>ERZ772993.496-NODE-496-length-18960-cov-15.863581_pt1 | contig 18960 bp, 16 predicted proteins | sample MGYA00580670_ERZ772993 | MGnify/ENA primary metagenome ERZ772993 (study PRJEB29015, sample SAMEA2737936) | human oral metagenome | biome: human oral; feature: human-associated habitat; material: dental | place: China | collected 2136 ... | reverse complement strand
GAACGCCCGCCAGAAAGTCTCAATGCACCTACAGGTGCGTGGTGCTCCCTGACAGCACGAAGGGGCTCGTCCCTTTCATCATTCTGGTGTCTCAATGCACCTACAGGTGCGTGGTGCTCCCTGACGGGGAGCGTCGAAAGGGCTGAACGCCCGCCAGAAAGTCTCAATGCACCTACAGGTGCGTGGTGCTCCCTGACAGCACGAAGGGGCTCGTCCCTTTCATCATTCTGGTGTCTCAATGCACCTACAGGTGCGTGGTGCTCCCTGACGGGGAGCGTCGAAAGGGCTGAACGCCCGCCAGAAAGTCTCAATGCACCTACAGGTGCGTGGTGCTCCCTGACAGGAGCTCAAGGCCGCGGGCAAGCACGAGCTTGCCGTCTCAATGCACCTACAGGTGCGTGGTGCTCCCTGACGACATTAAGTCCTGGGAGAAGATTAACGCAAGGGAGGTCTCAATGCACCTACAGGTGCGTGGTGCTCCCTGACGAGAACAACTAGAAAGGAATCTCGTCATGAACATCGTGTCTCAATGCACCTACAGGTGCGTGGTGCTCCCTGACCGCGAGGAGGCCCTGGACGGTCTCGACCTGCAGTCTCAATGCACCTACAGGTGCGTGGTGCTCCCTGACTTTGCCGAGATTTTCGCATTGATTTTCGTGATCTTGTCTCAATGCACCTACAGGTGCGTGGTGCTCCCTGACTTGTGGGGGCTTTCTATCTACGCGATGTTCAACCGTCTCAATGCACCTACAGGTGCGTGGTGCTCCCTGACATTGATGATTTCTAGGAGGAAATCATGGACACTGTCGTCTCAATGCACCTACAGGTGCGTGGTGCTCCCTGACCCCTGCCCTCGGGAGCGGCGGTATGACGCCACTTCGAGGGCCCGGAGCGCCACCGGCCCCGGGAGCACCCCTCCGGACCGGCCAGCACCGGGCCCAGAGTAGCACATAGTGGCGGAATCACGCCAAGCGCCACCGACGGCCCCCAGAGCCCTCCGCGCGCCAACTTCTGACGAAGTCATGCGGAAAGGTCGGCGTTGAAACGCCTTACTGCAAACGTGCAACATGACACCCTGTTCGCTATACCGCCCCACCAGCCACAGCAGCACCTCCAGCATCAGCCTCATGGCGGCGACTGCGATACGCGCCGGGTTGCCAGGCGGGCACGCTGAGCCCGCTCCGGAGCCCCATCGATCCTCTTCCGATGTCATGTCAATTATTTTACAACTATCCCTGGTAAACGCATCTTCTCCGTATCTGCGACCTTCTCGCTGGAGATGGTGGGCTCCGGATTATAGGGGACTGAGTTCGCCGGGTCGGGGTGGGCGCTGTCGGGATCGGCCGTGCGGGTTCGGGGTCGGTCGGGGCGGGCTGCACATTCGACCAGAATCAGTTATCGAATAATCTGCGGAATCATGCGGAAACGCCCCGGCGCTCAACGCCGGTGGAATCCTCCCATGTGCAGAGGGGCCCGCTCTGCACATGGGAGAGCATCGCCAGGAAGCCGACGATTCGCGAAAACCCTAGAATCACGGGAAAACTCGGAATCGGCCGGTGAGGGGGACCTTTCTCCCATGTGCAACACTCTGCAGCCCGCCCCGATCGCGGCCGCCTTCGACCCGAATCGCCCGCCCCGACGGCGTGCGCGAGCGGGGCGGGGGATGGTTGAATCGCCCTCATGGCACGCAAAGCAGCACCCGAGTCCCACCACCTGCGCCCGCTGAGGGCCGACGACGCCGCGGCGGTGCTGCGCGTCTTCGAGACCTCGCCGGGCATGGACCGCCAGGGCGAGGTGAGGGATCTCGAGGCGGCGAGTGCTTATGTCAATCTGCTCTCCAATGGTCCGGAGCATCGGGGCTGGGCGATCGCGGGGGACGACGACGCGCTCATCGGCCTGGTCGCCATCGACGTCGACGAGTCCAACCGCTCGGGCGCCGTGACGTACTGGATGGGCGAGCCCGACCGCGGTCGCGGGCTCACCCGCCGCGCCGTGGCCACGATCGCCGACTGGGCCCTGAGCGAGGACGGCCTCGACCTGGACCGCCTGGACCTGGAGCACGTGGCGGGCGACCGCCACGCCGGCAACGTCGCGCGGGCCGCCGGGTTCCTCCAGGAGGGCACGCTGCGCGACAGGCTCCTCGCCCCGGACGGCGGGCGCGAGGACGTCCTGGTCTACGGCAGGCTCGCGGACGACCCGCTGCCCATCGTCGCGCGCCTGGTCATGCGCCCGGCCTGAGCCCGGATCGGGAGACGCCGCCGCGGGCTTCATGCGGTCAGGGTCCTGGCCGACGGCGGGCGCGAGGCCGACCCCGCGCCCACGGCTTATGCTCGCGGCGCGAGCTGCACCGGCGCCCGTCGGATCACCTCCGAGCGCGTCACCCGCTCCGCACACACATGCATCCGATAAGGGGCATTATGACATTTCAGGGAAGCGCGACGCATCTCTCCCGCGGGGTCCGGCGCCGGGCGATCCGGCCCGTGTAGCCTGGCACGGGCGCGCCGGCCGGCGCGCCCGCCCACACCTCAGGGAGCCCGATGTTCCTCGCGCTGCGCGAGATCCGCCACGAACCGCTCAGGTTCGCACTCATCGTCTCGGTCGTCGCACTGGTCGCCTACCTCGCCTTCTTCCTGGCCTCGCTGGCCATGGGCCTGGCACACCTCTACCGCGCCGGGATCGACGGGTGGGGCGCGGGGAGCATCGTCGTCACCGACGCCTCCAACGAGAGCATCCCCGCCTCGCGCCTGAGCGACGAGCAGGTCGACGCCGCCCGGGAGCTGGCCGGCAGCCGCGGCACCACCGCCGCGACCCTGATCAGCGCCCCCGCCGTGGCCCAGGCCGCGACGGCGGACGACGGCGACGGCGTCCTGCGCGACGACGTCTTCGTCTTCGGCGTCGACCCGGACGGCGGGCTCGTCCCCGCCGTGACCGGCGGGCGGGCCATCTCGGACCCCGACCGCGAGGTCCTCGCGGACGAGTCCCTGAGGGCCGAGGGGCTGGACGCCGGCGACACCATCCGCCTGCTCGGCTCCGACCACGACTGGACGATCGTGGGCTTCACCCGCGACACCACCTTCCAGGCGGCCCCCGTGGTGACCCTGGACGCCGACGCGCTGCGCCGTCACGCCCCCGCCGCCCCGCCGCCCGCGGCCTCGGCCGTCGTCTACGGGGCGGATCTGAGCGCCGACGCCGACGCGCTCGAGCGGGCCCGCGACGCCGGGCTGAGCATCTTCACCAGCGAGCAGATCATCCGCTCCCTGCCCGGCTACTCGGCGCAGATCCTCACCTTCAGCCTCATGATCGGCTCCCTGGTCCTCATCGCCTCCACGGTCCTGGGGATCTTCATCTACGTCCTGACCCTGCAGAAGCGGCCGGTGATCGGGATCCTCAAGGCGCGCGGCGTGCCGACCGGCTACCTCGCCGGTTCCGGCTGCGCGCAGACCCTGGTGCTGTCGGGCGCCGGCATCGCGATCGGCTCGCTCCTGGCCCTGGGCACCTCCCTGCTCCTGCCCGGCACCGTCCCGTTCCGCTCCTCCGGCCCCCTCTACGCCCTCATCGCGATCGCCTTCGTCGCCGTGTCGGTGGCGGGCGGCCTCATCTCCGTGCGGGCGGTCGCCCGCATCGACCCGGTGGAGGCCGTCTCGTGAGCGCCGGGGAGGCCGGGCCCCCGGCGATGAGACTGGAGCGCGTGTCCAGGGACTACCGGCAGGGCGGCGAGACCGTCCACGCGCTGCGCAGCACCGACCTCGAGCTCCGCCGCGGCGAGCTGGTGGGGATCCTGGGCCCCTCCGGCTCGGGCAAGTCCACGCTCCTGACCATCATGGGCGGCCTGCGCAGCCCCTCGACCGGGACCGTGACCATCTCGGGCGAGCCCTTCTCCGCGCTGCCCGAGCGGCGCCGGGCCGACCTGCGCCTGCGCCGCATCGGCTTCGTCCTCCAGGCCTCGGGGCTGGTCCCCTTCCTCAGGCTCAACGACCAGTTCGCCCTGCACGACGCCGCGGCCCGCACCCGGGCCGACCCCCGCCGGCGCGACCGCCTCCTGGAGGACCTGGGCATCTCCCGGCGGGCCCGCGCCTACCCCGCGGACCTGTCGGGCGGGGAGCGCCAGCGCGCCGCCATCGCCGTGGCCCTCTACCACGACCCCGACATCGTCCTGGCCGACGAGCCCACCGCCGCCCTGGACACCCGTCGGGCCCGGGATGTGGCCCGCCTGCTGGCCGACCAGACCCACGAGCTGGGCAAGGCCGCCGTCATGGTCACCCACGACGAGCGCCTCCTGCCGGTGTGCGACCGGGTGCTGGTCATGCACGACGGCGTCCTGGCGCCCAGGTGAGGGCGCGCGCCCGGGGCGGACGTCCCGCCGCTCAGGGGCCCTGCAGGCTCATCTGCCGCGTCAGGCGCCGCGTCGCGCGCTGGGCGCTGACCGCCGCCCACACCAGGGTGACGCCCAGAATGGCGGTGAGCGTGCCCAGCGGCCAGAGCACCACGGCCGCCAGTCCCTTGGCCAGCAGCATGAGCAGCCCCAGGGCGCTGAGCACGACGCCGACGAGGACCCCGGTGCACCACAGCGGGCCGAGCAGCGTCGTCGGCGAGGCGGCCGATGCCCCGGCCTCCCGGTCCGCGTACGCCTCCGGCCCGGACACGGGGTTGCCCGACTCGTCGATGTAGAGGGTCCTGTTCATCTTCATCTCGGGCGCATCCATGATGTGGACGTTATAATCCCGCCCTCAACTTCCACCCTGCGAAGCCTGTGAATCGGCTGGGCACGCCGGCTCCGCTAGGGTCGGCACGTGCCCACCACGCCGCGCCGCCCCGTCTTCCCCACCGCCGTCTTCCTGGGCGACTCCGTCACGACGGGCTGGCGATCGCTGAGCCACCCGCGCAACCGCTGGACCTCCCTCGTGTGCGAGCACCTGCGCTGGCGCGAGGTGAACCTCGCCGCCGACGGCATGGGGTTCTTCGTCCGGCGCGGCGGGCACCTGCCCGGGGGCGGGCGCTCCCCCTCGTGCCGGGACTCGACCTGGCTGGAGACGGCGGTGCGCGCCGAGCCCGACGTGCTCACCGTGTGCCTGGGCCTGAGCGACGCCGCCGCCCTGCCCTCCCACCTCGACCTGGTCAGGCGGGCCGTCGGCCACGACCTGGAGTTCCTCGCGCGCAGGCTGCGGGGCGTGCCCGTCGTCGTCGCCCCCTACTTCCCGGCGCTCGACGTCGGCCCCCGCTTCGCCGTCGTGCGGCGCCTGATCCACGAGCGGGCCACCGAACTGGGCCTGAGCTCCTCCGACGCCGCCACCAGGGCCGTGGCCGGCGACGCCGCCAAGCTCGCCGCGGACGGCATCCACCCCGACGACGCCGGGCACGCCGCCATCGCCCGCGCCATGATCGGCGTCTACCGGCGCCTGGCCCCGTCGCTGTGCGGCCGGGGCGGCGCGCCGGTCCGATGAGCGGGCGGCCCCGGAGTCCCTCGCCGCCGGGATAGAGTTGGTTCGATTCATTCCCCCCGTCCGCGTCCGAGGAGGTCTTCGTGCCGCAGCCCCACGAGCCGACGCTCGCCGACGTCGCCCGGGCCGCCGGCGTGTCCCTGACCACGGTCTCGCGCGTGCTCAACAACCGCGGCTACCTCAGCCAGGCCACGAAGGACCGGGTGGCCGCGGCGATCAAGGAGCTGGGGTACCGGCCCAACCAGCTCGCCCGCGCCCTGCACGGCAAGTCCACCCGGACCATCGGCGTCATCGTGCCCACCGTGGCCCTGCCCTTCTTCGGCGAGCTCGCCGCCGAGCTCGAGGACGCCCTGGCCGTCCACGACTACCGGATCCTCGTGTGCAACTCGATGGGGCGGGCCGACCGCGAGCGCGAGTACCTCGACCTGCTGGTCTCCCACCGGGTCGACGGGATCGTCTCGGGGGCCCACAACGAGGACCTGTCCGAGTACGGCGCCATCCGCATGCCGCTGGTGGCGGTGGACAGGGACCTGTCCCCCGCCATTCCGAACGTCCGCTGCGCCAATGAGGAGGGCGGGAGGGCGGCGACCGGCCACCTCCTGGAGCGCGGGGCCCGCCGCCCCGCCCTGCTGACCTCCCGCGCCGGGGCCCACAACCGCCGCGAGGCGGGCTACCGCGACGCGGTGGGGCGCGCGGGCGTCGAGCCGGTGGTTCTGACGGTCGACTTCCACACCCCCGCGCCGCTGCGGGCCGCGGCCGTCGCCGACCGCCTGGACCCGGTGGCCGATCTGGTCGACGCCGTCTTCGCCACCGACGACCTCAGCGCCGCCGAGGTCCTGGAGTGGGCGCGCGGGCGGGGCCTGCGGGTGCCCGAGGACTTCAAGGTGGTCGGCTTCGACGGGACGCTGGCCGTGCGCCGGGCCCTGCCGGGGCTGACGACGGTCCGCCAGCCCATCGCCGCCATCGCCCGGGAGGCGGTGGCCTCGCTGGTGGCCCAGATCGAGGCGGTCGCCGCCGGGGAGGATCCGCGCGCCTCACTGGAGCGGCTCGTCGAACTGCCGGGCGAGCTGGTGGTGGGCCGCACCACCTGATCTCCGCGCGTGCGCCGGCGGTCTCGACGGCGCGCCGGCCGGGTGGGCGGGCGCGGGCCGGCGAAGGCCCGATGGGGTGTGTCAGGAGGTGGCGGCCTCCTCCTCGGCGGGTGCGGGCTCGACGGCGTAGAGGGCGTCTCCGCGCTCGACCGGGCCGGTGTGCTCGTCGGTCACGGGGCCGAAGGCGGTGGCGTTGGACACGACGACGGGGGTGACCGTCTTGTAGCCGGCGTCCGCGACCGCCTTCCAGTCCACGTCCACGAGCGTCTGGCCGCGGCGGACCTTGTCGTGCTGCTTGACGCGCGGGGTGAAGTGCTCGCCCTGGAGGTTGACGGTGTCCATGCCCACGTGGATGAGCAGCTCGACGCCGGAGGCCGCGCGGATGCCGTAGGCGTGGCCGGTGGGGAAGGCGACGAGGATCTCGCCGTCGACGGGGCTGACCACGGGGCCGGAGTCGGGGGCGATGGCCAGGCCGGGGCCGAGCATTCCCGAGGAGAAGATCTGGTCCTCGACCTCGCTCAGCGGCACGGCGCGGCCCTTGATGGGGGCGGTGACGGTGAGGTCCTGGGCGGCCTCGGCCGGGATCTCCACCTCGACGGCCGGGGCGGCGGCCGCGGCGCGCTCGGCGGTGATGGCGGCCTCCAGGGCGGCCTCGTCCTCGTCCCCGGCCAGCGAGGCCCGGCCCTTGGCGGTGCGCGCGTAGGCGAAGGCGGCGCCGAAGGCGAGGGCGAAGCTGAGCGCCTCCAGCAGGAGGTACTTGACGATGTCGTCGGGGCGGATGGACACGAAGCCGACGAAGCCGGCGGCGCCCAGGGCCTGGCCGCGCACGTTGAGCAGGGCCACGCCGGCGGCGCTGATGGCCGCCGCGCCCATGCCGATGAAGAAGGGCCAGCGCAGGCGCAGGTTGACGCCGAAGATGGCGGGCTCGGTGATGCCGAAGACGGCGGAGGCGCCGCTGGCCCCGGCCAGGCCCTTCATCTTGGCGTCGCGGGTGTTGAAGAAGACCGCCAGGGCCACGGCGCCCTGGGCGACATTGGCCACGGAGGCGATGGGGAAGATGAAGTCGCCCGCGCCCTGGAGCAGCGGGATCTCGACGGCGGGGAAGGACTGGTGCAGGCCGGTGACCACGATCGGGGAGTAGACCAGTCCGAAGAGCAGGCCGCCCACGGCGCCCAGGGTCGTGTACATCCAGTTCAGTCCGTCGGTGATCCAGATCGACAGCACGCGGGTGATCGGGCCGACGACGACGAAGGTGAGGAAGCCGGTGAGCAGGATGGTGATGAGCGGGGTGAGCAGGAAGTCGGCCGTGCCCGACAGCCGCTTGTGGAGCCACTTCTCGATGGTGGCCAGCATGAAGGCCATGCAGATGACGGGGATGACCATGGCCTGGTAGCCGATCTTGTCCACGTGCAGGCCGAACAGGTTCCACGCGTCGGCGGCCGGGATGGCGCCCTGGTTCGCCAGGTCGGTGATGCAGGCGCCGTCGGTCAGCGAGCACTTGTCGCCGATGCCCTGGTACAGCCAGAAGTTGCTGGCGGCCGTCTCCTTGGCCATGTCGTAGGCGCTCAGCAGGGAGGTGGAGACCATGGCGGCGCCCATGGCCCCGCCCAGGTAGACGTTGCCCCCGAAGCGCTTGGTGGCGGAGAAGCCCACCAGGATGGGCAGGAAGGCGAAGGCCGCCGCCGAGACCATGTTGATGAGGCTGTCGTAGTCGGCCAGCCAGGACCACCGCTGCACGAGCGACTGGTCGCCGAACAGGCCCTCGGCCGAGAGCACGTTGTGCAGGGCCATCATGAGGCCGCCGGCGATGAGGGCGGGCAGGATGGGGACGAAGATGTCCGCGATCATCTTGATGAAGCGGGAGAAGAGGTTGCCGCTCTTGGCGGCCTCCTGCTTGGCCTCGTCCTTGGAGACCTCCTTGACCCCGGACTTGACCATCTCGTCGAAGACGATGTCGACGTCGCCGGGACCGACGATGATCTGGAACATGCCTCCGGCGACGAACGTCCCCTTCAGGTCGGGATCCTTGTCGAGCGCCTTCTGGTCGACTTTGTCCAGGTCCGCCAGGACCAGGCGCAGGCGGGTCGCGCAGTGCGCCGCCGCCGTGATGTTGTCCGAGCCACCGACGTAGCCGATGACGTCCTTCGCCACTCGGGCGTGATCCATTGCCACCCGGGCTTTCCTTTCTCTGGGGCCTGTCCGCTCGACGCTGAGCACGACGGTGATCCTCGACGCGGGGACCGGCTGCGGCTGCCGGGCGTCCAGGCCTGTGTCAAACGAGAGTCACATTACTCCGGTCACTCTTCGTCGGCAAGGGGTGGAGCCGCTCCCCCGGCGTGTCGCGGCCGGGAATCCGCTCGGTCTCACGGGGCTCACGGGCCGCGCTCGGCGTCGGGCCGCGCCCGGCGGGCTTCAGTCGAAGTGGACGGCCGCGACCGGGCCCAGGCGCACCGGTCCGTCGGCCACCAGGACGGCGCCGCTGGAGTCGGGCGCCACGAAGCTGCGCAGGGTGAAGGCGAGGTCGCCGTCGCCCACGAAGACCTCCGTGATGGAGCGGTCGTGCAGGACCTCCAGGCGCCCGGCCGCCCCGGCGGGCACGCCGACCGTGCGCCGGGCGCCGCGGCCGGTGTAGCGCGAGGCGGAGCGGTCCACGACCAGCTGCGGGCCCGAGGCCGTGCGGCGCAGGCACAGCGTCACGAAGCAGGCGTCGTCGCCGATGCGCAGCCCCACCGAGGCGCCCTCGCCCAGCTCCTCGACGCCCATGACCAGGTGCCAGGAGCGGTGGCCGTCGAGCTCGGGCAGGGGGGCGGCGCCGCTCGGGCGCGAGCCGCCGACGCCCAGTGCCGGGGCCGAGTCGGGCAGGGCGGGGGCGGGGCGCTGGATGAGCCGCCCGTCGCGCAGGGACAGGGCGCGCGCCGCGGTCAGGGCGTGGACCCAGCCGCCGGTGGCGATGGAGGGCTGGTCGTCCTCGCCGGCGTTGCCGGCCCACCCGGTCAGCAGCACGGGCCCCGGCTCGCCGGGGCGCCGGGCGAAGGCCTGCGGGGCGTAGAACTCGAAGCCCCGGTCGACCTCGCGCACGGCGCCGTCGCACTCGCGCAGCTCGGTGCCCACCAGGCGCCCGACGGCGTAGACGCAGGGGAAGACGTTCTCGTAGCCCTCCTCCCCCGCCGGCCGGGCGCCCTGGGGGCACCAGATGAGCACGTCGCGCTCGAGGCCGGTGGCCTCGTCGGTCAGGGTGACCAGGCCCGGGCACTCCCACATGAAGCCGAAGTCGTCCAGGGCCCCGCCGGCGTCGGGGAAGGTGATCTCCCCGGCCGGCTCCCAGGTCAGCAGGTCGCGCGAGCGGTAGAGCACGGCCGCGCCCGTCTCGTCGGCGCGCTGGACCCCGATGAGCATGCGGTAGGCGCCGGGGCGCTCGGGGTCGCGCGACACCTGCGGGTCGCGGTAGTGGGCGGTGTAACCGGGGGCGTGGTCGGCGATGAGCGGGTTGGCGGGCCACTTGGCGAAGTCGTCCAGGTCCGCGGAGGTGACCAGGCACTGGCTGGCCGTGCGCTCGTCGGTGACGGGGTCCTTGAGATTGCCCGTGTAGAACAGCTGGTAGGGGGCCCGCGCCGGGGCGGCCCCGACCTCCGCCCCCTCCAGGACGAGGGCGCTGCCGGAGTAGGCGCCCGAGGCGTCGTAGGGGCTGTCCGGGACGACGGCCACCCCGCGGTGGCGCCAGTGCAGCAGGTCCGTGGAGCTGGAGTGGCCCCAGTAGACCAGGCGGCGGGTCCCGTGCAGGGGGGTGAACTGGTAGAAGGCGTGGTAGGTCCCGGCGTCGACGAGCAGCCCGTTGGGGTCGTTGAGCCGGCCCACGGGCGGGGCGACGTGCACGAGCGGGTAGTCGGGGTCCTCCCCCGCCCGGGAGGAGGCGATCGCGTCGTCGGCCAGTGCCCGCAGGTCCTCAGTCATGCCGCGAGACTAACAGGGCCCGGGCCGCTCGCGGGGCTCGATGGCGGGGCGATCCTCCGCCGGGCGCGTCAGTGGAAGTAGGGCACGATGAGCCACAGCCCGAACAGCACGATCCCCGCGGTGAGGGCCAGGAAGAACCCGGCGGCGACCTCCGCGGCGTGCAGGCCCTGCGCCCGGCCGGCCTCGCGCTTGAGGCGGACCTCGCCGAGCATGCGCGCGGCCAGGGAGACGATCAGGATGACCAGGGCGGTGACGGTCACGGTCACGACCGTCACCAGCGCCAGGGAGGCCCAGTCGACGTGCAGGCCGCTCATGCCACGTGCTCCCTCTGCGAGCGGCGGGCGGTGGCGGAGGTCGAGGGCACGGGCGCGCTCGGGGAGGTGACGGCCAGGCCCGGAGCGGTGGCGAATTCGGCCTTGACCTCCTGCAGCGTGCGCGGCGGGCGGCCCAGGCTCGGGTCGGTCCGCTTGGCCACGACGACCTCGTGGGCGTCGTTGACGTTGGAGAAGTCGACCTTGTTGTGGTTGGCCTGGCGGATGATGAGCAGCGCGCCCACGGCCAGGGCGATGATGACCGCGACGGTGCCGGCGACGCCGCCGCGCACCGCCACGTAGGAGGTGAGCGCGCCCACGACGGCGGCGCACGGCAGGGTGATGAGCCAGGCCACGCCCATGCGGCCGAAGGTGCCCCAGGAGACCTTGGAGCCGCGGCCCACCCCCGACCCCAGGATCGAGCCGGTGCAGATGTGGGTGGTCGACAGCGCGAACCCCAGGTGCGAGGAGGCCAGGATGGCCACGGTCGAGGCGGTCTCGGCGGCCAGGCCCTGGGGCGGGTCGACGTGGACCAGGCCCTTGCCCATGGTGCGCATGATGCGCCAGCCGCCCGAGTAGGTGCCCAGGCCGATGGCCAGCCCCGCGGCCGCGATCACCCACCACTGCGGGGGGGTGCCGGGGGCCTGGTAGCCGGCGGCGATGAGGACCAGGGTGATCACGCCCATGGTCTTCTGGCCGTCGGAGGTGCCGTGGGCCAGGGCCACCATGGAGGCGGTGACGCGCTGGCCGGCGCGGAAGACCGCCTGGGTGCGGCGGTCGGCGGGGCGGGCGACGCGGTAGGCGACCCAGGTCGCCGCCGCGGCCGCCAGCCCGGCGACGGCCGGGGCGATGAAGGCGGGCAGGATGATCTTGGACACCACGGTCCCCCAGCGCACTCCCTCCAGGCCCGCGGCCACCAGCACGGCGCCGATGAGCCCGCCGAACAGGGCGTGGGACGAGGAGGACGGCAGGCCGAAGAGCCAGGTCGCCAGGTTCCACAGGATGGCCCCGGCCAGGCCGGCGAAGACCATCGCGGGGGCCGCCTGGATGAGGGCGTCGTCGAACATGCCCCCCGAGATCGTCTTGGCGACCTCGGTGGACAGGGTGGCCCCCACGATGTTGAGGACCGCCGCGACCAGCACCGCGCGCCTGGGGGTGAAGGCCCCGGTGGCCACGGAGGTCGCCATGGCGTTGGAGGAGTCGTGGAAGCCGTTGGTGAAGTCGAAGATCAGCGCCGTGACGACCACGACGGTGACGACGAACAGGGTTGTGCTCATGCCGTTCCCGGTCTGATGGACGGGCGGGCCGCGGTGCGGTCCGGCCCGGATCGCGGGTGCGATCCGCTCCTAGTGTGGCCGACGGACGGAGCCGATCGGGCCCCGGGGGCGCAACGTTCACCTGCTGTTCACCTGCCGCGGGGTGTCCTTGCTCACCCGGCGGCCCCGCGCCGGGGCCCGTGACCGACGATGGGACCGTGAAGACCATGCACGGGCGCCCCGACGGCGGGGCTGAGCCCGACCGCCGCGCCGCGCGCGTCCTGCGCCCCCTGACGCCGGGCGTCTACGCCCCCACCGCCGTCTACGCCGTGGGCACCGGGGCGGTCCAGCCGGTCCTCGTGCTGGCCGCCGCGGACACGGGCATGTCGCACGCGCTGAGCGCCGCGGTCCTCGGGCTGCTCGGCGCGGTCGGCGTCCTCACGGCGCCGGCGATGGGGGCGCTGGTCGGGCGGGTCGGGGGGCGCCGCTCCATGATCCTGGGCGCCGGGCTCGCCGTCCTGGCCGCAGGGGCCATGCTGGGAGCCACGGGCGCGCCCTCGGGCGCCGCCGTCGGGGTCTTCATCGCGGGAGTCGCGGCCCTGGCCGCCTCGGGGAATCTGTGGGCCCTGGCGCGCCAGGGGTCCGTGGCCGACGCCGTGCCGCCGTGGGCGCGGGCCCGGGCCCTGTCCCTGCTGGGCGGGATGATGCGCCTGGGGGTGCTCGTCGGCCCGAGCCTGGGGGCGGGGGTGATCGTCCTGGCGGGACGGCGCGGCCCCTTCGCCGTGCAGATCCTCATGACGCTCACCGCCCTGGGCCTGGTCCTGGCCAACCCCCTGCCCGGCCCGGACCCGTCACGCGGACGGGGCCCGGCCCCGTCCGCCCCGGCTCGGCGCGCGGATGCGCGCTCCGTGAGCGTCGTCGCCCTGGCCATGATCTGCCTTCAGCTGCTGCGCACCAACCGCACGGCGCTCGTGCCCCTGTGGGGCGCGCATCTGGGCCTGGACGACGCCCTGGTCTCGGCTACCTTCGCGGCCGGCGCCCTGGTCGACGTGGCCATGTTCGTTCCGTCGGGGCGGTGGATGGACCGCTACGGCCGGCTCGCCGGGCTCCTGCCCGCCCTGCTCGTCATGGGCGCCTCCCTGGTGCTCGTCGTGCTGTGGACGAGCCCGACGGGCTTCGTCGCGGGCACCTGCCTGATGGGCCTGGGCAACGGCTTCGGCTCCGGCATCGTCATGACCATGGGCGTGGACCTGGCGCCGAGCCCCGGCCGCGAGCGCTTCCTGGGGTGGTGGCAGGCGGTGGGCGGCCTGGGCTCCGCCGTCGGCCCCTTCGCGGCCGGCGCCCTGACCGCGGCCGGCGGTCTGGCCTGGGGGATGTGGGCGACGGCGCTGACGGGCCTGCTCGGCGGGGCCTGGGCCGCGGTGGCCGTGCCCCGCGCCTACAGGCGCGCCGGGATGGACATGCGGGGACGCGCTGCGGACGCATGCGACCACGCGGCGCCGTAGAAAGGATAAAGTTCGGGCGCAGACCGGTATAACGAGCGGAGCACGACAATGACACCGAAGCGGCGCACTGAGAAGAAGTCCGGGAAGCAGCCCCGGTCGGGGGCGGATCCCGCCATGAGCATCGGCATCGACCTGGGGACCACCCGCACGGTGGTGAGCCTGGCCGACCGGGGCAATTATCCCGTCGCCGGGTTCACCGACCTGTTCGGGGACGATCACGACTTCCTGCCCTCCCTGTCGGCGCTGACCGACGAGGGCCTGGTCCACGGCTTCGAGGCGCGGCGGGCCGCGCGGCGGGGCGCGCCGCTGGTGCGCAGCCTCAAGCGCCGCCTGTCCTCGCCCACCGCGTCGTGGTCCGCCCCCGTGCCCTTCGGGTCGACCGCCCTGCCCCTGGGCGAGGTGCTCGCCAGTTACCTGCGCTACCTGCGCGAGCGGCTGTGGCGCTCCTCCCTGCTGGCCGGGGTCGACCTGGGCGACGAGCGCCATCGCATCGCCGTGGCCGTGCCCGCCCACGCCTACGGCGCCCAGCGGATGATCACGCTCGACGCCTTCGCGGCCGCGGGCTTCCACGTGACCTCCATGCTCAACGAGCCCTCGGCGGCCGGGTTCGAGTACAGCCACCGCCGGGGCGCGACGGTCTCCTCCCGGCGCACCCGGGTCCTGACCTACGACCTGGGCGGGGGCACCTTCGACACCGCGCTGGTCGACGTGGTGGGCAGGGATCATGAGGTGCTCGCCGCCCGCGGCCAGTCGGACCTGGGGGGCGATGACATCGACCTGCTGCTGGCCGAGATGATCCTGGAGCGGGCCGGCGTGGGGCAGGAGGAGCTGTCGTCGGTGGAGACCGACGACCTGCTCGACCAGTGCCGCGAGGCCAAGGAGTCGCTGGCCCCGCAGACGCGCCGCATCGTCATCGACCTGCGGGGCCGGCCGGTCATCCTTCAGACCGCGGAGCTGTACGAGGCGGCCCGGCCGCTGCTCCAGCGCTCCCTGGAGCTCATGGAGCCCCTGGTGGGCGGGCTCGACGACGGGGCGCCGGATCTGACGGAGATCGCGGGCATCTACCTGGTGGGCGGGGCCTCGGCCTTCCCGCCGGTGGCCCGCATGCTGCGCGAGCGCTACGGCCGGCGCGTCCACCGCTCCCCCTACCCCGGCGCCTCGACGGCCATCGGCCTGGCCATCGCCGTGGATCCGCATTCGAATGTCACGCTCACCGACCGCCTGGCGCGCGGGTTCGGCGTGTTCCGGGAGGCCGACGACGGGCGGCGCACCACCTTCGACGCGATCCTGGCGCCCGGGGCCGTCCAGGACTCCGACGCCCGCCCGGCCGAGGGGGCGCCGGCGACGGTCATCGAGCGCCAGTACCCGGCGGTGCACAATGTCGGGCGCTACCGCTTCGCCGAGTGCAGCGGCATCGACGAGCGGGGCGAGCCCGTGGGCGAGCTGTCCCCCTGGCGGGAGGTCCTCTTCCCCCTGGACCGCGATCTGCGCGAGGCCCCGGACCTGGGCGCCGTGGAGGTGCGGCGCACCGGTTACGGGCCGTGGGTGCGCGAGCGCTACGAGATCGACTCGGCGGGCCTGGTGCGCGTGAGCCTGACGGACCTGTCCGACGGCTTCACCCGCACCTACCTGCTGGGCGAGCACCGCGGCTGAAAGAGCGAACGACCGCGCTGCGGGGCGGGCGGGGCCGGGCGGCTCCTCCCGCCCCGCAGGCGTCGGAGGGGCCTACACGGCTCCGCGGCGGGCGGCGCGGCGCTTGGCCAGCTCGTCCTCCACGACGGGGGCGCAGGCCGCGTTGTCGGTGGGGAACTGGGCGAGGGTGCCCTCGACCTCGTGCCACACGCGTCCGACGGCGATGCCGAAGACGCCCTGCCCGCCCTGGACCAGGTCGATGACCTCGTCGGCGCTGGTGCACTCGTAGACGGAGGCGCCGTCGCTCATGAGGGTGATGGCGGTCAGGTCCTCCACGCCGCGCTCGTGGAGGGCCTCGACGGCTATACGGATCTGGTGGAGCGACACGCCGGTGTCGAGCAGGCGCTTGACGACCTTGAGCAGCAGGATGTCCCGGAAGGAGTACAGGCGCTGCGACCCGGACCCCCGGGCGCCGCGCACGGTGGGCTCGACCAGGCCGGTGCGGGCCCAGTAGTCGAGCTGGCGGTAGGTGATTCCGGCCACGCGGCAGGCGATGGGGCCCCGGTAGCCGGTGCTGGTGTCCAGCTCCGGCAGGGGGTCGCCGAAGAGCATGCCCTGTGCGCGCTGGGGGGCGGCGTCCACCCGGATCGCTTCATTCGCACTCACGTGACGCTCCTGTCGGTCGAATCGGCGCGGGGGTCGCCCGCCGTGCCGGTGCTGGCGGCACTGCTCCACGATAAGGCCGGAAGGGCCCCGGCTCAACGAAGGGCGCGCGGAACGGGCGGTGCGCGAATCCGCCGGGGTCGCCCCGGGGCCGGCGCGGGTCGGGCCGGCGGCCCCGGACGGGCGCGATGACGCCGATTGACGGGGGTTGACCCGCATCCGGGGTGATGCACTTCATAGTCTATGTCACGTGAGTATCATTCGTCACATGCGTCTCAGGTCGGCGCCGGGGTCTCAGTCCCGCCCGTTCAACTCGGAGGCCAGCTCCATGCGCCAGCGCTCGAAGCGCGCCTGCGCGGGCTCCTCGCCGAGGTCGACGCCGCGCAGCCGCAGCACCTCCGAGCTCGCCCGGATGTCCAGCCCCAGGGCCCCGGCCAGGACGAGCGCGTCCCCGGGGGCGGCGTCGACGCACACCGGCAGGCGGGGGCCGATCCCGTGGCGCGGGGCCGGCTCCAGGACCACGCGGGCGCACAGGCGCGCGTCGTCGTCGACGTCCAGGCGCACGTGGGACAGGCGCGTTCCCGCCGCCTCCGCGCAGCGGCCCATGAGCCCGGTCCAGGACGTGGCCGGCCCCACCTCGCCCGCGGCGAGGCTCAGCCCCTCCCGCACGCCCACGGGCACGGCGAGCATCCCGGGGCCGCCCCTCTCCACGAGGATGGCCACGAGCCCCGCGTCCGGGGATGTGGAGCGGACCCCGACCAGACACATCGCGCGCACCCCCCAAGGCTACGGTCCGCGCGCCCCGCTGTCCCGCGAATGGCGGCCCGGGCGGTCCCCGGCGCGGATCTCAGTGCAGGGACCCCACGGAGCGGTGCAGCAGCAGGCTGTACAGCTCGGTGACCAGCCCGGCCATCTCGGAGGCGGCCTCCTCCCCCGCCGAGGCGGAGCGGCGGCGCCTGTGCGCGACCGCCTGGTCGACGACGTCGGCCTGGCGCTCGGCCGCCGAGCGCACCAGCCTCAGGTTGCGCAGGGGCAGGCCCAGCTCGTGGACCTTCAGGGCCAGGGCCAGGGCGCGCTGGCAGTGCGAGTCGAACTGCCCGCGCGCGTCGGGGGTGATCAGGCCGATGGAGATGAGCTCGTCGACCTGCGCCTCGGTCGCGCCGCTGCGGGCCATGAGCTCCTTGAGGCCCACCGGCCCGCCCTCCACCAGCCGGCCGTGCGAGGCGACGACCCTGGCCACCGGGCGCGGCGGGGAGCCGGCGGCGCAGTCCAGGCGCCGCAGGCGCTCGCGTATGACCGACAGCGGCAGGTACTCGTCGCGCTGCGCGGTCAGGGTGAAGCGCAGGCGCTCCAGATCCGCCTGGGAGTACTGGCGGTAGCCGTTGCCCACCCGGTGCGGCCTGATGAGGCCCTCGCTCTCCAGGTAGCGGACCTTGGACAGCGACAGCGCCGGGAAACTGGGCTTGAGGCGCTCGACGACCTCCCCGATCTTCATGAGGGGCTCGTGGGAGACGTCCTGCGGCCACCGCCTGGGGGGCGGGGCCTCCTCGGGCAGGTCGGAGGACCTGCGGACAGCGGGGCTCACCGCGCGGCGGCGGACCGCTGCGGGCCGGGGTGGTAGGTCATGCGGTACTTGCCGATCTGCACCTCGTCGCCCACGCGCAGGGCGCACTGCTCGACCCGCTGGCGGTTGACGTAGGTGCCGTTGAGGGAGCCGGAGTCGCGCACGCCGTAGCCGCCGCCGGGCAGGGCCACGAAGACCGCGTGCTTGCGCGAGACGGTCACGTCGTCGAGGAAGATGTCCGCGTGCGGGTGACGGCCCACCGTGGTCTCCGCGGAGTCCAGGAGGAAGCGCGCCCCCGTCGTCGGCCCGTGGCCCACGAGCAGCAGCGCCGTGCCCGGCGGTAGGGCCGCGACCGCCGCCCGGTCCTGCGGCGACATGCCCGCGAGCTGAACGTCCCGGTTGTCGAGCGGTCCGAAGGTCTGGGTCGAGGTGGTGTCCGCTTCGATCGGATTGCTCCCCATCATGTCCCCTCCGGTCGGGTGGTGCCCTGCGCACCACGAGTAGGTCCAACACTACCGTTGCGGCCCCGTGCCGTCGCAATGACAACACGCGCTGAATGCAGGATGTTCCCGGCGGCGGGCGCGAATCGCCCGGGCCGGGCGGCGCGGCGCCGCGTCCGCCGGGGCGGGGCGGCCCGGCCCGCCCTCAGCTCCACTTCTCCTCGGCGCGGCCCTCCCGGGCCCACAGGACGTGGTAGACGCCGTCCGCGTCGTCGACCCGGCGGTAGGTGTGGGAGCCGAAGAAGTCCCGCTGGCCCTGGATGAGGGCGGCGGGCAGGCGCGGGGCGCGCAGCTGGTCGACGTAGGCCAGGGAGGAGGCGAAGGCGGGGGCGGGCACGCCGCTGCGCGCGGCCAGGGCCACGACCTCGCGCCAGGCCGGCAGGGCGTCGCGCACGGCCGAGGCGAACACCGGGGCCGTCAGGAGGCTGACCGGCGCCGGGTCGGCCCCGTAGGCGCGCACGATGTCGTCCAGGAAGCGGGCGCGGATGATGCACCCGCCCCGCCAGATGCGGGCCATGGCGCCCAGGTCCACGTCCCAGCCGTTCTCGGCGCCGGCGGCGGCGATGAGGTCGAAGCCCTGGGCGTAGGCGGCGATCTTGGAGCCGTACAGCGCCCGGCGGACCGAGGTGACGAAGGCCTCGGTCTCCCCGGGGCCCAGGGGGGCCGGCGCCCCGGTGGCGTCCAGGTCGGCGCCGCGCACGGCGGCGCGCACGGCCGAGGCCGCCGAGGCCGCGCGCGCGAAGGCCGCCTCGGCGATGGCGGGCGCGGCCACGCCCAGCTCCAGGGCGGTCTGCCCGGTCCACGCGCCCGTGCCCTTCTGCCCGGCCTCGTCGACGACGACGTCGACGAAGGGCCGGCCGGTGGCCGGGTCGGTGCGCCCCAGGACCTCGGCGGTGACGTCGATGAGGTAGGAGTCGAGCTCGGAGTCCCTCCAGGAGCGGAAGACCTCGGCGATGCGCGCCACGTCCAGCCCCGCGACGCGCCGCAGCAGGTCGTAGGCCTCGGCGATGAGCTGCATGTCGGCGTACTCGATGCCGTTGTGGACCATC
>ERZ772993.495-NODE-495-length-18979-cov-16.106901_pt1 | contig 18979 bp, 14 predicted proteins | sample MGYA00580670_ERZ772993 | MGnify/ENA primary metagenome ERZ772993 (study PRJEB29015, sample SAMEA2737936) | human oral metagenome | biome: human oral; feature: human-associated habitat; material: dental | place: China | collected 2136 ... | reverse complement strand
TCCTCGTCAACGCCCCCCTGTCCCAGGGCTACTGGCCGGAGTCGGGCATGACTCCCCCTGACGAGGCGGCGCTCCTGCACGATCTGACCACGCTCAGGCGCATGGGGTTCAACGCCGTGCGCGTTCACGTCAAGGTCGAGTCCCGCCGCTTCTACCACCTGTGCGACCGGCTCGGTCTCATGGTGGTTCAGGACATGGTCTCGGGGGGCGTGCCGCCCCTGGGGATCCGGGCCTCGGGGGCCGTGCAGGCGCTGGGGCTGACGCTCCCGGACCGTTGGGCCGTCTTCCGCCGTTGGACGGGGCGGGGCGGGGCCGCGGGGCGCGGGCGGTTCGTGCGCGAGCTGGCGGGCGTGATCCGCCACTTGCGCGGCCATCCGTGCATTGTCGTGTGGGTGCCCTTCAACGAGGGCTGGGGGCAGTTCGACGCCCGGGGCGCGGAGCGGTTCGTGCGCCGCGCGGATCCGACTCGTCTGGTCGACGCCGCCTCGGGCTGGTTCGATCAGGGCGGCGGGGACTTCCGCAGCCGGCACCGCTACGTGCTGCGGCTGGTCGCGCCGCCCCGGGGCGATGGGCGGGCCTTCTACCTGTCGGAGTTCGGGGGTCTGAATCTGGTCGTCGAGGGGCGCGCCTGGCCCGGGGCTCCCTTCGGCTACCGCTTCCTGGGGGATCGGGGGGCTCTGGCGCGGGCGATGACGGAGCTCTACCGCGGTCAGCTGGTGCCGCTGGTCGCCGGGGGTCTGGCGGCCTGCACCTATACGCAGGTCAGTGATGTCGAGCGCGAGAGCAATGGGCTGATGACCTATGACCGGGTGGTCGTCAAGGTCGATCCGGCGCTCATGGCCCGGCTCAACCGGGAGCTGGAGGGGGCCTTCGCCCGCGTCCGCCGCGCGTAGCCGCGGCGCCCGCCCTTATGGTGTAGGGGCGCGCCCCGTGCGGTGCGGGATGCGCAGGAGGGCGGTTCGATGAGGGCGGGCACCAGTCTGACGGGTCTGGGCAGGTACAACGAGAACGTCGTCATTCACGCCTTCCGCCGTCTGGGCGCCTCCAGTCAGCGGGATGTGGCCGCTTCGACGGGGCTGTCGGTGCAGACGGTGTCGGCGATCGTGCGCGGTCTTCAGGGGCGGGGTCTGCTGGCCGAGGTGGGGACCAGGGTCAATGGCAGGGGGCGTCCGCGCACGATCCTGGATATCGTCGCCTCCGCGCGCATCGCCGTGGGGGTGCACGTCGATCCCTCCCTGATCACCGTTGTGGCGCTGGATCTGGGCGGTGAGGTGAGGGCGTCGGCCTCGTCGACCGATGTGGACGTCGATGATCCGCGTTCGGCGATGGTGAAGATCGCCGCGATGGTGCGCCGGCTCATTCGGGACGGCTCGGTGGATGAGCGCCAGCTGGTCGGCGCCTGTCTGGCGCTGCCGGGGCCGGTGGATCCTGCGACCGGGGCGCCCGACAGCGCGGTGTGGCTGCCCGGGTGGGCCAGGGTGCCCCTGGGCGGGATCCTGGGCGAGCAGTTGCGGATGCCCGTGCCGGTGGTCAAGGACACGCTGGCGGCGGTGATCGGGGAGAATTGGGTGCGGGCCGGGGAGTCGTTGGACTCGACGATGGTGTTCGTCTACGTGGGGACGGGGACGGGGCTGGGGTTGTCGGTCAACGGCGATCCGGTGCGCGGGTTCTCGGGCAATAGCGGGGAGGTGGGGGCGATGATGACGGCCCTGGGCCCCAACGCCCCCGGCGAGCCCCCGGGGATGGCCAATGATCCCGCCGTTCTGGTGGAGCGGGCCCATGCTCTGGGGATTCAGCCCGGGCCCCTGCCGTCGCGTTCGGACTTCGTGGCCCTGGAGCGGCGCTTCGCGGAGCTGTGCTCGTTGGCGGGGGGCGGGGATGAGCGCGCGGATCGGCTGCTGGGAGGGGCGGCGGAGCGGATGGCCGAGCTGGTCATGATGGCGACCGAGCTGCTCGACGCCGATATGGTGGTGTTCGGCGGCCCGTACTGGCGTTTGCTGGAGCCGTGGTACGCGCCCGCGGCCAGGCGGGCGGTGCGGCGCCCCTCGGCCCGGGGGCCGCACCCGGTGACGGTGGTGTCCACGGCCATGGGTGAGAACGTCGGCGCGATCGGGGCCGCCTCGGTGGTGCACGACAGCCTCTACGTGCCGCGCGCGCCCCTCTCGGCCGGTCGCTGAGCGGGGCGGGGAGGGCCGGCCGGGGGCGGGCGGTCACGAAGCGGTGACGGTCGGGGGGCGGGCTTGACACGATTTAATCTGGACTTCAGAATAATGCCGACGGCGCCCTGAGGACGTGGCGCCGCGCATGTCGGCGGGAGAGCCATGATCACTGTTGCCAACGCCCCCGTGTCCTACGGGGTCTTCGACCTCGCCAGGCCGGAGCTCGTCCCCCCGCCCGCGGGCGGCGAGCTGCTCGACGCCGTCGCCGCGGCCGGGTACGACGCCGTCGACCTGGGGCCCCGCGGCCTGTTCGGGACGGGACGGGCCCTGGCCGACGCGCTCGCCGGGCGCGGCCTGCTGCTGTGCGGGGCGTGGATCGACCTGCCCCTGACCGGGGACGACGCCGGGTTCGACGCCGCGCTGGCCCGGGCGCTGCCCGTGCTCGAGGACCTCGCCCTGCTCGCGCGCGCCCAGGACGGGCCGCCGCCCAGGCCCACCCTGGCCGACTCCGGCGACGCGGCGCGCCGCGCCCGCCCCGGCGGGGGCCCCGGCCTGGAGGCGGACGGGCGCGCGTGGGCGGCCCTCGTCGAGCACCTCGAGTGCGTGTGCGCCCTCGCCCGCGGCCTCGGGCTGGAGCCGACGTTCCACCACCACGCGGCCACCTACGTGGAGACCCCCGCCGAGATCGACAGGCTGCTGCGCGACACCTCGGTGGGCCTGACCCTCGACTCGGGCCACCTCCTGCTGGCCGGGGGCGACCCCCTGGAGGGCCTCGACAGGTGGCGCGATCGCATCAACCACATCCACATCAAGGACGTCGACGCCTCCGCCCTGCCCCGGGCGGGCCGGGGCCCCGACGCCCTGCGCCGGCTGTGGGAGGGCCGGGCGTTCACCGCCCTGGGCGACGGCGACCTCGACGTGGCCGGGCTCATGGACCGCATCGTCGCCGGCGGCTACGACGGCTACCTCGTCGTCGAGCAGGACGTGGTCCTGCTCGAGCGGGGCGACGTCGAGCGGGCCGCGGCCGACCAGGTGCGCAACCGCGAGCTCCTGCGCAGGTGGATCCCGTGACCGGGCCCGTGCGCGTCGCGCTGGCGGGCCTGGGCGTCATCTCCCAGGCCGTGCACCTGCCCCTGCTGCGCCGCAACCACCGCCTGGTCCGCCTCACGGCCCTCGTCGAGCTCTCCCCCGCGCGCCTGGCGCGCCACGCCGAGCTGGGCGGCGTGCCCGCCCACGGGCGCTTCACCAGCGTCGGGGCCCTCGTGGAGGCCATCGAACGGGGCCGCATCCGGGTCGACTGCGCGATCCTGGCCACCAGCGGCAGCCACGTCGACGACGCCCTGGCCCTGGTTCGCGCCGGGGTGCGCGTCCTGGTGGAGAAGCCGCTGGCCCTGTCCCACGGCGAGCTCGACCGGCTCCAGGCCGGCCTGGAGCGCCTGGGGGCCGAACCCGACGAGTGGATCCGCGTGGGCTACATGAAGGAGCACGACCCCGCGGTGGCCCGGGCCCGCGCCCTCCTCGACGGGCTGCGCCCGCGCCACCTGGGCGTCGAGGTCCTCCACCCCGCCGACGCCGCCCAGCTCCGCTTCGCCCGCCTCGACCCGCCGGAGGACGACGCGGACCCCGCATCGCGCGACGGGCTCGCCGCCCGCACCGACCGGGCCGTGCGCCAGGCCCTGGGCGCCCTGGCCGACCACGACGCCATGCGCCGCCTGTACACCGACGTCATCCTCGGCTCGATCATCCACGACATCGCCCTGACGCGCGCGCTCGGCCTGCCCCTCGAAGACGTGACGGCCGCGGCGCGCACCGGCGGGGCCCTGCCCGGCAGCGTCGTCGCCCAGGGCACCACCCGCGCCCGCGGCGCCGACGGCGGGGCGATCCCCTGGCACCTGGGGTGGCACTTCATCGCCCACTACCCCGAGTACCGCGAGCGCGTCGTCGTCCACCACGACGAGGGGAGCATCGAACTCGAATTCGCCACCCCCTACCTGCTCAACGCCCCCACGACCCTGCGGGTGCGCTCGGCGGGCCCGGACCTGGGCAGCGCCGTCGCCCGGACCGCCTGGCCCCAGGAGGAGGCCTTCGAGCGCGAGCTGTACGAGCTGGTCGCGCTGGCGCGCGGCCGGGATGCCGCGGGGTCGGGCCCGGCGGCCGCCCGCGCCGACCTGGTGACCGCCCAGCGCCTGTGGCGGGCGTGCGCCGCCGGCGCGGGGGTGGCGCCCGACCCCGATTCCGAGGCCGGACGGGGCTGAGGCCCGCCCGGCGCCGCTCCCCGACCGGCCGCAGTGGGCCGCGGGGAGGAGAAACAACACAACCACGGAGGTAGATGAAGATGAGGACACCATCCATTTCGCGGCGCAGCGCGCTCACGGGCGCGGCGCTGGCCTCGGCCGCGCTCGCGCTGGGGGCGTGCGGGGGCGGGGGCCGGTCCGGCTCCAAGCCGGGGACGCTGAGGATCATGACCAACGCCATCAGCGGCGGGAAGAACGCCGCGGAGGCCAAGTGGATCGAGGAGTGGGTCATCCCGGGCTTCAAGGAGGCCCAGAAGAGCGCCGGGAAGGAGGTCGACGTCGTCTTCGAGGCCCAGGGGGTCGACGACGAGGACTACAAGACGAAGACGGCCCTGGACTTCCAGTCCGGCAAGGGGGCCGACGTCGTCGCCCTGGACGGCATCTGGATCGGGGAGTACGCGCAGGCCGGCTACATCAAGCCCCTGGAGGACGTCGCCGCGGCGGCGGGCTCGTGGGACGGGTGGGCGCAGATCCCCGAGTCCATCCAGGGGGCCGCCTCCTTCGAGGGCAAGCGCTACGGCGTGCCGCAGGGGGCCGACGGCCGGGTGGTCTACTACAACAAGACCGTCTTCGAGAAGGCCGGGCTGCCCGCCGACTGGCAGCCGGCCTCGTGGGACGACATCCTGGCCGCGGCCCGCGCCGTCAAGGACAAGGCGCCCGGAGTGGTCCCCGTCCAGCTCAACGCGGGCACCGCCATGGGGGAGGCCACCTCCATGCAGGGCCTGCTGCCCATGCTCATGGGGACCGGCCGGCCCCTGTGGGCCGACGGCGCCTGGGCCGGCGACACCCAGGGCATGAGGCAGGTGCTGAACCTGTACAAGACGATCTACGTCGACGAGGGGCTGGGCGACCCGGTCCTCCAGCAGGAGGCCTCCGGGCGCGACACCTCCTTCCAGGAGTTCGCCGCGGGCCGCATCGCCATCCTGTTCGAGGGCGACTACTTCTGGCGCTCCGTCATCAACCCCGCCGAGGGCGTGGGCACCGCCCCGATGGCGGAGAGGGACACCGCGGTCGGCTACGCCAAGATCCCCGCCGTGAAGCCCGGGGCGGGGATCAACGGGCAGGACTTCGTGTCCATGTCCGGGGGCACCGCCAGGGTGCTCAACCCGAACACGGCCGACCCGGCGCTGGCCTGGGAGCTGCTCGCCTTCATGAACTCCGCGGAGGCCTTCGAGGCCCGTGCGGCCGGCACCCTGTCGATCTCGCCGCGCAACGACGTCAACGCCAAGCTCCTGGCCTCCGACCCCATGCTCTCCTTCGTGTCCGAGCAGGTCCTGCCCATCACGGCCTACCGGCCCGGCCTGGCCCAGTACCCGCAGGTCTCCTCCCTGCTGCAGCAGGCGACCCTCGACGTCGTCATGGGGACCGGGGTCGACGAGGCCGTGAAGTCCTACGTGACGGGCCTCGAAGGGGTCGTGGGCGCCGACGCCGTCAAGAGCGGGAACTGATCCGCGGTGCCCGCTGCAACTGCAACGCAGTCCTCCCCCCGGGCGCGACGCCCCGGGGGGCGCGCCGAGGACGTCGCCGGCCTGGGCGGGGCGCGGGCGGCGCTGTTCGTGGCCCCGGCCCTGATCGTGATCGCCCTGTTCCTGCTGTTCCCGGCGGTGTGGACGATCTACCTGGGGCTGACCGACTACAGGCTGACCGGCCTGGCCGCCTCCGCCACCGACTTCGTGGGGGCCGACAACTACCTGAGGACCCTGCGCGACCCCTCCTTCTGGAACTCCCTGCGCGTGACGGTGCTGTTCGTCGCCCTGTCCGGGGTCGTGGGCCAGAGCGTCACGGGCTTCGCCCTGGCCTGGTCGACCCGGCGCCTGGGCGGGTGGGCGCGCACCGCCCTGGAGTCGGTGGTGCTCGCCGCCTGGGTCATCCCCGGCTCCGTCGTCTCCTTCCTGTGGATCGCCCTGCTCGACCGGCGCGGGGGCACGCTCAACGCGCTGGCGCACACGCCGGGGCGGGCCTGGCTCATCGAGCACCCCCTGGCCGTCATCGTCATCTTCAACATCTGGTGCGGCACGGCCTTCTCCATGCAGCTGTTCTCCTCCGCCCTGTCGGCGGTGCCGCCCTCCCAGCTGGAGAGCGCGCGCATGGCCGGGGCGTCGGGGTGGCAGCAGCTGCGCGACGTCGTCCTGCCCACCATCAGGGGCCACATCCTGACCAACACCCTCATGATCACGCTGTGGACCTTCAACACCTTCACCCCCTACCTGCTCACCGCCGGAGGGCCGGGGCGGCGCACCGAGATCATGTCGGTGTACATCTACAAGACGGCCATCCCCGGCGGGCAGCTCGGGCGCGGGGCGGCGCTGTCGGTGCTCATGCTCGTGATCAACCTGGTCATCGCCCTGGCCTACATGAGAGTCGGAAGGAGCCGGCGATGAGCACCACCACCACGCCCGCGCCCGGCCGGAGCCGCACCGCCCTGGCCGCGTCCTTCCGCAGGGTGGCCGGACGCATCGTCTTCGCGGTCGCCCTGGGCACCATCGGGGCCCTCTTCGCCCTGCCCCTGGCCTGGCTGCTGGTCGCCCCCTTCGACGCGAACCCGACCATGGCGGTGAAGTGGCCGCAGTGGACGGCGTCGAACTTCCGGCGCCTGATGGACAACCCCTACGCCCTGGGGTCGATCCTCAACTCCCTGCTCATCGCCCTGGGCGCCATGGCGGTGGTCGTCGCCCTGGGCACGCTGGCCTCCTACGCGCTGTCGCGCGTGCGCATCCCCGGGCGCGACGCCCTGCTGTACGCCATGCTCCTGCTGTCCTCCATCGTCACGGGCACCGCGGCCATGGTGCCCACCTTCCAGCTGATGAACCTCATCGGCCTGATCAACACCCGCACCGGGGTGATCCTGGTGCTGGCCGGGGGCCTGCTGCCCACGGTCGTGTTCATCCTCAAGGACTTCATGGACTCGGTCCCCAGGTCCTACGAGGAGTCCGCCCGCCTGTACGGGGCGGGCCCGGGCCGGATCCTGGCCGACGTCGTCATCCCCGTGGCCCGCCCCGGGATCGCCTTCGTGGCGATCTGGTCCGTCGTGCAGGTCTGGGGCAACTTCCTGGTCCCCTACCTGCTGCTGCGCGACCCGGCCGGCCAGCCCGCGGCCGTGCTCATGTACACCTTCTACACCGAGTCCGGGCAGGCCGACCTGCGGCTGATCTCCGTGTTCGCCCTCGTCTTCGCCCTGCCCGTGCTGGCCATCTACTTCGTCGTCAACAGGAAGTTCGGCTTCCGCTTCTATGGAGGTATCAAGTCATGACAGCCACGATCGTCATGGAGGGCCTCGTGAAGCAGTACCCCAACGGGGTGCGCGGCGTGGACGGGGTGGACCTGTCCATCGACGACGGCGAGTTCTTCGCCCTGCTGGGCCCCTCGGGATGCGGCAAGACGACCCTGCTCAGATCCATCGCCGGCCTGGAGACCATCACCGAGGGGACCCTGCGCATCGGCGGGGCCGACATGACCGACGTCGAGCCCGGGCGGCGCGGCGTGGCCATGGTCTTCCAGGACTACGCCCTCTTCCCCCACATGGACGTGTCGGACAACATCGCCTACCCGCTGCGCATACGCAGGGTCGCCAAGACCCAGCGCCGCCGGGCCGCCGCCGACACGGCGCAGCGCCTCTCCCTGGCCGAGCTGCTCGAGCGCCGGCCCGCCCAGCTGTCCGGCGGGCAGCAGCAGCGCGTCGCCCTGGCCCGGGCCATCGCCACCAGGCCCGACGTGCTCCTGCTCGACGAGCCCCTGTCCAACCTGGACGCCCGACTGCGACTGGAGGCGCGCACCTTCCTCAAGGAGCTCCAGCGCGACCTGGGCGTCACCTCGGTGTTCGTCACCCACGACCAGGCGGAGGCCCTCGCGCTGGCGGACCGCATCGCCGTCATGAGGCAGGGCAGGATCCAGCAGGTCGGCACGCCGGGGGAGGTCTTCCACGGCCCCGCCAACGAGTTCGTCGCCTCCTTCATCGGCTCGCACCCCATGAACCTCAACGACGGCGTCATCCGCGGCGGGACGATCGAGTCGCTGGGCGCGCGCATCGCCCTGCCCCGGGACATGAGGCGCGAACCGGCCGAGGGGACCAGGGTGAGATGGGGCGTGCGCCCCGAGTACGTCCGCTGGTCCGACGACGACGCCGACGACGGGCCCGGCGCCGTGAGTGGGCGGGTGCACACGGTGGAGAACCTCGGGGCCCAGAACCTGCTGACCATGCGCTGCGAGGGCGGGCGCCTGCAGGCCGTCGTCGGCGAGGACCCCCTGCCCGAACCGGGCCGGCGGTGCCGGTTCGCCTTCCCCGAGGCCAAGACCCTGGTGTTCGACGCCGAGACCGGCGAGCTCGTGGGGGGTGGGCGCCGATGAGCGCGACGCCCGAGAACGCCCCCGCCCCCACCGCCATGTGGATCATCCCCCACACCCACTGGGACCGGGAGTGGTACGAGCCCCACGACGTGTTCCGCGCGCGGCTGGTGCGCATGATCGACGGCCTGCTGGACCTGCTCGAGCGCGAGGGCGCCTACCGCTTCACCCTCGACGGGCAGGCGGCCGCCTTCGAGGACTACCTGGCCATCCGCCCGCACAACCGCGAGCGGCTGCGCGCCGCGGTGGACCGCGGCCAGCTGGCCATCGGCCCCTTCCTGATCCTCCTGGACGAGTTCTGCTGCGACGGGGAGACCGTGGTGCGCAACCTCGAGCTGGGCATCAGGGCCTGCCGGGCCATGGGCGGGGAGATGCGGGTGGGCTACCTGCCCGACATGTTCGGCCACGCCGCCCAGATGCCGCAGGTGCTGCGCGGGTTCGGCCTGGCCGACGCCGCCCTGTGGCGCGGCGTGCCCGCCGGGGTGGACCGCGACGCCTTCCGCTGGCGCGCCCCGGACGGCTCCCAGGTGCGCGTGGAGTACCTGTGGGACGGCTACGGATCCGCCCTGAAGCTGTTCGACCCCCCCGGCAAGCTCGACCGGCTCGTGGCGGACTACCTGCGGGACAACGCCGACCGCTTCGACGGGCGGCCCCCGGCGGGCATGTACGGCACCGACCACATGGACCCGCGCCCGGACCTGCTCGACGCGGTGCGGGCCCACAACGCCCGCCGCCCCGAGACGACCATGACGGTGGCCACCCTGGGCCGGGTCGTGGCCTCGCGCACCCACGACCCGCAGGACCTGGACGACCTGCCCCTGGTCGTGGGCGAGATGCGCTCCCACGCGCTGGGCAACATCCTGCCCGGGGTCCTGTCCGTCAGGACCAACCTCAAGGCGGCCATGGCGCGCGCCGAGCGCGCCCTGACCACCGCCGAGCGCCTCGACGCCGCCGTCGGGGGCCCCTCCCGCACGGCGCTGCTGGAGCGGGGCTGGCGGCTGGTCGTGGAGTCCTCGGCGCACGACTCGGTGACCGGCTGCGGCGCCGACGCCACGGCGGAGCAGGTCGAAACGCGCCTGCACATGGCCTCCCACACGGCCGCCGGCGCCGTCGACGTCGCCCTGCCGGCCCTGGCCGGGGCGGGACGGCGCGGCGAGCTCGTGGCCTTCAACCAGTCGGGGTGGGCGCGCCGCGTCCAGGGCGAGACCGTGCTCGACGGCGCCCCCGGGGCGCTGCCCGAGGGGGTCCAGCTCATCGAGGAGCTGCCCACCGTCATCGGCGACGAGACCATGCCCGCCGGGAACGTGCGCCGGATCCTGCGCCGGATCCACGGCCAGGAGCTGTTCGGCGGACGCATCCGCGGCTGGTCCTTCCCCGCCCCCGCCGAGCTCGTCTTCGAAGTCGCCCGCCGCGGCGGGGGGGACTTCGACCTCGACGAGTTCACCGCCGAACTCGACCGGCGCCTGGCGGCGGCGCACGACGACCGGCCCTGGCGCGTGCTCACCGTGATGCCCCCCTCGTGCCGGGTGCTGGTCGCCGGACGGGCGCAGGGCACCGCGGCGGCGGCCCTGGGGGCCGGCGGGGGCGGCGTCGACCACCCGGTGCGCGTGCGCGGGCGCAGCGCCTCCAACGACCTGGTGCGCGTCGACGTCGACGACGACGGCCTGGTGCGCATCGAGGACCTGCTCAACGGCCGCGTCATCGACCGGGCCCTGGCCCTGGTCGACGAGGGCGACCGGGGCGACTCCTACAACTTCGCCCCCGTGGACGGGGGCGCGGTCCGCGCCCCGGTCGCCACCCGGGTGGAGGTCCGCGAGCGCGGCCCGCTGCGGGCGCGCATCCTCATCCGGCGCACCTACCGCCTGCCCCGGGGCCTGAGCGCCGACCGCTCGGCCCGCAGCGGCCCCCCGCACGAGCAGGTGGTCGACACGCGCCTGGAGATCCGCGAGGGCGAGCGCTTCGTGCGCGTGCGCACCTCCCTGGTCAACGGGGTCGGCAACCACCGGCTCAGGCTCCACGTGCCCACCCTGGGCCGGGACCTGGACGGCTCGGTGGCGGGCGGGCAGTACGGGACGACCCGCCGCGGGCGCACCGGCGAGGCCGGGTGGGGCGAGTACCCCCTGCCGACCTACCCGGCCACCCGCTTCGTCCACGCCGGCGGGGTGGCGGTCCACACCGACCGGCTCACGGAGTACGAGATCCTCACCCCGCCGGACCCGAGCGCCGCGCCCGGCGCGGACCCGGAGGGCGGGCGGGAGCGCGGGGCGGGCGGCGCGGGGCGGCCCGACGAGATCGCCATCACGCTGGTGCGCGCCGTCGACCTCATGAGCGTCAACGTGCACCCGCTGCGCGACGAGCCCGCGGGCTCGCAGATCCCCGTGCCCGGCGCCCAGTACCTGGGCGTGCGCGTCGACACCGACCTGGCCGTCGACCTGTCGTGCCCCCAGTGGGACGACTCGCAGATCGTGCGCCACTCGGACCTGTTCCGCTACGAGCCCGTCCTGGTGCCCGGCGCCGCCCGCCCCGGCGCGACCGGCGCGGCGCCGGTGGGCCCCGTGGTGACCACCTGCGGGCGCGTCGCCCTGGAGTCGCTGCGCCACCTGGACGACGGCGTCGTCGAGGCCCGCTTCGTCAACTACCATCACCACGCCGAGCCGCTGCGGGCCCGGATGCGGGGGCGGTGGGACCGCACGGACCTGACCGGGGCCCTCCTGGAGGCCGGGGTCGACCCCTGGTCCCTGACGGCCCCGGCCTCGGCGATCATCACCCTGCGCCGGCCCGCGGCGGGCGCACCGGACGAGGAGGAGCGACGATGACCATCCTGCGGCGCACGAGGGCGCGCCTCACCCTGGCCGACCAGGCCGCGAACCGCTACCCCGCCTTCCCCTTCGAGGTCCCGCCCGACGCCCAGTCCATCGGGGTGAGCATGGAGGTGGACCGCGCGGACGGGAGGGCGTGCATCGACCTGGGCCTGCTGGGCCCCGACGGCCTGCGCGGCTGGTCCGGAGGGGCCAGGACCTCCTACGTCGTCGAGCGCGACGACGCCACCCCCGGCTACCGCCCGGGCCTGGGGGCCGGGGACTGGGCGGTGCTCCTGGGCCTGCACCAGGTGAGCGCCGAGGGCGTGGACGTGACCATCACCGTGGTCTGCCCCGCCCGGGAGCGCCCGGACCACGGCCCGCGCCAGGCCCCCGTCCAGCGCCTCCTGCGAGGATCCGACCGGGGCCTGCCCGCCCCCCGGGGACTGACCTGGTACGCGGGCGACCCCCACAACCACTGCCTGCACTCCGACGGGGAGCTGTCGCTGTGGGAGCTGGCCAACGAGGGCGTCAGGTCCGGGCTGGACTACCTGGGCTGCACCGACCACAACACGACCAGCCACCACCCCCACCTCGCCTCCGTCTCGCGCCGCCACGGCATCACCCTGATCCCCGGGCAGGAGATGACCACCCACCGCGGGCACGCCAACGCGTGGGGCGAGATCGGCGTCATCGACTTCCGCGACGAGGCCGACACCTGGGTGGAGCAGGTCGAGCGCCGCGGCGGCTTCATGTCCATCAACCACCCCGTCGCCGACGACTGCGCGTGGCTGCACCCCCTGGAGCGCATGCCCCCCGGCGCCGAGCTCTTCCACGGCACCTGGTACCGCAACCTCGCGGACACCTCGATCCTGGCCTGGGCGGCGATGCTGCCCGGCGCCGTCGTGGTCCTGGGCGGCGGCGACTTCCACAACCGCTCCACCCCCCTGCGCCCGGGGATGCCCACGACCTGGATCGCCGCCGAGGAGTGCAGCGCGCCGGCCCTCATCGAGGCCATGGCGGCGGGCCGGACCATGGTGACCGGCAGCGCCCGGCGCGTCAGCGAGGACGAGGCCCGCCCCGTCCTGCTCGACTCCCCCGCCCTCGTGCGCCTGGGCGGCGTGGGCGGGCACCGCGACGAGGACCTCATGGCCGTGGACGCGGTGGGGACCGTGCTCGTGGACCGGTTCGGCGCCCGCCTGGTGATCGAGCAGGACCACCAGGTGGTGCGGGCGCCGGCCGACAAGGGGCCCTACCGCCTGGAGACCGCCGGGCGGTGGGTCGTGGCCCTGTCCGCCTGAGGGGCCGGCGGGCGGGGCGGTAGCGTTGGCCGCATGGATGCGCCCGTGCTCGTCGTCATCGCAGGCCTGCCCGCCACGGGCAAGACGACCCTCGCCCGCCCCCTCGCGCGGGAGCTGAGGGCCGCCTACCTGCGCATCGACACGATCGAGACGGCCATCCTGCGCGCCCAGGACCGCGCCGAACTGGTCACGGGCGGGGAGGGGTACGCCGTCGGCTACGACCTGGCGGCCGATCAGCTCGCCCTGGGGCTCGACGTCGTCGCCGAGTGCGTCAACCCCCTGCCGATCACCCGCGACGCCTGGCGCGCGGCCGCATCCCGCCGCGGCGCGCGCATCGTCGAGGTCGAGCTGGTCTGCTCCGACGCCGCCGAGCACCGCGCACGCCTTCAGGCGCGCACGCCCGACATCGACGGGCTGCGCAACCCGTCCTGGCGGCAGGTCGTCGAACGGCACTACGAGCCGTGGGGGCGCGACCGCCTCGTCATCGACACGAGCGCCGCCGGGCCCGACGAGGCGGTGCGGACGATCGCCGACGAGGTCCGGCGGCGGCGCGGGAGCGGCTGAGCGGCGAAGAAGCGGCTCCCGCGGCTGCGGGGGGTCCGTGTCCAGGCGCCCGCCACAACCGGTCACGATGGCCGTGGCTCTCGCGGCTGCGCGGGGGTCGCTCCGCGCCGTCTGCTGCGCCTCTTCACCCTCCGCTGCGCTCCTTCTTCTCGTACATCGGAGGGTGAAGGAGCGTAGTAGAGGACAAAGGGCGTAGCAGACGCGGGCCCGCCGGGTGAGTCCCCCGGCGCGTGGCGCGGTGGTGCCGCGGAGTTCCTCACCGATGGGTCCCTCGCTCATCGTGCGGGCGGGGGGCGCGGCCGGGCGAGGATCCGCATGGGCGAGGCCGCCTCCTCGCTCATCGTGCGGGTGAGGTGCGGTCGCGGTGGTGCGGGTGGGGCTCCTGGGACGGTCCGGGGCGGGCGGTTGTCCAAATCTGTTGCAAAGGCGCTCTGCGACCGGATCGACCGGGAGCAGAACCGCGGAATATCAACGATTCTTCTCGCGCGTCCCGGCCCGATGGGGGCCTTTGCAACAGATTTGGACAAACAGCGCCGCCGAGGGCCCGCGGGAACGTTCGCCAGGGGGCGTCGCGGCCCGGCCGGCGACCACGACGGGCGCTGCGGCGAGCGAACGGGGCCCGCGGGCCGCGGCGCAGGCCTCCCCGGGCGCCCCCCGACGCCGAGACGTGCACTTCGCACTCGAAAGTGCAGTTCCAACCGTCATTCTCGAAGGCAAAATGCACCTCTCGAGTGCAAAATGCACATCTCGACAGGGAAGGGACCCGAGCGGGCCGGCGTGTGATCGCCGGCGGGCGGCGGGGTCAGGCGGGGACCGGGCGGGCACGCGGGCGCCGGCCGGCGGAGGACTGCGGGGCGGGGACCGGGCCGCTCACGCGGTGGTGCGCAGCCAGGTCAGGACCGCCCGGACGCGGCGGTTGTTCTCCCCTGGCGGCAGGTCGAGCTTGGCCAGGATATTGGCGACGTGCTTGGCGACGGCGCCGTCGGACAGGACCAGGCGCCCGGCGATCTGCGCGTTCGACAGGCCCTCGGCCATGAGCGCCAGGACCTCGCGCTCGCGGTCGGTCAGGCGCGCGACCCGCTCGGCGTCGGCCTGCGCGGGCGTGCGGGCGGGCGCGCCCATGAGCCTGGCCAGCACCTCGGGGTCGACGACGACTCCCCCGGCGGCCACGACGTCGAGGCTGCGCAGGAAGTCCTCCACGCGCCCGACCCGCTCCTTGAGCAGGTAGCCCACCGCCCCGGCGCTGCCGTCGGGCGCGGTGGCCGAGCCGAGCAGGTCGCGCAGGTAGGGGCCGACGACGTAGGCGGACAGGACGACGACCGGCAGCCCCGGGTGGGCCGCGCGCAGGTCCACGGCGGCGCGCAGCCCGTCGTCGGTGCCGGTGGGCGGCATGCGCACGTCGGTGACGACGACGTCGGGCAGGCTCCCCGCCCGGGCCAGGCGGGTGACCTCGGCGCGCAGGGCGTCGGCGTCGGAGACCCGGGCGACGACCTCGTGGCCGGCGGCGGCCAGCAGCCCGGCGAGCCCCTCGCGCAGCAGGGCGGTGTCGTCGGCGAGCACGATCCTCATGGGGCCATCCTGCCCCACCTCAGCGGGCGGGGTGAGCGGTGGCGGCCGGGGCGGCGCCCTCGGCCCAGGGCGGGGTGAGCGGGGCGGTGATCGTCAGGCGCGTGCCCGCCCCGGGGGCGGAGTCGATGGCGAGGCGGCCGCCGACGGACTCCAGGCGCTGGGCCATGCCGGCCAGCCCGGTGGAGCCGGCGGCCGAGGGATCGGCACCGCCGCACCCGTCGTCGGTGACGACGGCGCTCAGGCCCTGGGCGCCCGCGTCGAGCTGCACGGTGGCGGTGGCGCCGTCCCCGGCGTGCCGGGCGGCGTTCGTCAGGGCCTCGCTCACGGCGAAGTAGACGGCGGTGGCCACCGGCGAGGTCAGGGCGTCCAGGTGGTCCTCGGCGTCGGTGACGCTCACGGTGGTGGGCAGGGGCGCGCGGCCGGCCAGGTCGCGCAGGGCCGCGCCCAGGCCCCGCTCGGTCAGGACGGCGGGGCGGATGCCGTGGACGGTCTCGCGCAGGGAGCGCAGAGCGGCCTCGGCCCGGTCCTGGGCGGCGTCGAGGTCGGCGAGCAGGGCCTCGCGCCCGGCCCCGGTCTCGCCCTCGTCCGCGAGCGCGCGCACCCGGGCCATGCCCAGGCCCATGGTGAGGGCGACGAGCTCCTGCTGGGCGCCGTCGTGCAGGTCCCGCTCGATGCGGGTGCGCTCGGCGTCGAAGGCGTCCACGAGGGTGGCGCGCCCGGCGGTGAGGTGCCCGACCTCGGCGGTGAGGGTGGCCACGCGCTCCTCCTGCGAGGAGTCGGTCAGCGCCTGGGTGAGGCGGGCGCGCAGGCGCCCCAGGGCGTGGAGCAGGCCGCAGGCGGCCGCCAGGCAGGCGGCGCCCAGCGGTACGAGCCACCACCCCTGCCCGGCGGAGCTGACGTCCGCGGACCAGGCGAACAGGTGCAGCTTGAGCGGAGCCTCGGCGGACAGCCGCGAGGGCAGGGCGCAGAGGATGGCGGACAGGGCGGCGCCGACGACGGTGACGAGCAGGCTCGGGGCGCACAGCGCGCCCCCCACGAGCACGAGCGGCAGGTCGCGCGTCCAGCAGCTCGGCTGCCGCGCGCGGGTCACCAGCCATGACCGGAGCCTGCGCCCCGGCGGCCTGGAGGAGGGGGCCTGGGCGCCCGCGAGCCGGGCGCAGGCGCGCTCGAGCTCGGCGGCCAGCGGCAGGGTGATCGGGAGGAGCAGGAGGAGGAAGATCCCCAGCAGCAGCAGCGGAATGAAGGTGAGTGCGTGCGCGAACTCCGTGAGGATGACGACGCCGCGCGGGCGTCGGCGGCGCGGGCCGGTGGTCGGGCGGGCGTGTGGCATGACCTTGGACGCTACGGCAAACGGGGGCGCTTGGCACGGGTGCCAGGCCCCGGGCGACCGGTGGCGCCAGCACCACTGGGCGGTGGCCTTCGCCACCATTGGGCGGTGGCCTTCGCCGCCGTGCAGGTCGGGGGCCAGCGCCCGTGACCCGGCGGGGGCGGCGGCGGTTACCTGGAGGACATGAACACACCGATGAGCCGCTCCGCGGCACCTGGGAGCAGACAGGCTCCCCCGACCCATCCCACAGCCCTGCCCCGGCCTGCGACGCCCGCCGCCGACCACGGGGCCGGCGTCCCGGCCCTCCAGTGCCAGGACCTCGGCCGAGTCTATCCGCTGCCCGGGCGGAGCCGGGAGGGAGTGGTGGCCGTCAGATCGGTGAGCCTGGCCCTGGAGGCCGGCTCCTTCACCGCCCTCGTGGGGGCCTCGGGCTGCGGCAAGTCGACGCTCCTGGCGTGCCTGGCCGGTCTGGACCGCCCCACCCGCGGCACCGTGAGCGTGCTCGGCCGGCAGACCACGGGGCTCAGCCCGCGCGCCGCCGCCCGCCTGCGCGCCGAGCACATCGGCTTCGTCTTCCAGGAGGACAACCTCGTCACCGCCCTGTCGGCGCGCGAGAACGTCGCCCTGCCCGGGCGGCTGCGGCACCGTCCCCTCAGCCGCGCACAGGTGAACGAGGCCCTGGATCGCGTCGGCCTGTTCGACCAGGCCTCGCAGCTGCCCCACGAGCTCAGCGGGGGCGAGCGCCAGCGCGTGGCCATCGCCCGCGTGCTGGCCTCACGGCCCGCCGTCGTCTTCGCCGATGAGCCCACCGCGGCCCTGGACCTGGCCGCGGCGGCGGCGGTGCTCGCCTGGCTCGCCGAGCTGGCCGCCAAGGGCGCCGCCGTGCTCATGGTCACCCATGACGCCACGGCCGCCGCCCGCGCCGGACGGGTCCTGGTCATGGACGCCGGGCGCGTCGTCGGACAGCTGCCCGGCGGGGACCCGGCCGCCGTGTCCGACGCCGTGCTGAGCGCACGGGCCGGAGGTGGGCGCTGATGCTGCGTCTGCTGCTCGCCGACCTGCGCCGCCACGCCGGCACGTGGGCGTGGACCTGCGTGATCACCCTCGTGGCCGGGGCCTGCGTGTCCGGCCAGCTCAGGATCCTGCACGGCGCGCTCGACTCGGCCGCGAAGGCCACCGGCGTGACGCCGCAGGGCGTGCCCCGGTCCACCGACATGCTCCACGCCGCACGGCTCATGTCCGGCTTCATCATCGCCCTCGTCGTCCTGGCCGCGGCGGCCGTCCTGGTCTCGACGGCGGGGCTGGCCCTGATCCAGCGGCGCCGGGACCACGGGCTGTGGCGGGCCCTGGGCATGCGGCCCGGCAGCCTGCGCGCGCTGCTGCTGGGCCAGCTCGTCGTCGTCGCGGCGCTGGGCTCCCTCGTCGGCAGCCTCGCGGGCGGGCCCGTCAGCGCGCTCATGATGCCGCTGCTCATCGAGCAGGACGTGGCGATGCCGGGCACGGTCGCGCGCTGGGAGCCGGCGGACCTGGCCTGGACCGCCCTCGTGGTCGCCGGCTCCGTGCTCCTGGGCGGCTGGGGCCCCGCCCGCCGCGCCGCCCGCGCCACCGAGACCGACCTGCTGCGCGGCACCGAGGAGCTCGGCCGCTCACGTCTGGGCCGCACCCTGGGCGTCCTGGGGCGGCTGGCCGTGGCGGTCGGCCTGGCGGCGGGCGTCATCGCCGCCGCCGTCAACATCCACCAGGGCGGCGCCGGAAGCGAGCAGGCGGCCGAGGCCGCCCCGCTGGGGGCGCTGGGCGCGCTCGTGCTCGTGTGCGTCCTGACCGCCTGGCTGGTGCCCGTCGTGCTGCGCGCGCTGGCGCACCTGCCGGTGCCGGGGCCCGCCTGGCTCGTCGCCACCCGCACCGCGATGCTGGAGTCGCGGCGCTCGACGGCGACGGTCCTGCCCTTCCTGGTCGCCTTCGGCCTCGTGGCCGTCGCGCTGGGCGGCGCGCGCATGGGCGTGGGCAGGATCAACACGGACAGCTTCCTGGCGGTGTTCGGCCCGGCCCTGGCCACGGCCTGGATCGGCGGGGTCGCCGTCATCGCCATGAGCGCCGGGCGCAGGCGGCGCGACGCCGCCCTGCTGGCCGCGGCCGGGGCGCCGACGGCGCAGGTGCGCGCCGCGCAGGTGCTCGAGGGCGTGCTGCACGCCGTCGTCGCCTGCCTGCTCGGGATCGTGGTGTGCGCGCTGAGCACCGCGCTGTACGCGCCGACCTCGGGCACCGCCTGGGCCGACGTGCCCGGGCGCCTGCCCTGGGCCGAGTTCGGCGTCACCGGGGCGCTGACGCTCGCCACCACCTGCGCGGCCGTCGTCGTCTCGGCGTGGGCGGGGCGCGGTGCGAGCGTCGCCACGGTGCTGCGGGCCCGGGACTGAGGCGGCCCGCGGGGGCGCGCGGGCCGGGGCGGTGCGCGCGGGGTCCGCCCGTCCTCCCAGGGGGTCGGCAAAGTCGGTTCAGGGGGGTGGTTGAGTGAGTAGTCTGATGGCTCGTTGGGGACGTCTGGCCATGGCTCGGGTGCGTCTCTTAGTGTGGTGGCGATTCCCGCGGGGCCCTGGGCGTCGAGGGGCCCGCCGGCCCGGGAGGGCGG
>ERZ772993.492-NODE-492-length-19046-cov-5.664578_pt1 | contig 19046 bp, 10 predicted proteins | sample MGYA00580670_ERZ772993 | MGnify/ENA primary metagenome ERZ772993 (study PRJEB29015, sample SAMEA2737936) | human oral metagenome | biome: human oral; feature: human-associated habitat; material: dental | place: China | collected 2136 ... | reverse complement strand
GAGAAGCACCCCTAGGGCGATCAGGCGCGGGTTGCGTCGTGCACGCAGTTGGACCCCCTCGGGGCGTGTGGCAGAGGGTTCGGTCACGTCATTGTCCCTTTCGTTGTGCTCGAAGGAGCAGGAGAGATCGGCCTGCATCTGGTCCTTGATGGAGGCGAAGAGTTCTCCGCGTCTTCGCGTTGTCCGAGAAGTCAACTCCTTCCAGGCGGTGTGCGTGCGGAGTTAACCAAAAATTAATCTCCACGTGTTCTGCAGGAGCCGGCGGCGTGTGGGTGTGCTTCTAGGTTTCCTGAGCTGTGCCGGAACGCGCTGCTTTCTGAAGCGCACGTGATTCGATGCGATGGGGCTTGTCCGAAACCGGGTGAACCGATCAGTGGACCTCGGGATGGGAACGCGTCGAAAACCCGACTACCCTTCCCTGCACCCTGAACTCCGGGCCGGTGTTCTACTGAATTCGCCGGATCCCGTCGGATCGAAGAAAAAGTGTTCCCCTTGGACCAGAATCCAACTAGGCTGCTTGGGACACGGGGAGCAGGTGCGAATCCGAGCGACACCTCCCCTCCGGAAAGGAAGTGCCGTTGTGAGTGCAGAGTCGACCGCGCGGGTGAGTCTCAGGGCGCCGTTGACCGGCGTCTTGGTCCCCATCGAGGACGTGCCGGACCCAGTCTTCGCCAGAAAAATGGTCGGGGACGGGTTCTCCGTGGATCCCCTGGAGGGACGGCTGACATCGCCGGTTCCCGGGGAGGTGGTGGACCTCCAACCCTCCCGCCACGCCATAACCGTGCGCAGTGCCGAAGGGCTCGAGATTCTGATGCACATAGGTCTGGACACCGTCAGGTTGGGTGGCGAGGGTTTCCGCGCCCACGTCTCCGAGGGGCAGCGGGTGGGTGCCGGTGACCTGCTGATCGACTTCGACCTTGACGACGTCGGCCGCAAGGCCAAGTCGCTGCTGACCCAGGTGGTGGTCACCAACACCGAGCTGCTCTCCGCCATCACCCCGGCCACGGGCCTGGTCAGCGCCGGAATCGACGAGGCCGCCGTGGTCGAACTCAAACCGCTGGAGGAATCCACCCAGGAATCGGGAACCGCCGTCGACGCCGCATCGGACGCCCTCGTGGTGCCGAACCCGACCGGGCTTCACGCCCGCCCCACCGCCACGCTCGTGGCCCTCGCGAAGCAGTACCGCTCCGACATCCAGTTGCGCCGCGGCGACGACTCCGCCAACGCCAAGTCCATCGTCGCGATCATGAGTCTCGCGGTTGCTTGCGGCGAGAAGGTCGTGGTCACCGCGCACGGAACCGACGCGAAGGAAGCCGTTTCCGCGATCTCCCAGGGCATCCGGGAGGGTCTCGGGGAGGACTGCCCGACCCTGCCGAGCGGTGGCGTCGTCGGCACGGAGGACACCACCCCGATACCCACCATCGTGGAACCGGTGGCCGAGAGCGTCGGGCCGCGGTCGGGCGACTGGAATTTGCTGCTCGGCGCCTCCGCGTCCCCGGGGCTCGGTATCGGTTGCGTGGTGCAGCTCCACCACGAGGACATCGTGGTGGAGGAACTCGCCGAGGACCGGCACAAGGAACGGCGCAAGCTGAACTCCGCCATCGACCGGGCCCTGCTGGACCTGTCCGCCCTGCAGAAACGGATGTCGGAGGAGGCCTCCGAGGAGAAGGCGGCGATCTTCGCGGCTCACCAGGAGATCCTGGGCGACCCCGAGCTGCTCGACCTGGCCGCCTCGGCCATCGACAAGGGCAAGTCGGCGGCTTTCGCTTGGCGCGGCGCCTTCAACGCCTTCGCGGACCAGCTCGCGGCGCTGAAGAACGAGATCCTCGCGGGCCGCGCCAACGACGTGCGCGACGTCGGGCAGCGGGTGCTCGAGGAACTGACCGGCCAGCGTTCCGAGAAGGGAGAGCTGCCCGAGAACACCATCCTCGTCGCCGAGGAACTCACCCCCTCCGACACCGCGCAGCTGGACCGCAGCCGCGTGGTCGGTTTCGCGACCACCGGGGGCGGCGCGTCCTCCCACGTGGCGATCATCGCCCGCTCCCTCGACATCCCCGCCGTCGCGGGCATCGAGGCCAGGGCCCTCGACATCGCCGACGGCACCCTCGTGGTGCTCGACGGATCGAAGGGCACCCTGCGCACGGGGGTCACCGACGAGGAGGTGGCCCGGCTGCGGGAGAAGCAGGCCCGGATGGCCGAGCGCAAGGCCGTCGAGGAGGCCGCCAGGGACGAGCCCGCCGTCACCACCGACGGCCACCGGGTCACCGTGGTGGCCAACATCGGCGGTGTCGACGACGCCGTCGCGTCCATGGACAAGGGCGCGGAGGGCGTCGGTCTGCTGCGCAGCGAGTTCGTGTTCATGGGGCGTTCCACCGCCCCCACCGAGGCGGAGCAGACCCAGATCTACACCGACTGCGCGAAGGCCCTGAAACCGGGGCAGCCCCTGGTGATCCGGACCCTCGACGTCGGCGGCGACAAACCCTTGGCGTACCTGCCCATCCCCGCCGAGGAGAATCCCTTCCTCGGTGTGCGCGGCATCAGGGTCGGCCTGGAGCAGCCCGAGGTGCTCCGCACCCAGATCCGCGCCGTCCTGGCGTCCTCGGACGCCGGCGCAAAGCTGCACGTGATGTTCCCCATGATCGCCACCATCGACGACTGGCGCAGGGCGAAGCAGATCTTCGACGAGGAACGCTCCAAGGTGGCCGCGTGGGACCGGGTGAGCGTCGGGATCATGATGGAGGTCCCATCCGTCGCGGTCATGGCCAGGCAGTTCGCGGCCGAGGACGGCTGCGACTTCTTCAGCGTCGGTACCAACGACCTGACCAGCTACACCCTCGCCATGGACCGGGGACATCCCAAACTTGCCAGCCAGGTCGACCCCTGCAACCCGGCGGTGCTGGCCCTCATCGGGCAGGCCGCCGAGGCTCTCCACGAACGCGGGAAGTGGCTGGGGGTGTGCGGCGGTGTCGCCTCCGACCCGCAGGCGGTGCCGATTCTCGTCGGCCTCGGGGTCGACGAGCTGAGCTGCTCCATCCCCGCGATCCCCTCGGTCAAGGCGGCCGTGCGCGCCTACGACCTGTCCACCTGTCGCGCGCTGGCGGAGAAGGCCATCAACTGCGCCACCCCCGCCGAGGTCCGGGCCCTGGTTCCCGTCGACGAATTCTGAGAGGCCGAGATGAGTACTGCATCCGAGATCGTGGCCGCCGTCGGCGGACCCGAGAACATCCAGTCCCTGACCCACTGCGCCACACGGCTGCGTTTCGAACTGGTCGACGGCTCCGTCGTGGACACCGCCACGGTGGAGTCCATCAACGGGGTGATGGGAGCGGTGCCCCAGTCGGGAGATCGCTACCAGGTCATCATCGGCGGCGCCGTCGCCACCGTGTTCAACGAGATCAACTCCCTGCCCGAGATGAGTTCCCGCAAGCCCATGAGCGACGCGGACGTCAAGGCTGCCGCCCGGTCCAAGGCGCGCGGCAAGGTGGCCTGGCTGGACAACTTCTTCGAATACCTGTCGGACAGCTTCCGTCCGCTGCTCGGCGTGCTGCTCGGGGCGTCGCTGATCCTCGCCTTCGCGGCCGTGCTGGACGCCTTCGGGGTCTTCGACTTCCAGTCCGAGACCAAGGCCGCCCAGTGGGTGTTCCTCGACGCGATGTGGCGTGGCGTGTTCTACTTCCTGCCCATCGCGGTGGCCTACAACGCATCGAAGAAGCTCGACGTGGACCCGTGGCTGGGTGCGGTCATCATGGGTGCGTTGATGACCCCCAACTTCATCAGCCTCGGCAGTAAGGCCTACACCGAGACCTCGGAGGGCAGCGGCCTCTTCACGGAGGCCCTGAAGTTTGCCGAGACCACCTGCGTGAAGAACCCGACCTTGGGAACCGAGTCCTGCACAGTGAACATCTTCGGGTTGCCTTTGCAGCTCAACGACTACGGTGGCCAGGTCTTCGTGCCGTTGATCATGGCCGCCGTGCTGGCCCTGGTGTACCGCTTCTGGAAACGGATCTTCCCGGAGAACGTCCAGATGGTCTTCGTGCCCTTCTGCTCCATGGTCATCATGATCCCGCTCACCGCCTTCCTGCTCGGCCCCATCGGCATCTGGGCCGGCTCCGGCATCGGTGACGGCCTGTCCTGGCTGAACGGGCACGCTCCCATCGTCTTCGCCATCCTGATCCCGATGATCTACCCGTTCCTCGTGCCGCTCGGGCTCCACTGGCCCCTGAACGCCCTGATGCTGCTGAACATCGACAATCTCGGCTACGACTTCATCCAGGGCCCCATGGGTGTGTGGAACTTCGCATGCTTCGGCGCGACGGCCGCCGTGCTGGTGCTGGCCTTCCGCGACAAGGACGCCACGATGAAGCAGACCGCATCCGGCGCTCTCATCGCAGGCCTGTTCGGCGGCATCTCCGAGCCCAGCCTCTACGGCATCCACCTGCGCTTCAAGCGCATCTATCCGCGCATGCTGATCGGGTGTTTCGTGGGCGGCGTCACGATCGGCCTGCTGAGCACCTTCTTCACGGAGGGAGACGTCAGGGGCGTCACCACCGGCGCCTTCGCGTTCACGTCGCTGCTGACCATCCCGGTGTTCAACCCGATGTGGATCTACGCCATCTCCGTGGTGGTTTCCTTCACCGTCGCCCTGTTCGCGGTCCTGATCTCCGACTACCGCACCCCCGAGGAGAAGGCCGCTGCCCGGCGCGCCGCCGAGCCCGCCGAGGCCGCTGAACCACGGGTGATCGTCGTCGGTGACGTCGAGACCAACCAGGCCAAGCAGTGGGTCACCGCACTCGGCGGGGAGGGGAATGTGCGTTCCATCGAGGCCATCGCCGAGACCCGGGTGCGGGTCGAGGTCGCAGACGACTCCAAGGTCGACGTCGACGCCCTGAAACGGGCCGGGCTGGCTGCTGCCGTCAAGGTCGGCGACGGGGTCTGGCACCTCGTGGCCGGCCTGGAAGCAGCCCAGTACGCGGAGGGAATGCGCCGACGAGTGGCTTCCAGCGTCAGCTGACTTTCCTTTGCCGTGAGGCCTCCGGGATACCCCGGAGGCCTCACTTCTTTTCATGGATCAATCTTTTCGGGTGTCTCAGGAATAGCGATGAGGTTTGGTGGTGGTCTTACGGCGGACTAGTGTGCATTCGGTCGTCGTTTTCACTCGGAGTGGAGATCTGAGAAGGGGAAGGGAAACGAGGGCCTTTGTGGACCCGGGTGGGTCCTTCGCACAAGGAAAGGCAGAACCTTGCGAAGTAGGAAACTACTTGCCGTTGCGGGTGCCCTGGCGCTCGTTCTTCCGGCGTCCGTGGCCACGGCGGACGAACCGAGCGAGAAAGACCTGGCCAGTCTGATAGCCCCGGCCCCGGCCGGGGCGATCCGGGACACCGCGACCAAGGAGAGTGTCGGCGGCAAGGCCAAGGTCACCATCATGGTGGAACTCAAGGACGATCCCGTCGCCGTGGTCAAGGCGAAGAACGGAGGTGAGATTGATCCCAGCCGGGAGAAGCAGGTCGAGGACAAGTTGTCGGGCATCCAGGATCAGGTTGCCGAGACCATCAAGGCCAAGGGTGGCGCCGTCGAGAGCAAGATGCAGTCAGCCTTCAACGGCATGCGCGTGAGCATCGACAGCAGTGAACTGAAGGCGCTCGAGGCCCTGCCCGAGGTCAAGGCCATCCGTTCCGCCCCCGTCCATGGCCGCGACAACACCCACGGTGTCCCTGTGATCGGCACCCCGAAGGTGTGGGAGGGTGCCGGTGGGGTGTCCGGATACACGGGTGAGGGCGTCAAGGTAGCCGTTCTGGACACCGGAATCGACTACACCCATGCCACTTTCGGTGGCCCGGGAACAGTCGATGCGTTCAACGAGCAAACCGCCGCCGCCACCCCCAACCCGGCCTGGTACGGGCCCGACGCACCGCACGTCAAGGGCGGGATCGACCTCGTCGGTGACGAGTACAACGGTTCGAACACCCCGCAGCCCGACAACAACCCCATTGACTGCGCCAGGGCCGGGCACGGCACCCACGTCGCCGGCACGGTCGGTGGGGCCGGTGTTCTCGCCGACGGGATGACCTACAGCGGCGCCTACGATCAGAAAACTTACGACAACGAATTCAGGGTGGGGCCAGGTGTCGCGCCCAAGGCCGAGCTCTACTCGGTTCGCGTCTTCGGTTGCACGGGAGCCACGAACGTCACCACGGAAGCCATCGACTGGGCCGTGAAGAACAAGATGGACGTGATCAACATGTCGCTCGGCTCGCCGTACGGCAAGAGCTCCGACGCCGATGCGATCGCGGCCTCCAACGCCGTCGCCGCGGGTGTCGTCGTGCTGGCCTCGGCCGGCAACTACGGCTCGCAGCCCTACTTGACGAGCTCCCCGGCGGCCGGTGCCGGGGTCATCTCCGTTGCTGCCAGCGATCCCACGGAGAACTATCCGGGTGCGCAGCTCACCGTCGATGGTGGCGACCCCATCCAGGCGATGAACGCCAATGACGCGAAACTTCCCGCCGGCGCCCCCGTGCATGTGCTCAAGGACGCGGCTGGCAACGTCTCCCTCGGCTGCCGCGACTCCGACTACGCCGATGTGCCGGAAGGCTCCGTCGTGGTCACCGCACGGGGCGACTGCGCCCGCGTCGCCCGCGCCATTTTCGGGCAGAAGCACAAAGCGGCTGCCGTGATCATGATCAACTCCAGCGACGACTACTCCGGGTTCGAGGGAAAAATCACCAACAACCCGAGCACCGGTGAGAAACTGGATGTGACGATCCCCTTCTTCAGTGTCAAGTCTTCCGACGGCGCAGCCGTGGCTGCCGCCGATGGCAAGCAGATGACCTTCACCGCGAACACGATTCCCAACGCGAGTTTCGCCGGTTACGCCAGCTTCACCTCCGCAGGTCCGCGTAGCGGTGATTCCGCCCTGCGGCCCAGCGTGGTGGCTCCCGGCGCGTCCATCGCCTCGGCCCGGGTCGGTTCCGGAACTGAAGCCAGCGTCCTGTCCGGCACCTCCATGGCCGCTCCACACGCGGCGGGCGTCGCGGCTCTCACCAAGCAGGCCCACCCGGCGTGGGATTCCCAGGAGATCTCGGCGGCGATCGTCTCGACGGCCGATGCCTCCAAGGTGAGCGACTACGGCCCCACTCGTGGCGGCGGCCTGGTGGATCCCGCGGACTCCACGTCCACGCAGGTCTTCGCGTTCGGTGACTCCACCGAGGTGGAGGGCAGGACGCTCCGTGATTCCACGGTCAGCTTCAACTATCAGGAATCCAACGGTTCCTTCGAGGGAACCAAGACGATAACCCTCGTCAACAAGGGCAGTTCGGAGGTCACCTTCACCGGGGAGATCAAGGCCTCCAGCCAGAGCCTGCATGCGCAGGTCGGTCTCAGCAACACCAAGGTCACGGTTCCTGCCGGCGGCACGGCCGATGTCACGGTGACCATGGGCCTCAAGGCGTCCGACGTGCCGAGCAGCCTCAAGACCGAGGGCTCCCCGAATTTCTACGAGGCCTCGGGTAACGTGCAGTTCACCTCCGGTGACAAGACTTTGAGCGTTCCCTACCTGCTGGTTCCTAGGTCCACCACCAAGGTGACCGGTCAGACGAGTTCCGACGCATCCACGATCAGCTTCCAGGATCAGGGTGGTGTCCACACGGCCAGGGGCGACCTGTTCGACTGGGGTATCACCGACCCGAAGGGCGACCTCCCGAAGGGCGCGGATGTGGAGGCGAGCGACGGTGTCGACATCGCCAACGTCGGTGTCCGCACTGCCACGCTCAATGGTGAGAAGACCCTGATGTTCGCGATCAACAGTCACACCCGTCACTCGAACGCGGCCAGCAACAAGTACTACGTCTCGATCGACACCAACGGTGACGGACAGGCCGACCGCGTCGTCTTCAGCGAGGATTCCGGGAAAAAACGAAAGGATTACTACGACGGTGTTCCCGAGGTGTTCGTCCAGGACCCGGTCAACGACAAGATCGCCGGATCGGGGAGCTACACCCTGGCACCCAGCAACTCCAGTACCGTGATTCTCCAAGCCAAGGCATCTGACCTCGGTGTGACCGGCAGGTTCCAGTACTGGGTCGACACCGAGAGCGTCACCAACACCACCCTGAGGGACAGCACGGACGGTCATGCAACCTATGACCTGAACAACCAGCCCTTCAATGACGGCAAGGGCTTCTTGGTGCCCGCCAATGGTTCGAAGGACGTGTCCGTCCCACAGGGCAAGGCGGCAGAGGCCGAGGAACAGAAGCTGCTCGGTTGGATGGCAGTGGTCTTCGACAACGATCAGGGAACGCCCGAGGCGATCACGGGCGCGCTGACCGGAACCGGTCCGACCGAACCGGCTCCTTCGGGCTCGTCGACCCCGGGAGCTCCTGCCTCACCCACCCCGACCAGCAGGACCCCGGTCAAACCGGGCCTGCCCAAGACGGGAGACCTGGGATGAGGGCCTGAGCCGGATCTGAACCAAGGATGGCCCCCGCATCGGCGGGGGCCATCCTTGGTGATTTTCTCTCCAGGATCTGAACCGGGGATCAGATGTCCGAGGGATCCTCGGTGGGGGCGCCAACGAAAGTCGGGAGGCTGTCCTCGCACAACGTCGGGGAGGGGGTCGAACCGAAGCGGTAGTCGTAGGTGGTGTCCCCGACCTTCACAACCACCTGCCAGCCATCCACCAAGGCTTGGGTATAAATGGCCCCGGGAATCGGGCAGCCCAGCGCGCCGGTCCTCCACGTTTTCTTGTGGGCCTCCACCAAGGTTGCCTCGGAGCCGGCCACGCCACGTTCGTTCAGGTCGGCCCTGATGGCTTCCATGTGGGTTGCCGGTGGCTCCACCACGGTCGTGCTGCTGGGCGGCGCCGTGGGGGCGGGCGCTATGATGGAAGGGAATCCTATGGGAGATTCTTCTGTTCTCGGATCTCCGGGATCAGCGGTGGCATCCACGACGCATGCGGCCACAGACACGGCCAACACCATTCCTGCAATTCCAGCCAATGGTTTCAACATGCAACAATTTTACTCGAGGAACTAACGGCGTCAAGGGCCTCGAGGTTTCACGGATCGAGGCAATGTGCGCAGATTGACCGGTCCTCGCGGGAAACCGCTAAAGTTGAGGCCGGACGAGGTAGAACCGTCGCAACAATCAAGGGAGATAAACGCGAATGAGCGAGAAACGCTACATCTACGACCTCTCGGAGGGTGACGCGACCATGCGTAACCTACTCGGGGGAAAGGGGGCGGGCGTCGCCGAGATGGCCCGGGTCGGGGTCCCTGTCCCCGACGCCTTCACCGTCACCACGACGGCCTGCGTGGAAACCATGAACCGGGGCGGCGAATGGCCCGACGGCCTGGCGGACGAGATCAACGCAGGCCTGACCCGGCTGGAGGAACGCACGGGACGCAAACTCGGCGGCTCCGAGAACCCGCTGCTGGTCTCGGTGCGCTCCGGCGCCGTGTTCTCCATGCCCGGCATGATGGACACCATCCTCAACCTCGGTGTCTCCGACGAGTCCGTGGCGGCCATCGCCGAGGAATCCGGCAACGAACGTTTCGCGTGGGACTGCTACCGCCGTTTCATCCAGATGTACGGCGAGGTGGTCGAGGGCGTCCCGGCCTACGCCTACGAGGACGCGCTGACCGAACTGAAGCGCAAGCGCGGCGTCGAGCTCGACACCGACCTGGGACCTGCGGACCTGAAGGAGCTGGTGGCCACCTTCAAGGAGATCAGCAACGAGCACCTGGGTGGCGAGTGGACCTCCGACCCGGTCGAACAGCTCCACCGGGCCGTGAACGCGGTGTTCCGTTCCTGGCAGAACCCCCGCGCCGAGGTGTACCGCCGCGCCAACAACATTCCCTCCGACCTCGGCACCGCCGTCAACGTCATGCAGATGGTCTTCGGCAACCGCGGTGACGACTCCGCCACCGGCGTGTGCTTCACCCGCAACCCGTCGACGGGCGCCGAGGAACTCTACGGCGAGTTCCTCGTCAACGCCCAGGGCGAGGACGTGGTGGCTGGCATCCGCACCCCGCGGCCGCTCGCGGAGATGCGTGAGGTGCTGCCCGAGGCCTACGACGAGCTCATCGACACGATGCACCGCATGGAGGCCCACTACCGTGACATGCAGGACATGGAGTTCACCGTCGAGAACGGCAAGCTGTTCCTGCTGCAGACCCGCAACGGCAAACGCACCGCGGCCGCCGCGCTGAAGGTGGCCTCCGACCTGGTGGACGAGGGGGTCATCACCAAGGAGGAGGCGCTGCTGCGCATTGAACCGGACCAGCTGGATCAGCTGCTGCATCCCGCCATCGACCCGTCACACGGTGAAAAACCCATCGCCAAGGGCCTGCCCGCGTCCCCGGGGGCCGCGGTCGGCGAGGTGGTTTTCGACGCCGACACCGCCGCGGAGCGCGGCGGGCGTGGCGAAGCGGTGGTGCTGGTGCGCTACGAAACCACCCCCGACGACATCCACGGCGTGATCGTCGCCCAGGGCGTGCTCACCGCCCACGGCGGCATGACCTCCCACGCGGCCGTGGTGGCGCGCGGCATGGGCAAGCCCTGCGTCGCGGGCGCCTCCGGCATCCACATCGACGCCAAGGGCCGCACCCTCACCGTTGGGGACCGGGTCATCAAGGAGGGCGAGGTCATCACCCTCGACGGCTCCACGGGCGACGTGTTCGGGCAGGAGATCAAACTGATCCCGCCGCGCATCAACGAGGACTTCCAGCGCTTGGTCACGTGGGCCGACGAGGTCCGCGAACTCGGGGTGCGCGCGAACGCCGACAACTTCGAGGACGCATCCAAGGCCCGCGAACTGGGCGCCGAGGGCATCGGGCTGTGCCGCACCGAACACATGTTCATGGCCGCCGACCGGCTGCCCGCGGTTCGTCGCATGATCCTGGCGGAGACCCACGAGGCCCGCGCGGATGCGCTCGAGAAGATCCTGCCGATGCAGCAGGCCGACTTCGAGGGCATCTTCACCGCGATGAAGGGGCTTCCCGTCACCGTCCGGCTCCTCGACCCGCCGCTGCACGAGTTCCTGCCGAACCTGGTAGAGCAGTCGCTGCTGGTGCAGCGTCTCGAATTGACGGGCGGCGACGCCTCCGAGCTGGAGGACGCCCGCGCCACCCTCGCCCAGGTCAAGCGCCTCCACGAGCTCAACCCGATGCTCGGCACCCGTGGCTGCCGCCTGGCGATGCTCTACCCGGAGATCCCGGCCATGCAGACCCGAGCCATCATCCGGGCCGCCCTGGCGGTGCTGGAACGCGAGGGCGAGACGATCGGCGTGGAGATCATGATCCCCCTGGTGGCCCTGTCGAAGGAACTGGAGATCCAGCGCGAGATCGTGGAGAGGACGGTCGCCGAGGAGCTGAAGGCCGCCGGCAAGGAGCTGGAGGTGACGGTCGGTACCATGATCGAGCTGCCGCGGGCCGCCCTGGTGGCGGACCAGATTGCCGAGTACGCCGACTTCTTCAGCTTCGGCACCAACGACCTCACCCAAACCGGCATCGGCATCAGCCGCGACGACGCCGAGAACGGATTCCTCACCCAGTACGTCACGAGCAAGGTACTGGAACGCAACCCGTTCGAATCCATCGACGTGGACGGCGTGGGACAGCTGGTCGACATCGGTGTCGCGAAGGGACGCTCCGTCAAACCGAACCTGAAGACCGGTGTCTGCGGAGAACACGGCGGCGATCCGGACTCGGTGGAGTTCTTCCAGTCCGTCGGCCTGGACTACGTCTCCTGCTCCCCGTACCGGGTGCCGATCGCCCGTTTTGCGGCCGCCAAGGCGGTGCTGAAACAGCGCGAGGACTGAACCGGACCAAGGAGGGCCGGGCCCGCACCGGGTCCGGCCCTCCTTTGGTTCCAAAGTCAGATATAGCGGGAGATCAGGAGGCTCATTCACGGGTGGCGCGTCGACCAGCAAAACCCTTGGTCAGAGCGTGGCTAAGATGGCTGTGAATAAGCCTCCAAGAACCGTCGTGTGGGCTTGTCTGGGCCAACCGCACGGCCTTGACCCTGAATTTTGTGGCCGGCCCTGGTCCGTCGGCATCAGGCCGATTCGTTGGACAGCCGAAATGATGCGAAGGCGAATTGAAACGCGACGATGGTGTTATAGGGGGATGTGATATGAGTAATAGATCGCAGGTGCGGCTGACCAACGAAGAAGCAGATTCTTTGCGCGCAACAATGCGCGATATCCAAGATTCCGTGGCGGATTACTATGCAGCGACGGCTGAATCAAGGGAGCTGGGGGGGGAGAGGTCCGGAATTTTCTGACGAGTGCTCAACGACTCAATGAGCTCCTCGCGAAACAGATCGGCGACAGTTCAACCTGCAACAAACTACTCGAATCATCCTCCTGCCGAGGCGGGGAACTGATTGGTGGCGTCAAATACGCGCGGAACGTTGTTGAGCACACGCTTCACATCGTGAGACCCAAGGATGATGCTCTTGTTGGTGGCGGTCAAAGATTTCGTGTATACCCGGTTTGGGATGAGATTCCGTTGGAGGTCCACAAGAAGCTCCGCAAGGGGACACAGGAACTCAGGCCTGCATATGGCACTACTTTTCAGGGGTGTGAAGTAACCGAGACCATGAGCCTTATTCACAGCCTTCCTCAAGTGCGCCCTGACTAGGGGCTTTGCTGGCCGACGCGCCGTCTGTGAATAAGCCTCCATGCTCTCCGTTCTTCAATTCTATGCTGGGGTCTCGCCGAATCTCGTACACAGAGACCCTCGGGGAGAATGGACAGGGTTCCCGTTGATGAATCAGCCCGCTATGGCGGCGCGGCTGCATCCGGAAGAACCGATGGAAGTGGAAGCTGCTTGGCATTGGCTCAATGGTCGCATACCGAACGGGGATGCCCGGGTGGTGTGCTGTCAACTCGCCTCGGAAGGGTCAAAGTACCTGCTTGGACTTACATTCATCGGTCGACTGTCTTTCACGTCGTTTGTTGAGAGTATGACTCAAGTAAATTGCGACGTGGATGCGGGGTTTCCCTACTTGGTGGGTGATGTTTCCCGGAACATCGAGGAGGTGACTGAACGGTTCCCGGAGGCCAAGCAGGGAGCTGTCTTCCAAAGCCGCAGTGACGTGACCTGCTGGGCGTCGCCGATCAAACAGCTGAATGCTGAGGGCGACTGGCGTCGATTTCAGACTCTTGAATTTTGGAAGAGGGTGATGCGTACGGAGGGTTCAGGCATGCCTCCTTTCGATCCGCGTTTCTATTATGAAGTTCGGCGGTCACGCCGCTTGAATGCTCTCGTTCCTCCTCATGTGCAACGCAGACGGTGAACGTGACTGAAGGTCGGCATCCACGTTGTTTGCCTGCCGCCGACCCCGGAGCGGCTACAGGGTCCAGGCCTCCAGGGAGTGGCTGCGTTCCCAGAACAGTTCCTCGTAGCGGGTGGCGTCGGCGAAGGTTTCGAGCATGACCGTTCTCGTCGCGTCGTCGGTGGCCTCGGCCGCCTCGTCGAGCAGCTCGATGGCGGTGGCCGTGGTTTCCTGGAAGGCCGGGTCTGCGTAGGCCGCCACCCAGGTTCCGTAGGGATGGTTCTCCACCGTCCCGGCCCGTTCGGCCAGGTCCAGGCCCACCTGTGCGTAGACCCAGTAGCAGGGCAGCACCGCCGCCACCCCGACCGGGTAGGGGTCGTAGGCGACCGCGGTCTGGATGAAGTTCACATAGCCGCGGGTGGTGGGGGAGGGGGCTGCCGCGTTCGGGGCGGAACGCAGCAGCGGGTCGTTCAGAAGGGCGTCGTGCATTAGCGTCTCGGCCGCGACGGCCTCCCTGGCGCTCCGCGCCCAGAAGGAACGTGCCCTCGCGTGCGGGGCCCGGGCGGCCAGCAGCGCCAGGGCCCGGGAGTAGCCGCGCAGGTAGAAGTCGTCCTGGACGATGTACTCGACGAAGCGGCGCGGCTCCAGGGTGCCGTCGGCCAACTGGGTCAGCAGCGGCAGCTGGTCGATGCGTCCGCGGATCCCGGCGATGCGTTCCCAGGCCAGGGCGCTGAACTCCCGTGTGCACCAGGTCATGCCTGTGCTCCTTCCAGGTTGATCAGGTGGTTCACCGGGCCGTGCCCGGTCCCGGGGGAGCGGCTGAGCCGCCAATCGGCCCCCGCGAGGATGGCGCGGTGCAGGAAATCGCGGGCCTCCACCACCACGTGTTCCGGGACGGTGCCGCTCGGCGTGATTCCGGCGCGCGCCGCGGTGGCGGCGATCGCGGAACTGAGGGTGCATCCGGTGCCGTGGGTGTTGCGGGTGTTCACGCGGGCACCGGTGAACCGTGCGGTTCCGCTCGGTGTGACCAGGAGATCGGTCAGCTCCTCGCCGGCCAGGTGACCGCCCTTTGCCAGCACCGCGTGGGCGCCCGCCGCGACGAGACCTTCCGCCTGCGCCTGGAGCCCGGAGACGTCGCCCGCGGGCGAGGAACCGGCCAGAACCGCGGTCTCCGGGACGTTCGGGGTGATCAGGTCGGCCAGCGGCAGCAGCCGGGTGCGAACCACCTCGACTGCTTCGTCCGCCAGGAGCCTGTCTCCCGAGGTCGCCACCATCACGGGATCGAGGACCAGGAAACCGAAGTCCGCCCGGCGCGCGGTGATCAGGTCCGCCACCGCCCCAGCGATCCCTGCGTTCGTGAGCATCCCGAGCTTGGTGGCGTGCACCTCGATGTCGTCGAGGACCGCCTCCACCTGCGCGATGACGAATCCCGGGTCGATGGGGGACGCGGCCCGCACCCCTTGGGTGTTTTGAACCGTCAGGCCCGCCAGCGCGGCCATGCCGTGCACCCCGAGGGCCGCGAAGGTCTTCAGGTCGGCCTGGATCCCGGCGCCACCGCTCGGGTCGGAGCCCGCTATGGAAAGTGCAGTTCTCGGTGTCATGGTTTCTCCCAGAGTTCTTTCAGCCGTGCCGCGGCCTCGCGGGGGCGGGTGGCCGCCGCGATCGCGGACACCACGCAGATGCCGTCCACCCCGGTCGCGATGACCTCGGCGGCGTTGGTGGCGTTGATCCCTCCGATGGCCACCGCGGGCAGGTCCGCGGGCCGGGCGGCGAGCAGTTCCCGGACCCCTTCCAGGCCCAGCGCTGGGGCGGTGTCGGTCTTGGTGGTGGTGCTCCACACCGGGGACAGGCCGACAACGTCGGCACACCCGGTGGCAGCGATGGCGTCCAGTTCGGCCCGGGAACTGACGGAGACCCCCAGCAACCGGTCCGGCCCGAGAGCCTCGCGGACCACCGCGGGGTCGCCGTCAGACTGCCCGATGTGCAGGTGCGTTCCCAGCTCCACCGCGATCCCCAGGCGGTCGTTGACGAACAGCTCCGCCCCGGCCGCTCCCTTGGCCACGGCGGATTCGATGGCCTCCCGACAGGCGAGCACGCCTTTCCGGAAGGTGTCGTCGTCGGCGTTCTTGTCGCGGAACTGGACCACCGTGGCCCCGCCCAGCACGGCCTGTTCCACGGTGTGGGCCACGCGGTCGCGACCGCCGGACAGGTCGGGGTCGGTGACGTAGTAGAGCCGCCAGTCGATTCGCATCAGTCCTCCTCGACGGTGACCAGGGAGGCGACCTCGTCGGGGGTCAGCGCGTACAGGGCGTCGCGCCAGGCGATCTCGAAACTGGCGGGGCCCTTCGCTTCGCGGCCCGCCACGACGCCAGCGGCCGCGAACAGGGCGTGGGCGGCGACGACCGCGTCGTGCGGGCAGGGGTGTTCCCGGGTGGCGCCGAGCGCCGCCGCGACCAGTGCGCCGAGCGAGCAGCCCGTGCCGATCACCAGCGGCATCAGCGGGTCGCCGCCGTGGACGCGCGTGGTTCGCGACGTGCTGACCACCACGTCGACCTTCCCGGAGATCGCGACGACGGTCCCGTGTCCGTCGGCCAGGCCCCGTGCCGCCTCCACCGCGGCCTCGACGGAGTCGATGGAGTCCACGCCGCGTCCGCCGGCGCCGGTACCCGCCAGGCCCAGGATCTCGGACGCGTTGCCCCGGATCGTGGTGGGCGACAGCGCCAGCAGCTCCCGGGCCAGGGCGGTCCGTGCCGGCAGCGCACCGACCGCGACCGGGTCGAGGACCCAGGGAGTGCCGGCCTCGTGGGCGGCTTTCGCGGCCACCCGTTGGGCCGTGTGCTGCTCCGAGGAGCCGTTGCCGACGTTGATCAACACGGCCGATGCGATCCCGGCGAAGATCCCCGCCTCCTCGGGGAGGTCGATCATCGCGGGCGCGGCGCCGGCGGCCAGCAGGACGTTGGCGGTGATCTGCGGCACCACGGTGTTGGTCAGGCAATGGACCAGCGGGGTCGTGGCGCGGAGTTGGGTAAGGACGGATGTGATATTCATGGCGCTCCCTTCGTCAGTGCGAACTGCATCAGGTTCGACGAGTTTGATCTCAGCCCCTTATCGGTGGGGCACCCCGGCGTTCTGGAAGGTTAGCAGGAGTGGTGCGAGGAAGGCCCGGCGCGACCATTTTCAAAGCAGGGGTTCACAAAACAGGTCGCGGTAATTAAGGTTTGCCTAAAGTGCCTGGACGGCATGTCGCTACTTTTGCGGTGCCGGACGGGGTCGCACTCCCGATTATGAAAGGTAGAGCTGTGCGACGTAACAGACTAGTGGCCATGGTGGGGGTGCTGGCTCTCCTCACCCCCGTGGCAACCGCGTCGGCTGATGAGACGACGGACCCGCAGAACATGTCCGATCTGATCAAACCGGCTCCCAAGACCGAGGTTCCCGCCGAAACCGCCAAGAAGATCCTCCAGGAGAAGGGGCCGGTCACGGTCATGGTGGAGCTCGAGGAGGATCCTGTCGCGGTCGTCAAGGCGCACAAGGGTGGGTCCTTGAGCGAGGAGGAAGAGAAACAGATACAGGAAAGACTTTCCAATTCCCAGGATAAGGTGGCCGCGCAAGTGACCTCCTTGGGAGGCGCGGTCGAGAACCGCCTGCAGTCCGCCTACAACGGTCTGCGGGTGACGATAAACAGCAGCCAGGTGGCCGATGTCGAGGGCATCGACGGTGTCAAGAGCGTTCAGGCCATTCCCATACATGAGCGGAGCAACACCGCGAGCGTTCCCTACATCGGGGCCCCGAATGCCTGGCAGGGAGCTGGCGGAACCGGCTACACCGGCAAGGGTGTCAAGATCGCCATCATCGACAGCGGGGTCGACTACACCCACGCCACCTTTGGGGGGGAGGGCACCCCGGATGCGTTCGCCGAGGCCACCGCGGCGGCGGATCCGACTCCCTACTACGGCTCCCGCGTCAAGGGCGGGTATGACTTCGCGGGCGACTCCTACACCGGGCAGAACACCCCGCAGCCGGATGCCAACCCCATCGACTGCGAGAAGTTCGGGCACGGAACCCACGTGGCGGCCACCGCCGCCGGATCAGGCGTGACCGCTGACGGCGAGACCTACAAGGGTCCCTATGACTCCACCACCCACAACAACGAGTTCCGGGTCGGCCCCGGCGTAGCTCCCGAGGCCGACCTGTACGCGTTGAAGGTCTTCGGGTGTGAGGGACGGAGCGATCTCACAGCCGATGCCATCGACTGGGCCGTCAAGAACCACATGGACGTCATCAATATGTCGCTGGGCTCACCTTTCGGCAAGGCCACCGATCCCGATGCCGTCGCCGTCTCCAATGCGGTGGCAGCAGGTGTTGTGGTGGTCTCCGCTGCGGGCAACGCCGGTTCGCAGCCCTACCTGACGTCCTCGCCGGGTACCGGCGCCGGGGTGATCTCCGTCGCGGCCAACGACGCCTTGGCGAACTATCCGGGTGCACAGCTCACCATCGACGGCACGGCGATACAGACCATCAACGTCAACGGCGCCAAGCTTCCCCAGAGCGCGAAGCTCCACGTCCTCAGGACCGAGGACAACCAGGTCTCGACCGGTTGCGATCGCGATGAGTACGCCAGTGTTCCGCGCGGGGCGATTGTGGTCACCAAGCGCGGTGGCTGCGCCCGCGTGCTGCGTGCCATGAATGCCCAGCGCTGGGGGCTGGCGGGGGCCATCATGATCAACGACAGCGATGAGTTTCCTCCCTACGAGGGCCTGATCACGGGCAATCCCGAGACCGGTGAGCAATGGCGGGTCAACGTGCCGCTGCTCGGGGTGAAATCCTCCGATGCCGAAGCCATCGTCGCCGCGCACGACAAGGAGGTCACTCTGACCGCAACCGAGATCCCCAACGGGAACCACGGCAAGCTCGCCGATTTCAGCTCGGCTGGTCCGCGGACCGGTGACTCGGCCGTGCGCCCGAACGTGACCGCCCCGGGCGTTTCGATCCTGTCGGCGGCAGTCGGGTCCGGCAATCAGGGCCGCGTCGACTCGGGTACCTCCATGGCAACCCCGCACGTCACCGGCGTCGCGGCTCTCGCAGTCCAGGCTCATCCGGAGTGGAGCGCCCCGGAGATCGCGGCCTCGCTGGTCAACACCGCCGATCCCGAGAAGGTCAGTGGTTACGATCCCACCCTGGCGGGTGGCCTGGTCGATCCTGTCGAAGCCGTCGGCGCCTCCCTCGTAGCCTACGGTGACTCCTCGGACGTGAACGGCACCGTGGTGCGGGAGCCGGGACTCAGCTTCGGGTACGCGGAATCGGCCACCACCTTCGAGGCCACCCGTAAGGTCACCCTCGTCAACAAGGGCACCGAGGCGGCGCGGATCACTGCCAGCTCGCAGCCGGCCGAAAAATCGAAGAAGGCCAGCATCTCCTTCAGCCAGGAACAGATCACGGTTCCTGCGGGAGGCAGCGTGGATGTTGACGTCACGATCACCATGTCGGCCTCCGACGTGCCCAGCGGAGTCAACAGCCCGAACTCGCCATGGTTCTACGAGGCCTCCGGGAACCTGAAGTTCACCGGTTCCGATGGCAAGACCCTGACCATGCCGTACCTGCTGGTTCCCCGCTCCCTGTCCAATGTGAAGGCGGCCAACACCCCCACATCCAAGGGCACCGACGTCACCTTCACCAACGAGGGTGGCGCGGTCGGCGCCTACACCGCGCTCTACACGTGGGGATTGAGCGACCCGGCTGACATCCCGGATGCGATCGACAGCGGTCAGGACCTG
>ERZ772993.483-NODE-483-length-19274-cov-6.753421_pt1 | contig 19274 bp, 16 predicted proteins | sample MGYA00580670_ERZ772993 | MGnify/ENA primary metagenome ERZ772993 (study PRJEB29015, sample SAMEA2737936) | human oral metagenome | biome: human oral; feature: human-associated habitat; material: dental | place: China | collected 2136 ... | reverse complement strand
ACCTCACCCCCACCGACCTACCCGGAACCCAAGTCATCATCGACGGACGCGGCGTACTGAAACGCGAGAACTTCGCCGGAATCGCGTTCTTCCGAATCGGCGACGGAGAGTGAAACAATCTATGGAAAACGAAGCGCAGAGCCGAATCCTGAACATTCCCGAACTGCTGGGACGCGTCTGGAAGAGGAAGGTCGCTCTTCTGCTGTCCTTCCTGATCGTCCTCGCCGTCGGATGCGGTTGGGTGCTCACGAAGCCTGAGGGGCAGACCGCCAAGCAGCTTCTGGTGTTCAAGTTCCCCGAGACGACCGCTGAATCCCAGGCCACCCAGCAGGCCGCGATGCTGCCCGCGTTGGTGACCACCTACACGGCTCTGCTGAAGCACCCGTCGGTCGGCGGCCCGATCCTGGAGAAACACTCCGACATCCCGAACCTCCAGGCGCTCACCGAGCGCGTGACCTTTGAGACCCCGAGCCTCATCAGCGTCTCACTGTCCGTCACGGACCCGGACCCGGCCAAGGCCGAGGCCCTGCTGCGCGACGTCTCCGCCAGCCTCGCCGAGAACGCCCCCAAGGCATTCTCCCAGTCGCCGGAATACCTGCGCATCGGACTCGATCCCCTGCCCCAGGTGACGGTGGGCCCCGCACGCTCGGGACGGGCCGTGCAGCTGGCCGCAGTGTTCCTGGTGAGCGTGATCGTCGGGGTGGGAACCGCAGCCCTCCTGCCCCGCCGTTCCTGACGTCAGGAACCGGTCTTGACAGACGTTCCCCTCGTCGAGAAACCCCGCCTGACAGGGCGTTTCGCCTCGGTTGACCGAACCGCTGAATGGCTGACGGCCTTCATGGTGACGTTGCTGGTCCTCCGGATTCCGGGCAGCCTGTTCGTCACAGTGGCGATAACCGTCCTGCAGCTTCTCGCGCTGCCGCTGCACATTCCTCACAGGCGGGCGCAGCTGTGGCTGTGGACGTTGGTGCTCGGCACGGTGACGAGCTCCGTCGCCCTTGTGACGGTGGCGAGGGAACCTGAACTGGTCGGTTTCCCGGTCATCACCGCGGCGTTTCTTCTCGTTTCCCTGACGTTGACCGGAACCGTTCTCGGGCGGCCCTTGGTGCGGGTCATGATCACCACCTGCTACTGGTGTTTCGGTATCACCCTGTTCATCGGCATCGGCGAGATCATCACCGGTTTTCGGGTGAGCAACCTCCTCTACCCGGACTCATCCTCCAGCCAGCTGGCGACGAGCCGCTTCGAGGTGTCGGCGTTCTACCCGAACTACAACGACTTCTCCGTGGTGCTGGCGATGTTCGTCACCCTTCTCGCGGTGCGCATCCTGTTCGACCACACGTCGCGTTTCAGGACCGCCCTGCGGGGTTTCCTGGTGGTTCTGACCGCGGGCCTGGTGTTCCTCCAGGGGTCCCGCGGCGCCCTGCTGGCGCTGCTGGTCGGCATCGCAGCCGCGATCTGGATCAACCTGAGGACACGGGTCTCGTCGCGATTCATGTCGTTGCTGACGCTGATCGCGTTGATAGCTGCGATCGCAGTCGGGATGCTCGTCTGGAACTCCCCGTGGGTCCAGGACAACTCCACCAAGGAACGTGGGGGAGTCATCAACCGGATCTTCTCCATCACTCCCGATTCCCACCTGCAGTTCTGGTTCGGCTGGGGCACGCAATCCAACTACCAGCTGGCGGCTCGCCAGAACTATCCGGGTGAACTGATGGACCCCCACAACGTGCTCATGGAAGCCCTGATCTGGTTCGGGATGCCGGTGGCGTTGCTGTTCGTGGCGTTCTGGGTCCAGGTCGTCTGGCGCGGGGCCTGGAAACTCGAAGTGGAGAGCCTTGACTGGCAGCCCTTGGCGAGTGTCATCGTGGTCGCGCTGATGCCCATACTCGGGATCGTTCCGTCATCGACCTTCCGGTACTACCTGATATTTCTTTTCTCCGCAGCTGCGGCAGTGGCGATCTCTACCCGGAGAACCGTATGACCAGACGCATGATATTCCATCACCCGCTGCCCCTGTTCCCGGATGCGGCATCGGCCTCCGGGATCAGACCGGTCCAGATGAAACGTGCCTTCGAGGAACTCGGATACGAGGTGTGGCAGGTCACCGGGTACACAGGGGAGCGTGGTCGGCTCGCTGCCGAGGTGCGTTACGCCGTGCGGTGCGGGGTGCGGTTCGATTTCTGCTACTCCGAGTCCTCGACGATGCCCATGACGATGACCAATCCCACCCACCTTCCGACGCGCCCCTTCCTGGATCTCAGGTTCTTCCGGTCGCTGCGCAGGAGCGGGATTCCCGTCGGGCAGTTCCTGAGGGACATCTACTGGGTGTTCCCCGACTACAGGGAGTCGTTGCCATTCCTCAAACTGCGGGCCGCCCTGGCCGCCTACGAATGGGACATGCGAACTCTTCGGCACCACGTGGACCGGGTTTTCCTCCCGAGCCTGAAGGTGGGCGAGTACATCAATCTGGGAAACGTTCCGATCTCGGCCCTCGAACCAGGGCACGGGCATGCCGAACCGCTGCCCGGCCCGGGGGAAGGGGTGTCGCTTTTCTACGTCGGCGGGATCGGTTCCGATTACAAGCTTCACGAATTGTTCGCGGCCGTCAAGCAGGCATGGGAGGAAAAGAGCCTGGACGTGCGCCTGATCGTGTGCCTGCGCCCCGAGGATTGGGATGCGGTCAAACACGAGTACGAACAGTGGGCATGCCCCGCCATCGAGGTGGTTCACGGCCACGGGAACGTTTTGCAGGAGTATTTCGAGCGGACCAATGTCGCCACCATCGTCGTTGATCTGGATGAATACTGGAAACTCGGGGTACCCGTGAAACTGTACGACTACATCGGGGCCGGCAAACCCGTGATGGTGACGAAGGGGTCGTTGGCCGGCGACATGGTCGAGAGGATGGAACTGGGCTGGACCGTGGACAATTCATCCGAGGCGGTGGTCAAGCTCCTCGAGAGGCTGGCCAACGACCCGCAGGAGATTCAGCGGGTTCGCGACCGGGTCTTGGCCCGGCGCGACGCCCACACCTGGCGTGAAAGGGCCCGGCAGGCTGCGGAAGAACTGACGGGAACCCCGGCTCCGGAGCCTGGAGAGGAGAAGTTGGGCACCCTCCCCGAAGCGGGCATGGCCACTGCCACGGATTCCTAGGACCGGGCCGGCCAGCTTCGAGGAAGGGCATGTTCTCGGGGAGTCCTCTACTTCCACACCTCGAGGAATTTGGCTCCGGAAGCTCCCAGCTGCTGGGGTGTCCTGTCGGTGGACGAACCGAGAACCAGGACACCGTCATACTTCCGGGCGATGCACATCGTCAGCTTCCCCTTCTTCTTGGTGTCCTCGTCATCGATGGTCATGGTGCCGCAGGTGAAATCTCCGACCGCAACCTGCCCCGTGATGTCCGAGCTGATCAGTTCGAATCGCCTCTGGGGCTTCAAGAACTGGGTTACGATCCGCGAACCATCCTTGGCCTCGTAGATGTTGCTGTTCTCCTTGGTCTCGAGGAATATGAAACCGTCGAATTCCTCAGGCATCTTCGCTGGTGCGGTCGGGGTGGGACTGGGTGTGGGGGTGGGTGTCTTCGACGAGCGGGTGGGTGTTGGGCTAGGGGAAGAGTGGGTGGGGTCGGGCGAGGCGCTGGTGGCCGTGGGACTGGGGGTGGAGGGATCGGCGGGTTTGGAGTTGCCGGCGATCAACCACCAGGCCCCCAAACCCAGGGCGACCACGAGAACGCCGATGACCACCAGAAGAACCGTTCGCCCCGCCCCTCCACCGGGTGGCTGCGGGGGCTGCACGTACCCGGGTTGCCCGTATGGCTGCTGGTATCCGGGTTGTGTGTACGGTTGCTGATATTCGGGCTGCCCGTAAGCCTGTGACTGCTGGGCATATCCCTGCTGCGGCTGTTGGGGGTAGTTCTGCTGTGAGTATCCCCCCTGCTGCGAGTATCCCCCTTGCTGGGGTTGCTGCTGCGAATATCCCCCTTGCTGGGGTTGCTGCTGCGAATATCCCCCCTGCTGGGGTTGCTGCTGCGAATATCCCCCCTGCTGGGGTTGCTGCTGCGGATGGCCCCGCTGGGGTTGAGCACCCCAGGATGGCTGTCCACCGGACTGGTTCGTGTTGGAAGAAGGGTAATTGGTCATGTACAGCTCCTCACCAACCATGGTAGGAGAGCCGTGGGGTCAACCGGAAGGAAGGGGCCGAATTGAGATTCCGAGGCAACGGGTTCAACGGGGCAACGACGTGAACAGGCCAGCCGCGACACGGTTCGGGATGCCGTATCAGGGTACGGTTGATCATGCTTTTCCGACATGGGGGAACGCCGTACCCGTCGCGCTGGAACCACAACATCCACTACCACGGCGTGATCCTCAGGGAGATATCCAAAGGGACCCGGACCGCCCTCGACGTCGGCTGCGGCAATGGGCTGCTGACCCGGGAGTTGCAACGGGTCGTACCCGAGGTTGTGGGCATCGACGCCGATGAGCGGGTTCTGGACCAGGCGCGTCGGGACTGCGGAGACGTCGATTGGGTGTCCGGAGATTTCCTGACCCATGATTTCGGCCGCCGTTTCGACGTGGTGGCTTCGGTGGCCGTGCTGCACCACGTCCCCGACCTCCGGGCGGGCCTGAGGCGGTTGGCCGCGCTGACCGCCCCGGGTGGGGTCCTGGCGGTCGTCGGTTTGGCACGGGCGACGAGGCTCAGGGACCGACTGATCCACGTCCCGGGTCTGTTCCAGCACTGGTGGTTCTCGGCGCGGTACGGCTTCTGGGAGCACGCGGCCCCGACGGTGTGGCCACCGCCCCACGACTACACCACAATCCGGCGGGTGGCCGCCGAACTCCTGCCCGGGATGGTGTGGCGGCGCCTCCCGTTGTGGCGCTACTCCCTGATCTGGCACCGTCCCGTCACGACGTGAGATCAATGCCACAACCGGTGAACTCTGCCTCCCCCCGTTCCGTCAGACGGACCGCCCGGGTGGTTCCGACCCGGGTGATCCAGCCGCGCTCCAGGAACAGCCCGCACAGCCGCGTCCCGAGAGGCCCGGCCAGGTGTAGGCGGCGTTCGGTCGCATCCATGCAGGAGTTCGCCGCCAGGGAACCCAGCCCGGTTTCCCACGCGTCGAGGAGATCGCGGCCGGCCTCCGTGGGCCGCCAGGCGGCATCGATCAGGTCCTGTCCGCGCAGCTGGTCGGCGAACCCGACCCCGAGTCGCCCCGCGAGGTGCCGGTAGCAGGTGCGGCCCTCCCGGAACCGGGCCTCGTCGGAGGACGCCCGCAGGCTCCGGGGCGTGGGCAGGAGGGTGTCGGACACGACCCCGAGGCCCTCGATGACCCGCGCCACGTGTTCACCGGCGAGGGTGACGTAGCGGTGACGGCCCTGGCGTTTCTCGGTGGCGATGCCCCGGGCGACGAGAACGTCGACGTGTTCGCTGGCGGTGGAGCGGGCCAGGCCCGTGTACCGAGCGAGCTCGCCGACGGTCCAGGCCCGGTTCGTCATCAGCGCGGTGCACATCGCCGCGCGCGACGGATCCCCCAACGCGGCGGCGACCAGGGAGATCTCCGGCATTCTCTCGGGAAACGAACGATCGGGCACCCCTCCATTCTCGACTCCCCGGGTTCGGCGCGCGCCGAATCATCCGGGCGTGACCATGGTCGCCGAACTCTGATGACCGGGACTGAACGAGGAGGCTTGGATGGTGCGCGACAACAGGCGGGCGGCGACGGCAGCGGTGCTGCTCGGTTTCTTCGTCGTCATGCTCGACGTCACCGTCGTCAACGTGGCCCTCGGTGGCATCGGCGCCGACCTGCGGATCGGGATCGGGACGCTGCAATGGGTCGTCGACGCCTACACGCTCGTGCTCGCGGCCCTGCTGCTCGCCGCCGGGGCCGCCTGCGACCGCATCGGCGCCCGGAGGGTCTACCTGATCGGCCTGCTGGGGTTCGGGGTCCTGTCCTTCGCCTGCGCGATGGCGCCGACCGGCGGGGCGCTGGTGGCGGCCCGGGCCGTGCAGGGAGTGGGAGCGGCGGCCGTCGTGCCCGGGTCGCTGACGCTACTGGGTGCCATCCACTCCGACCCTGCTGCGCGGGCACGGGCGATCGGCCTGTGGGGCGGAGCTGGGGGAGTGGCCGCCGCCGTCGGGCCGATCCTCGGCGGGATGCTGGTGACCGCGGTCGGGTGGCGGTCGGTGTTCTGGATCAATCTTCCGGTGATTGCCGTGGCCGTTCTGCTCACCGTCGGGGCGGTCGACGGGACGCGCGGGGCCGCGCCCCGGGGCCTGGACCTGTTCGGCCCGGGGCTCTCGGCGCTCGGGCTCGCCGTGGGAACCTGGGCGGTGATCTCGGCGGGCGAACACGGCTGGGGGATCCCGCAGCTCGCGGCTGCGGCCGTCGGCGCTGGGCTGTTGATCGGTTTCGTCGCCGTGGAACGTCGCGTTCCCGAACCGATGCTGCCCCCCGGCCTGTTCGCCGGGCGGGGTTTCACGGTGGCCGTGACGGTCGGGTTCTGCCTGAACGTGAGTTTCTTCGGCCAGCTCTTCGTGCTGTCCCTGTTCTTCCAGCGAACCCTGGGTCTCGACGCCTGGGACGCGGGTCTCGCGCTCGCCCCACAGGCCTGCAGCGCGGTTGTCGCCGCCCCGCTCGGGGGCAGGGCGGCCGCCCGGTTCGGGGTCTTTCCCGCGATGTTGACGGGGCTTGTCCTCGGGGCTGCGGGGTTCGCAGGAACCGCGTTCATCGGCCCCGGCACGGCGCCCCTGGTCGTCTCCAGCGTCACCTTCGCCGCGGGATTCGGAATGGCCTTCGCGATGCCCGCCGCGACCGCCGCAGCAGTCTCGGCCGTCCCGGACGAGCTCGCGGGAACGGCAGGAGGGGTTGTGAACGCGGCACGGCAGACCGGCAGCGTCGCCGGCGTCGCCATCCTGGGCGGCGTGGTCGCGGCCGATGCCTCCCCGTCCGGTTTCCGCGTCGCGATGCTGATGGCAGCCGGGATCTTCATCGCGGCCGCGGCCCTGGTGGCCGCGGCCGCGCGTGACCCGGCCTGACACAACCGGGTGGGGTCCTGGCGGTCGTCGGTTTGGCACGGGCGACGAGACTCGGTGACCGGTTGATCCATGTCCCGGGTCTGTTCCAGCACTGGTGGTTCTCGGTGCGGTACGGCTTCTGGGAGCACACGGCCCCGACGGTGTGGCCACCGCCCCACGACTACACCACGGTCCGGCGGGTGGCCGCCGAGCTGCTGCCCGGGATGGTGTGGCGGCGTCTCCCGTTGTGGCGCTACTCCCTGATCTGGCACCACTCCGGGACGGTGTCGTGACCTCGCGAACCACCGGCACGCTGAAGTGACAAGGGAAAACGAATTCTCTCGCGCATGTGCTTGACCTAGGGGGGAGTTGCCTAAACTAACGCGAAAGTCAAGAATACTGCATACGCGAGGCTCGCTTGACCTGCTGTTGAACGCCGCTGTGGTGCGGAGCCTTTGTTGAAGGATGTGCAGGTTGTGGAGGTTTGTTCACAGGCTGTCCTCCGAGCAGTGAAGCCTCTGGTCAGACCTCACTCGAAGGCGGCTGCGAATAAGTCTCGTTACTGGTCTTCGAAAATTGGAAAGATTTTACTCAATGATAAAACGAATCACCATTTCACTTGCTCTCGCGATTTTCCTTGGATTTGTTCCTCAGGCGTTTGCTGATGACGGTTCGAATGATGGCGAAGTTCAGTCATCATCTTTTTCTCATGAGCATGAGAAGCTGACAGAAGAAATCCGGACGGTGTTCGAGGTCTATCTCACGCAGGATCAGAGCGGACTGTGGAGGGTGAACGATGCAAAGAGCGCTGCGGCAGCTGGTATTGAGAGCAGGGATTTGGAAATCGCTGCGCGTAATTTGAACTCTGTTGGCATGTCAAACCGTCCAGCGGGTGATGGGAACAGTACTGAAAAAGTTGGCGACGAAGGGTGGGTCAGATGTGTTCTCTCATGGTCAGTCGGGTCAGGCGTCATCAAATTGCTTGATGGCACGGCAGTCGGGTGGCTGAAAGCTGGAAAATATGCGAATTCGCTTCGTGGCTCCTCCGGGTCGCTCCTCGGATCGCTCTCCGGGGAGGTGCAGCGGGCATCGTCGGTGGGCTCGTTGCAGGCGTCTTGGCATGCAGTATCTCGAACGGATGAATGAATGATGGATCGACGGCAAGGGTCATCCATCCCGGCCCCGGTGCTGATGGTTGCCTACAAAGCGGCCGTGTGCTTGGCCGGAGTGACCTTGGCGGTACTCGTGGGATGGTTCCCCCTCTGGCGAGGTGCACTGGTTTTTCTCGCCTTGGTGTTGGTCGCGATCGGGCTGGTACCCCACCAACAACGCGCCCGCCCCGAGGATCTCCTCTCGGCCCGGTTCGTCGCGACCGTCTCCGCCTTGAACGGGCTGGCCATCGTGGTGCCCCTGCTGGGGCATCCGCTGTTCTGGCATGTGGTCGGGGTGGTGTGTGTCGGCGGCGTCACCCACGTCCTGTGCCGACGATGGATCTATGAACCGAACAGGAAATTCCACGACGAGCAGTGACGCTGACGGGACACAGCGGAAAGATCCAGATCCTCGTGTTCCAGAGATCGGGTTGTGGCCCGAACCGTTGGAGAGACTACCTACAGGGCATAACTATGTGGGGTGGCACAACTGGATGTGGATCAGGGATCCGGGTCCTGCCACGTGGGGGCCGATCACCAGGACCGTGACCGAAGCAGGGTATGCGATCACGGCCACTGCGGCGGTGACGAAGGTGACCTGGGAGATGGGCAATGGGGATACCAAGGTGTGTGACAAGGGAATGGAACACCTCACGTGGCAGGAGGACGACAAGCCGTCGCCGACGTGCGGGTATGTCTACCATCAACGCGGGGACTACACGATCACCGCGACCGCACACTGGGTGGTCGTGTGGAGTGGGTTGGGGCAGCAGGGAACCATCGAGATGGATCTGTCGTCCCAGGTGCACACCAGTGTGATCGAGGCGTTCGCGGTCAATGTTCCCAACGGGAGGCGACACAGTGCGCCTTCGCCGTCATTGTCGCCGAATCCGACCGGGACCCCAACCGCGCTGGCGCCCTGCCCCACCAACCACAACAAACACGGCTGCTGACGTGCGCCACATCCATTCGTGAAGTTTCTACGGCTCGGAGGTGAGCCCATCCAGCGAGACGGGGATCTCGGTGTCGTCCTCCCGGATCTCCCCAGCCGCTTCGGCTTCGAGTTTCCTCGTGCGGCGGGCGGCCAGTTTCCTGAGGTGCTCCCTGTGGTGTTCGATCACGAGCTCCCGGCGACCCCCGCGGTCGTCCAGGGCCTTCAGGATCTCGTCGAAGCGAAGGAACATCAGGTCCTCCGAGGCCGCGACCTGGTCCCGGTCCTGCAGGCGTTTCGCGACCTCGTCGAAGGCCAGGTGGAAGACGGGGATGGTCTCCAGCAGCAGGAAGATCGTCCCGACCGCCCCGGTCATCAGCCTGCGGGTCTTCGTGACGTTCCATCTCCAGCGGGCACGTTTCCTGAAAGGCAGCTTCCGTGCCACCTGTTTCGCGGTGTCCTCGTCGGTGAGCAGGTCGTCCAGACCGTCAATCGGTTCGCTGCCGAGGAGGGCCACCAGCAACCGGAACGGGATCGGCGGGCGGGGGGAGAAGGACCAGTCGAGCTTCTCCAGCCCGACGGGCAGGCCGGCTAGCAGGGCGTCGACCCGCGACTCGATCGCCGCCCCCCTCGGCAGGCAGCGCACCGCCGCGAAAATGATGTCCTCGATGTCCGTCGCGGTCTCAGCCGCATCGAAGGCGGACTCGGGAATCGAGACCACGACCTGCTGCAGGTCCATGGCCCGGGCGTCCTCGCTCAACCTCCGGAAATGCTCGAACAGGGGAGCCAGGGGATTGCTCCTGTCGATCAGCAGCAGCTGGAGGAAGTAGGCCGCGACGCTCTCGGCCAGTTCGTCGTCGGCGTCGGGCTGTTTCTTGAGCAGGCGAGCGGTCCGCCAGTACATCCAGACCAGCCCCAGGCCGTAGTACATCGCGCCGTCGTGCAGGCAAGTCCGGAACAGGTCGACGATCCCCTCGACCAGGCGCACCAGATCCTCGTCATTCAGGGTGCCGGCCCGCGCGGCGCGGCGTTGGAACTGGTCGAGCCGGGCCCGGAAACCTCGCTCCTCCCGTCGCCAACGGGTCGGGTCGTGTCGCAGAACCTTGAACAGCAACCGAGGGGCGCGATGGAACACCCCCGGTTTGAGACGGAAGGACGGGCTCTCGTCCGCCTTCCCCGCGGGAGCCTCCTTCACGATCATCGGGTCCGCGTTGGGATCGGTCCTGGCGTTCAGCGAGGTCATGATCGCGGCCGGGTCCAGCGTGATGCCGATACCTGCCGAACCGACGAGATCGGTGATGACGTCGAGGACGGTCGTGACGAGGAACTCGTCGAGTGGGTAGGTGGCCCAGTCGTCCTCCTTGCCGGGGATGAACCTTCTCGGGTCCAGCGTCCCCCCGGGGTTCGTCGTGGCGTTGATGATCGCTCCTCCTCGCTACCCGTTACCGCGTCCATTGTGTCAAACGCACGGCTGCCGGTGGTGGGATTCGGCGAATCAATTTCTGACCAGAGTCGGATATTGACCAGGGTCAGGTTTTGGTCTAGCGTGGACCCATGAGCGATCGAGTGAGCCGCCGGCGCGCCAAGACCCGGGAGAGGATCTTCACCGAGGCCATGCGACTGTTCGCCGAGCGGGGATTCGACGCCGTCACCGTCGCCGACATCACCGAGGCCGCAGACATCGGCAAGGGCACCTTCTTCACGCATTTCCCCAGCAAACGCGACGTCTTCCGGTACCTGGGGGAGCAGGTGGTCCGGGTCGTCCTCGACGCGGATGTGGGCGACGGCACCGCCGAGGAACGCCTCCGGCGGATGCTCGCCGCCGCCGCCGACTGGTTGGAGGCCCACCCCGAACCGGCTCGGCAGATGGTCAAGGCGCGGTCCTTCAACCTCTCCCTCGACCTCGGTTCGGAGAATCAGAAACGCTTCAACGCGGCCGTCGCGGACATCCTCGCCGCGGGTCGCAGCAGCGGTGAACTGCGCGACGACGTGCCCCTCGAGGCCGCCGCCCTGGCCGTGCAGTGCGGCTACTACGCGTGCGTGATGACGTGGGCCACGCACCCCGACGGGGAATCCCTGCGCGACCGGTTGGCCACCTCCCTCGACATCATCCTGAACGGGCTGAAGTGACCCACCCCACGACGAACCGCCGCGCCCTGCTGACCGCGGCGGGCGCGGGCATGGCGGCCTCCGCCATGATGCAGACCCTCCTGGGCAACGCGACCCCCCGGATCGTCGACGAACTGGCCGCGCCGGAGCTGTACGGCTGGGTCGCCGGCAGCTACCTCGTGTGCTCCACCCTCCTGCTGCCGCTGTTCTCCCAGTACACCGACCGCCTGGGAACCCGCCGCGTCCTGGTGGCGGGTCACGCCTGCTTCCTGACCGGCACCCTGCTGATGTCCTGGGCGCCCACCATGTCGCTGCTGCTGGCGGCACGGGTCGTCCAGGGCATCGGCGCTGCCGCCATCACTCCCGCAGTGCTCGCCGCCCTGGGACTGAGCCTCGACGCATCCTCCCGCGCCCGCGCGCTCTCTCGGCTGGCGATCATCCAGCTGGTCGCGAACCTGATCGGCCCGCCGCTGGGCGGCTGGTTCACCGACGGGCCCGGGTGGCGTCTCGGGGTGCTGACCGGGGTGCCGCTGTCGCTGGTCGCGCTGCTCGCGGCCCGGAGCTTCCCCACCGCCACCCCACCCGAGGGCTGGTGGCGCATCACGGTGCGCGGATCGTCGCCGCGCGGCGCCGGCCCCGGGGCGCTGGTGTGGTTCGCGGCCCTGTCCGGGGTGATCTCGATCGGCGCGATCACCTACGCGCCGCTGGCCCTGCAGACCCTCCACGGCGTCGACGCCACCACCACCGGCTGGTTCCTCATCCCCATGCTCCTCGGGATCGGGGCGGGAACCTTCGCCTCCGGGCGGTGCGCCCCGAGCACGTGGGCGCGTCCCCTCGGCTGGGTCCTGGGGTTTTCCGGGGCGGCCCTGGCGGCCTTCCCCCAGCTCGTCGTCTTCCTGCTGGGCATCACCCTGCTGGGGGTGGGTGTCGGCCTGGTGCTGCCCCTGCTGCTCCTTGACGCGCAGGCAACCGCGTCCGAGGAGCGCATGGCGCGGGCCAGCGGAATGGTGCAGTTCGGCCGCAACGCCGGTGCGGCCGCCGGGATCCCCGCCCTGAGCCTGTGGATCATCTCCGGACTCGCTGCGGGCCCCGCCCTGACCGGTCTGTTCGCCACACTGGCCGTTCTCGCCGCCCTCGGGCTGGTGGTGTGGCTCACGCAGGGCGGCACGAAGGAGAAGAAACCATGATCATCGGACTTGACCGGGTGCGCGCCACCGACATCCCCCTGGTGGGTGGCAAGGGGGCCAACCTCGGGGAACTGATTGCGGCGGGCCTTCCCGTCCCCGGCGGGTTCTGCGTCACCGCCGAGGCCTACCGGACCGCGATGACCCCGCTTCGGGAGGAGATCGCCGGACTGCTGGAGGCCGGGAACCACGACCGGCTGCGGGAACTCGTCGTCGCCGCTCCGCTGCCCGACGGACTGGCCGACCGGATCCGTGCCGCCGCGGGAAACCTCGACGGGCCGGTCGCGGTGCGTTCCTCGGCCACCGCCGAGGACCTCCCGGATGCGTCCTTCGCGGGTCAGCAGGAAACCTACTTGGGGGTGGTCGGCGGGGACGCCGTTGTCGAGGCGGTGCGCCGCTGCTGGGCGTCGCTGTGGAGCGACCGGGCCATCGCCTACCGCGACGAGCAGGGATTCACCCACGACGACGTCGCCCTGGCGGTCGTGGTGCAACGCATGATCCCGGCCGACGCCGCAGGTGTTGCGTTTACCCTCGACCCGGTCACCGGGCTAGGGCGGGTGGTGATCGAATCCGCCTGGGGGCTCGGTGAGGTCGTCGTCTCGGGTGCGGTCACCCCCGACTCCTTCGCCGTCGAACGCGGCCGCATCGTCGAACGGAACACCGGCGACAAATGCATCCGCATCGACATGACCGCCACCGGCGAAACCGCCACCACCGAGATTCCCGGCGAACAACGCCGCCGGGCCTCCCTCGCGGACCGCGACGTGGTCGCGGTGGCGCGGCTCGCCGAGCAGGTCGAGCACCACTACGGCCGGCCGATGGACGTCGAATGGGCCCTTGCAGGGGGGAAGCCGTGGCTGCTCCAGGCCCGGCCCATCACCACCGCGGCCCCGGCGGGGTCGGATCGGCGGGTCGGGCGGACAAGTCGCTTCATCCGCAATGACATCATCGAACACTTCCCCTCCCCGTATCCCCTCGATGTGATGATGGTCGACTGCCTGGTGCGCTGCCTCGACGCCACCGCCGGGTTCGCCGGGCTCCGGATGCGACCCATCGATGGGCTCGTCGAGATGGACGCCGACGGCGCCGTCACCATCGGCCACCCCCGGCTCTCGTGGTGGCGGCTGCCCACCGGGATCGTCCGGATCGCCCGGACCCCCTGGCGCGACCCGCGCGGCTGGGACGTCGACACCGGCGCCGAGGTGCGGCGGTTCACGGCCCGGCTGCGCGACTTACCCGTCGCGACGCTGCCCGGAGTGGGCATCGCCGACGCCCTGGTGGACGCGTTCGGCCAGGTCGAGGCCATGGTGACCTCCCGTTTCGTCGACTACCTCGGCTTCCACGTCCTGCGCGGGGTCCGGCTCCGCGTTCTGCTGCGCCTGGCAAGGGTGAGAACCCGGCCGGAGGACCTCCTCGGCGACCTCGACTACGCCACCGTCGTCGTCGACCGGGAACTCGGCCGGCTCGTCGCATCCATCCCGGAGCCGGTGCGGCGGCTGCTGGCACAGGACCCCATCGATGTCGACGCCGTTGCGCGACGGGATCCCGGGTGGTGGGGGAGGGCCGAGCGTTTCCTCGCGGAGCACGGGGCCCGCACCACCCGCATGTACCAGCCGTTCTCCAGCCGCTCGTGGCGCGAGGATCTCCCCGCCTTCCTCGGGACGGTCGCGATGATGGCGCACACCGCGCGGCGCGAACCGGCCGCCGCGCGACCCCACACCGACCTGATGGCCGAGGCCGCCGGCCGGCTGCCCCGGTTCCTGCGCCGCCGGTTCCGGCGTCTCGTCGACGACTACCGCGCCGGTCACGTCACGCGGGAAGCCGGGGTGGTGGACTTCGAGGAGCTGGGGGAGCAGATGCGCCGCCTGGCCCTCGAGGCGGGACGCAGGATGGCGACGGCCGGGCTGCTGGCTGAGCCGGGTGAGGTGGCGCTGCTCGGTTTCGACGAGCTGCTGGGTTGGCTGCGCGGCGAACCGGTGGACGTCGCGGGGATCGCCGAGCGGCGCCGCCGCGCCCGGCCCCGCGCCCTGGCGGCGTGGCAGCCGGAACGCGACCCCGTGAAACCGGGGAGCGGCATGACCGGGGTGGCGGCCAGCCCCGGGGTCACCTCGGGGCCGGTGCGGATCATTGCCGGCCCGGCCGAGTTCGCGCGCCTGCGGGCCGGCGACGTCCTGGTCTGCCAGGCCACAGACCCCGCCTGGACCCCGCTGTTCGCCTCCGCCTCCGCGGTGGTCGCGGAAACCGGGGGACTGCTGTCGCACGCCGCCATCGTCGCCCGCGAATACGGCATCCCCGCGGTGCTCGGGGTCCTCGAGGCCACCACCCGCCTCCACGACGGCCAGGTCATCACGGTCGACGGAAGCGCGGGACGGGTGCGAACGGAAGAAACACCCCGCTCCGTTGCCCGCTGAAACCGGGGACAGCGGTCGGCCGTCCCCGCGGTTTCCCGCAGCGCCCCGGTGGCGGGTGACCCTTCCCCCAGGAGTATTCCTGCGGAAAACTCCCGGAGAACCAGTGGCCGCCCTCCGGGAATGGGACGGATCGGGCGTGGAAGGGCAGCGACACGAACGCGACCACAAAGGAGCGTTCCTGCACCCTTCTGCTTTTGGTTTACGTTTTCCAACCAATCCACACTAACCTTGGATAATTCCCGAAATGCGAAGTGGTAACCGGACCGGAAAGTGACGTATACTCCCCGAGTCAATTGAGGAGGGGTATGTTCAGGAAAAGCGGAACTCGAGGGGGGAGGAAGCCGCTTGCGGTTTTCCTCGCTATCCTGATCGCCGTGGCCGGTCTCGTGGTATTCAATCCCGCGGCGAGAGCGGACGAGGTGAGCGCCATTGATTCGGGAAGCATCCGTGTCACGAAAACTGACCAGGGTGATTCCACGATCTACATGTACAGCAACGTCCGGGTGGATGCGAACTGGAGCATCCCGGACGGCACCGGGCACGCCGGCGACACATTCAAACTGGGTCTGCCCGAGGAACTCGGTGGCATCGTGGGCAGTTTTGAGTTGAAAGGCAAGGAGGGGGATCCGCTGGTCTATGGCACCTGCCAGGTTGCCAGGGCCGAGGTGGTCTGCACCCTCAACGCCAATGTGGTGGGCAAGAACAACGTCGGCGGTTCACTGTGGGTGCGCGCCCAAGTGATCAAAGTCACCGAGGCCGACAAGTTCGTCTTCACCATCCGCGGCGACGTCAAGGTCGATGTTCCGCTTCCCAACGGACAGAAGGGCATCGGCTACAACCCCAAACTTCCCACGGACATCGAGAAGAGCGGCTGGTTCGCCAGCGGCGATCCGAAAGGTATTCGCTGGAACATCGTGATCCCCGGGGCCAAGATCGCCGATCGCTCCCAGACGGTGATCACCGACACCTATGGGGTTCAGGGCACCAAGCTGACCCTCCAGCGAGACAGCATGCAGATCTTCTGGATCCCCAACACCCCGAAGTGCTGGACCGAAATCACCAGCCCGGAGTGTCGCCACAATCTGGATTCCTCGACCACCCCGTCGGTCAACATTGACCACGACGAGAACAAGGACGTGCTGAAGGTCACCGTCGACAACAAGGGTCAGAACTTCCAGGCGGACCGGATCTACGTGCTCAACATGACCGTGAAAACCGACACCAAGATCATCACCGGATCGCGGTTCACCAACACCGTGACCGTGGACGGCGAAAAGCGCACGTCCACAGCCGTGAAGAGCGCCTCGGGTGGTGGTACTGGTTCTGGTGACACGGTTGGGCATATCGGTGTGAAGAAAGCTGTGACGAATGGCAATGTTCCTGGTGACACCGTGTTCCCGGTGACCTGGTCCTATGAATACGGCGGCGAAACCTACACGGGTGAGTTGTTGCTTGGGGCTGATGGGGTTGTGGAGACTTTGAACAATGTTCCTGATGGTGTGGTTGTCACTTTGACTGAGAGGGTGCCTTCGGTGGCCGGGTTTGATTTTGGTGATCCGGTGTTTTCGGGTGCTGGTGTTGCTGATGGGGTTCCGGATGGTAATAGTGCCAAAGTGAGGGTTGAGGGTATGAAGACTGTTGAGGTGACTCTCACGAATCAGGTGAATCCGAAGTTGGCTCCTGTTAAGGTGACGCCGGGGGTGTGTGCTCCGGGTGCGTCGGAGCCGTCGGAGCCGACGGTTGAGGTTGGTCCTACTGATGGGATCACGTATTCGGTGCCGGAGTTCTCCAAGGCTGGGGATCAGGTGACGGTGAAGGTGACTGCTACGCCGGTTGCGGGTAGGGAGATTGATGATCAGAACCTGCCGGAGGGGTGGGTTGCCAATGGTGATGGTTCCTTCACTTTCACCACGACGATCACTCAGCCGACCTGCACCCGGGATGTGGTGCCGGTTGTTCCGGATGTGAAGCCGGGGGTGTGTCCGGTTGATTCGACTACTCCTACCAAGCCGAGTGTTTCGGGTGTTGAGGATACTGAGCAGATTGATTACGGGGAGCCTGTCATCACTGGTGATGGTGATCGGGTAACGGTTTCGGTGACTGCTGCTGCGAAGCCTGGGTATCGGATTGATACTGCGAATCTGCCCGAGGGGTGGGCGGTTGTTGGTGGTGTGGTGACCTATACCACGACGGTTACTCAGCCGAAGTGTGTGGTGCCTGTTGTTCCGAGGATTGATGTGGGTGTTTGTCCTGCGGATTCGTTGACGCCGACGTCTCCTACAGCGGTGTTTGATCCGGTGGAGGGTTTGGAGTTTTCTGAGCCGAAGATTGAGGTCAAGGATGGGAAGGTGACTGTTACGGCGACTGCTGCGGCGAAGCAGGGTTTCCAGATTGGTGGTGTCTTGCCTGAGGGTTGGACCCGGGTTGATGAGACCACTGCGACCTTCACCACCACCAAGGACCAGCCGGTGTGTCAGGCCAAGAAGGTGGTTCCGGTTGCGCCTGCGGTTTCGGCGAGTGTCTGCAAGGTTGGTTCCACCACGCCTAGTGAGCCTGAGGTCACGTTGCCGACCACGGAGGGCATCGTTTATGCGGTGACCAGTCGTGAGATTGTGGGTGGGAAGTTCCGGTACACCGTTACTGCGACTCCGGTCAGTGAGGTGTTCGTGATTGATGCCGACAAGCTTGGTGCGGGTTGGGGTGCTCCTGTGAATGGGGTTTCCACCTACACCGGTGAGGTTGATGTTCCTGCGTGTGTGACTCCCGTCGCCCCGAGGATTGATGTTGGCACCTGTCCTGCGGATTCGTTGACGCCGACGCCTCCTACTGCTTCGTTTGATCCGGTGGAGGGTTTGGAGTTTTCTGAGCCGAGGATTGAGGTCAGGGATGGGAAGGTGACTGTTACGGCGACTGCTGCGGCGAAGCAGGGTTTCCAGATTGGTGGTGTTCTGCCGGAGGGTTGGACCCGGGTTGATGAGACCACCGCGACCTTCACTGCGGTGAAGGATCAGCCGGTCTGTGATGCACCGACGCCGACGCCGCCGGTTCCTTCGTCGGTGACCCCGACCCCGGCGCCGACGACCACCGTCACCCCGAGGCCGGTGAAGCCGGGTCTGCCCAGGACCGGCGCCTGACCCCGGATACCCAATGGGCTGGGCCCCGATCCCGCGGGATCGGGGCCCAGCCCTCGTCCGTGTCGCCGTAGACTCGTCTCATGGATGACACCCCAGCGTTCAGGAGGCTCCGGGAACTCGGGGTGGAGCACACCGAGGTGCGGCACGGGCCCGTCGGTTCGGTCGCGGAGGCGGCGGCGGTGCGTGGTATCGAGGTGCGTGACCTCGTCAAGACCATCGTTGTGCGTCGCGGCGCCGGCGACTACGTTTTCGTTCTGGTGCCCGGGGACCGCGAGTTCTCCTGGCCGAAGCTGCGGACCCTGCTCGGGGTCTCCCGGCTGTCAATGCCCGACGCCGCCGAGGCGAAACAGGCAACCGGATACGAACGAGGCACCATCACACCCTTCGGAGCGGCCCATCCCTGGCCGGTGCTCGCCGACTCCTCCATCACCGGCCGGTCCATCTCCATGAGCGGCGGAACCCACGGAACAGGGGTGAAGCTTCAGGCCGACGACGTGATCGCGGCCCTCGACGCCACCGTCGCCGACCTGACCGCCCCTCCTTCCCACGCTGGTTGAGCCAGCCAAGTCCGTCGTTGTGTTATGTGGAAAACTTTTGGTCATGTCGTGAAAGGTTTTGTGCTGTGTACGGTACAAAACCTTTCCGAATGACATAACGACAAGAGACCGGGGACGGTCAGGGCAGAAGACCGGGGACGGTCAGGACTCGATGGGGAGCGTGACGTGCACGGATGTCGGACCGCCACCCCGGAAAGGACCGCCGCTCCTGGGACGAGGCCATCGTCGCAACCGACCGTCTCTTTTCCTCAGGTCGAGGTGCCGTCGCTGCCGTCCTGGCTTCCGTCACGCGACTGGGAGGACCTGCCGACCAGTAGCAACAAGGCACCCACCGGGTTGGTTGATCACCCGATCTACAAGGCGAACTATCCCGTCGGGAACTGCCCCGCCCCGCCGAAGGGATTCAGGAACCGCGAGAGTCACACCGCCTACTACGAATCCATGATCGCCTGCCTCCAGGAGGTGTGGCGCCCCTACCTGACGGCCCTTGGCATTGAACAGAAGCCCGTCGACCTGGTCGCCTACGACTCGAACGTCAATACCCCGTGCGGCTCCGACAACCAAGATCTCACGGCTTTCTACTGTCCCAGCAGCACCACCATTTACGTGTCGCGGAAGAAATACGAGTTCGATGCGAAAGCCGGGCCTTACGCCGCCATGACCGCCATTCACGAGCACTTCCACCATCTGCAGAACCAGCTGGGAATCCTCGGTATGAGTAGAAAGAGGCTTATTCATAGGGTGTAGGCGAAGATGAGTCCCGTGACGGCTTGTATTGTG
>ERZ772993.480-NODE-480-length-19305-cov-15.285870_pt1 | contig 19305 bp, 15 predicted proteins | sample MGYA00580670_ERZ772993 | MGnify/ENA primary metagenome ERZ772993 (study PRJEB29015, sample SAMEA2737936) | human oral metagenome | biome: human oral; feature: human-associated habitat; material: dental | place: China | collected 2136 ... | reverse complement strand
GACGAGACGGTCGATGTCGTGCTCCAGGAGGTTGCGGGCGGCGGCCAGCTGCCCGTCGCGCTCGCGGAACTCCGCGGAGCGGGCGGTGCCGATGACCGTGCCGCCGCGGTGGAGGATCGAGCCGACCGAGTCCCAGTTGAGCGGGCGGATGCTGTCGCCTCCGGCGACGGCGCCGGCCCACCCCTCCATGACGGCGTAGGGCTGGGCGCCCATGCGCAGGGCTGCCCGGACGACGGCGCGCACGGCGGCGTTCATCCCCTGCGCGTCACCGCCGGACGTCAGGACACCGATCCTCACCGGTGCGTCAGTAGGGGCGTTGGCGGGCGCGGCGGTCATCGATGTCCCTCTCTCGTGGTCCGGCTGGTCCGGTGCCCTCATTGTCTCCCGCCAGTGGGGTCTGCGTCACGTGGACGACGGCGCTTCTTGCGGTGAGGCGGGTGGTTTCGGGGAGGGAGTGAGGCGGGTTCGGCCTGCCTCGGCATCGACGGCGGTCGGCCTCATGAGTGTGCTTTTCTCGCAACCGCCTCTGGGGCGCGGAGCGAGTGGGGAAAAGCGCGTGCACGCGCGAAAGTGTGTTCTGGAGTCCTCGAACTGCCCTAGAGTCGGAGCCCTAGAGCCGCGGGCCGTCTCCCTGGCGGTAGCCGAACCATGCTGCCGCTGCTCGGCGCATGCTATCGGTGAGCTTGGAGTAGGGCAGTGGGGTCTTGCCCTCCTCGCGCACGGCGTCCTCGATGGTGTCGCGCACGAGCCACACGTCGGCCGGGTCCATCACCGCGTTGACCTCGAGTGCGGCCTGGAACCGTTCCGGAGGCAGACCGGTACGTTCTCGCACCTGCGCCCGGGTGAGGCCGGTCAGGGCGAGATTGTTGTCGAGCTCGCGAGCGGTGGTTTCGCGTTCGCGGCGGTTCAGGCTCATGATGCTGATGCTACTCGTGATACTGCCTGGTCGCCTGGTCGCCTGGTCGCCTGGTCGCCTGGTCGCCTGGTCGCCTGGTCGCCTGCGTCCTCGAGTGCCGTCCATGTGGATCGGCGGAGGCCGACGCGGAGCCGCGTAGGTCGACGTATACCGGCATAGGCCGGCATGGGCCGATGGGCGGCACTCGAGGACGATGGGGTGTGGCGAGGCGGGATCGGGCGTCAGGACTTGTCGTGAACGGTGATCGCGTAGCCGTCGGGATCGGCGAAGGTGAAGGTGAGGCCGAAGGGGCCGGGCTCCGGGGCCCGCAGTACGGTGACCCCCGCTTCGCTCAAGGATTCGTGCAGTTCGGCTACGGCGTCGCAGTGCATCCACAGTGCCACTCCCAGTCCGGGCTGTCCCCCGGCGTCGAGCTCGACACCGGGAAGCGGCTCGCGCACCGCGAAGGGAATGGGGGCGGTGTCGAAGACAACCGCGCCAGGAGGTGCGGCGGGGAGTCTGCGCAGCTTGAGCTGCGACTCGTAGAACTGCGCCGACCTGCCCAGATCGCGGACCTGCAGGGCGATGAAATCAGGGCCGGAGACTGTCATGGGATTCCTCTCGTCTCGTTCGTTCTTGCATGTCAGGATCCTGACATGTGCGACCGTATGTCATCATACTGACATGTCGCAAGATGATCGCCGCCCCGGCTCCGGCGAGCCCGGCGGTTCCGGCAGCCCAGACATTCCCGGCAGTCCCGATAGCGCCGAGGCCGTCGGCGACCTCGGCGCTCTGGTCGGCTACCAGCTCAAACGAGCGCAGTCGGCATTGCGGACGCAGATGGATGAGGCCCTGCGGCCCATGGGGCTGACTGCTCCGCAGTACGCGTGTCTGGAGCTGCTGAGCCGTCACCCGGGCGCCTCGAACTCCGACCTCGCTCGCGGAGCATTCGTGACTCGTCAGAGCATGAACGCACTGCTCCGAGGCCTCACGCAGCGGGGGCTGGTGGCGCGTGCCAGCAGTGCACCGAGCGGGCGGGCGCTGCCGGCTGCGCTGACCTCCGAGGGGGCGCGGCTTCTCCGTCGTGCCAAGCGATGTGTTGGGGCCATCGAGCGGCGCATGGTCGCCGGTCTCACCGACGACCAGTGCGAGGTGCTGCGTCGGGCGCTGTCCCAATGCGCCGATGCCCTGCAGTGAGGGGCCGTACGGCGACCATCAGGAGCTCCCGGGAACTGTAGCTTCGGCGGAATCCCGATGCTGCCATGTCGCTGATTCGCTGAATCTCTGCATGAAGTGAACCGATCTCGACGCGGAACCGGACCGATCTCGGCGCGGAACTGGACCGATTTCGACGCGGAACTGGACCGATCTCGCGGCGGAGTACGACCGATCTCGGCGGGTGGACGGCGCGTACGTCCGACGCGTGGGCCCGCCACCTCCGACGCGCAGGCCCGCCGGGATTGCGCGCGGCGGCGCGCTGGGACGTTAGGCTCAGCCGTGGAGGCGCTGGCGGTCGGCCCTAGTCGGCAGAACTGCCAGAATTGCCGGCGAACCGTCATGAGCGGCTGGAGAACGATCCCGAGAGGACGAGCGCATGGATCTGTACGAGTACCAGGCGCGGGAGCTTTTCCGCGATCACGGGGTGCCCGTGCTCGGCGGTGCGATTGCCACCACCCCCGCCCGGGCCCGTGAAGTGGCTGCGGAGCTGTTCAATGCCGGCTCGTCACTGGTCGTCGTCAAGGCCCAGGTCAAGACCGGCGGGCGCGGCAAGGCCGGCGGCGTCAAGCTCGCGCGCAGTGAGGCCGAGGCCGAGCAGCGCGCCTCCGAGATCCTCGGCATGGACATCAAGGGGCACACGGTGCGCACCGTCCTGATCGCCGACGGCGCCGAGATCGACTCCGAATTCTACTTCTCCATCCTCCTGGACCGCGCTGAGCGTCGCTACCTCGCCATGTGCTCGCGCGAGGGCGGCATGGATATCGAGACTCTCGCCAAGGAGCGCCCCGAGGCGCTCGCCCGGGTCGCCATCGACCCCCTGATCGGCCTGAGCGGCGATGTCGTTGCGAGCATCGTCGAGGCTGCGGGCTTCGAGCCCGGCTCCACCGCCGACCGGATCGCCGAGGTGATCACACGGCTGTGGGAGGTCTTCACCGCCGAGGACGCCACCCTCGTGGAGGTCAACCCCCTCGTGCTCACCACCGACGACACCGTCCTGGCCCTGGACGGCAAGGTCACGCTCGATGACAATGCGGCCTTCCGTCACTCCGAGCACGCCGCTCTCAAGGACACGGCGGATGTCGACCCTCTCGAGGCCCGCGCCAAAGAGGTCGGCTTGAACTATGTCCGCCTGACCGGTGAAGTCGGTGTGCTCGGCAACGGGGCCGGACTGGTGATGTCCACCCTCGACGTGGTCGCCGGGGCCGGCGAGCGTCATGGCGGCATGCGACCGGCCAACTTCCTGGATCTGGGCGGCGGCTCGTCCGCCCAGGTCATGGCCACCGGTCTGGAGACCGTCGCCTCGGATCCGCAGGTGCGCGCGATTCTCGTCAACGTCTTCGGCGGCATCACCTCCTGCGACACCGTCGCCCAGGGGATCGTCACCGCCGTCGGCTCCCTGGAGGACTTCGACAAGCCCATCGTCGTGCGTCTGGACGGCAACAACGCCGAGCCGGCGCGCCGGATCCTCGCCGAGGCGGCTCTGCCGGGCGTCACCATCGTCGAGACCATGGACGGCGCCGCCGATGTCGTCACCGAAATCGCCCACAGCGCCCAGAACGCCCAGAACGCCCACGGCGCCTACGACACCGACAGGCAGGGAGCCTGAGCCATGAGCATCTTCCTCACCGAGAACGACCGCGTCATCGTCCAGGGCATGACCGGCTCCGAGGGCCGCAAGCACACCCGGCGCATGCTGTGCGCCGGCACGAAGGTCGTCGCCGGCGTCAACCCGCGCAAGGCCGGCACCGCCGTGGCCTTCGACGTGGCGCCCCTCGGCCCGGGCGCCGAATCCCTCGGCGTCACCGCCGGTACCGTCAAGGTCCCGGTCCACGGCACCGTGGCCGAGGCCAAGGAGGCGACCGGCGCCGAGGTCAGCGTCGTCTTCGTGCCGCCCGCCTTCGCCAAGGACGCCGTGGTGGAGGCCGTGGACGCGGGCATGCGCCTCATCGTCATCATCACCGAGGGCATCCCCGTGGCCGATGCGACCTGGGCCCGCGCCTACGCCGCCGAGCACGGTGCGCAGATCATCGGCCCGAACTGTCCGGGGATCATCTCTCCGGCCAAGTCCAACGTGGGCATCACTCCGCCCGACATCACCGGTCCCGGACCCATCGGTCTGGTTTCGAAATCAGGCACGCTGACCTATCAGCTCATGCACGAGATGCGCGATCTCGGATTCACCACGTGCATCGGCATCGGCGGCGATCCCGTGATCGGCACGACCCACATTGATGCCCTGGCGGCCTTCGAGGCGGATCCCGACACTGAGCTGGTCGTCATGATCGGTGAGATCGGGGGAGACGCCGAGGAGCGCGCCGCCGCCTACATCCAGTCCTCCATGACCAAGCCCGTGGTCGCCTATGTCGCCGGTTTCACCGCCCCGGAGGGCAAGACCATGGGGCATGCCGGCGCCATCGTCTCCGGGTCCTCCGGAACCGCCCAGGCCAAGAAGGCGGCTCTGGAGGCCGCGGGCGTGCATGTGGGGCGCACGCCCAATGAGACCGCGGCTCTCGCCCGTGAGCTGCACCGAGAGGTCGCCGGCGCGGCGGGGCAGATGTGAGCGCGGGGGACGGTCAGGCGCGACGGGGCCGAGTGGTCTCGGACGCCGATGAACTCACCCGTGCAGGCGGGCTTCGCCGTGTGGTGCCCGCCGACTGGCCCTTCGCCGTGCGCACAGGCATCGAATCGGTACTGGCGGGCTGGCTGCTCGTCGTCGTTCCCACGCTCGCCGTCTTCGCCTCCACCTCCTCCATGGACGCCGCCGCAGCGCTGTCCGCGGGCACCGCTCTGCGCGCCGGCACCGGCCTGTGGGGCCTAGGACTGGGCGGGGCGTGGGGGAGCGCCTCGAGCTCCGATGGCGCCGTCGGCCTGCCGCTGCTGGGACTGACGATCCTTCAGGCGCTCATCATCCGATGGTCGGTGCGCCGCTCACGACTGGCGCGCCCGCTGTCGGGCGTGTGGACCGTTCTGACCGCGATGGCGATCGGGGCCGTCATCGTCGTCGCCTCGGGCCCGGCCGGTTCACGCATGTGGACGGCGGTACTGGGGCTCGGAGCGCTGACGGCGCTCATCGTCTTCGGTCACCTTCAGCATCGCGGGCGGGGCATGCCGGGCGTGGAGCGCTGGTGGGACCGCCGTCCGCGGTGGGCGGATCCGGCTCTCGCCCTGGTGCGCGGTACAGCCCTCGCCATGGCGGGTCTGGTCGCTGTCGTCGCCCTGGTTGCCGTCGTCATGGGCGCCGGACGCGTCGGACGCCTTCATGATGCGCTGTCCGCCGGCGGGATCACGGCATCTCTCGGGCTGGTCCTGCTGCAAGCCGGATGGGTTCCGACCATGCTCGTATGGGCGCTGTCGTGGCTGGCCGGCCCCGGCTTCACAGTGGGAACGGGCAGCCTTTTCTCTCCGGACGTCGTGATGGCCGATGCCGTTCCCTCCATGCCGCTGCTGGGGCTGCTGCCCACCGCGCCCCTGGGGACTGCGGGCGTCTACCTGCCCATGGTCATCACGCTGGTCGCCGTGGGGGCCGCCTGGCACCGGCGCCGTGAGCTCATCGAGCTGGAGCTCCTGGAGTCTCTGCTGGCCGCCGTCGCCGCAACCATCATCATCACGCTCGGCTGCCTGATCCTGTCCCTGGGGGCGTCCGGGCCGATCGGCCCCGGAAGAATGGCCGAGGTCGGCCCGTACTCGGCGTACCTGTGCGTCTTCATCGCCCTGGAGGTCGGGATCGGATTCATCGTCGTGGCGGTCCTGACCCATCCCACCACTCGTCGGTTGACCACCCGTGGACTGGCGGCGACCGCTGATGCCTCCAGCGCCTCTGCCCAGAGCATGCGCGACCGTCTGGGAGCCGCTGCCGAGGCGGCTCAGGGACGGCGCGCCTCCACTGATGAGGCGCGCCGGGCTCGCGGCAACCCGGACGAGGGCGGGGGCGCGGAGCCGGCCGCCCCCGAGGAGCACGGTCGCGCGGCGCCGGCGGACGCCGCTCCACAGCGCCGGACGCGGGCGGCGACTGCGCCGTCGGACCGAGATGAGACCGCGGCGGTGGGGCGATCGGCGCCCCGCCGCGAGAGCGCCGAGCCGGCAACCGCGCCCGAACCCGGGAGGACCCCCGCTGTCAAACGCACTGCCTCCGGGCGGAGTCCTTTCGCCGGTTGGCGCGAGCAGGCCGCGCAGACATCGGAAAGCGCCGATTCCGGGGCCGAGGGCAAGGACTGAAGCAACCCCAACAACTCCCGTCAACTCCGGCAACTCCGGGAACTTGGCAACTCTGTAATCACTGGATAATCACTGCATTGCGAGCACTGATGACCTCATCAACTCCACCGACCTCATCTGAACGCATCCACGGCCGCACCGCAGAGGAATGGGCTGGGGCCCTGCCGCTGCTGAAGCCGCTGACCGCGATGACCGAGACCAGCTGGTTCAATCCCGACATCCGCGGCGCCGCCGAGGGCCTCGCCGACGTCGGGCTCGCCCGGGCCGACATCGAGGACGCCGCGGCGCGTCTGAAGCGCTTCGCGCCGTATCTGGCCGCCGTCTTCCCCGATACGCGTGCAACCCTGGGCATCCTGGAGTCGCCGCTCGTCGCAATCCCCTCGATGCAGGCCGATATGGAGCGCGACTGCGGCCATGCCGTTGCCGGTCGCCTCTGGCTCAAGCTCGACTCCCAGCTGCCGATCTCCGGATCGATCAAGGCCCGGGGCGGGATCTACGAGGTGCTCAAGCATGCCGAGGACCTCGCCGTCTCGGCGGGCCTGATCGGCTATGACGACGACTACGCGGTCCTGGCCGGGCCGGAGGCCGCAGACTTCTTCTCGGCATACTCGGTCGCCGTGGGCTCCACCGGGAATCTCGGGCTGTCGATCGGCGTGATGAGCGCCGAACTGGGTTTCAGGGCCGTCGTCCACATGTCCGCCGATGCGCGGCAGTGGAAGAAGGACATGCTGCGAGCCCACGGCGTCGAGGTGGTCGAGCACGCGTCGGACTACTCCGAGGCCGTCAGGCGGGGGCGCGCACAGGCGGAGGACGACCCGACCTGCTTCTTCATCGACGATGAGAATTCCCGCAACCTGTTCCTCGGCTACTCCGTGGCCGCCCACCGGCTCGCCGGGCAGCTCCAGGCCCTCGATATCACGGTCGACGAGCGGCACCCCCTTCTCGTCCACCTGCCCTGCGGGGTCGGCGGCGGCCCGGGCGGGGTCGCCTTCGGCCTCAAGGTCGAGTTCGGCGATGCGGTCCGGGTGGTCTTCGCCGAGCCGACGCACTGCCCGTCGATGTTCCTGGGCGTCTACACGGGTCTCCACAGCGCCATGAGCGTGCAGGACTTCGGCATCGATAACGTCACTGCTGCGGATGGGCTCGCCTGCGGACGCCCTTCGGGCTTCGTCGGTCGGGCCATGCAGCACCTCATCGATGGCTTCGTCACCGTCGATGACGATCACCTCTACACCCTGCTGGCGCAGTTGCACGAGGCCGAGGGGATCGACGTCGAGCCCTCCGCGACAGCCGGCCTCCTGGGACCCGTGCGCGTGGCCGAGGACGCGGACTACCGGGCGCGTCTCGGCCTGGACGATCGGACCCTCGAGCGCGCCACCCATATCGTCTGGGCTACCGGCGGCAGCATGGTGCCACGACCTGAGATGAGCGAGTACGTGCGCAGAGGTCAAGAACTGCTCCGGGCGGCTCGTCGGGGCTGAGCCGAGAAAACGGAGCGGTTAGACTGGGGTCGGCCGCGACTGGCGAGGGTGGGTCACCACCGGGGAGCGGTCACCGATCATGAGCAGGGGACGTCGCCCGCCTGGGCGTCCCCGGACCGATCGAACCAGGAGCGCCTGTGGCCAAGCAGCCCGAGTCCGCCGTCCCCACCCAGCACGTCCCCACGGAGGGGCTGATCAGCCCGGAGCGGGTACCCGTGCGCCGGGCCCTGATCTCCGTCTACGACAAGACCGGTCTGACCGACCTGGCCGCCGCCCTCGTCGAGGCCGGTGTCGAGATCCTGTCCACGGGCTCCACCGCCGCCACGATCGCCGGTGCGGGTCTGCCGGTGGCGCGGGTCGAGGACGTCACCGGATTCCCCGAATGCCTCGAAGGGCGGGTCAAGTCCCTCCACCCCGCCATCCACGCCGGTATCCTCGCCGACCGTCGCAAGACAGCGCACATGAGCCGGCTGGCGGAACTGGATATCGCCCCGATCGACCTGGTGGTGGTCAACCTCTACCCCTTCTCCGACACTGTCGCCTCGGGCGCCCCCTTCGACGCCTGCATCGAGCAGATCGACATCGGCGGGCCCGCCATGGTGCGAGCTGCCGCCAAGAACCATCCCGGTGTCGCCGTCGTCACCGATCCCGCCGTCTACGACGAGGCCGCTGCAGCCGTGCGCTCCGGAGGCTTCACCCTGGCCCAGCGCCGGGCTCTGGCCGCCCGGGCCTTCGCGCATACGGCGGCCTACGACGCCGCCGTCGCCACGTGGCTGGCCGAGCAGGTTGAACAGGTCGAGAACGACGCAGCAGACTCCGCTGCGGGGGCCGGAGCCTCCATCTCCGCTCCGCCCGCCTATGTCGGCGTGGGCTACGAGCGCCTCGCGAGCCTGCGCTACGGGGAGAATCCGCACCAGGCCGCGGCCGTCTACCGCATCCCTGGCGAGAGCGGGGGAGTGGCCGGAGCCCGCCAACTGCATGGCAAGGCCATGAGCTACAACAACTACACCGACACCGATGCCGCGCTCCGGGCCGCCTACGATCATGGCGATGCCGTCACGGTGGCGGTCGTCAAGCACGCCAACCCCTGCGGTATCGCCGTCTCCGCCGCCGGCGATGCCGCCGAGGCCCATCGCCGGGCTCACGCCTGCGACCCCGTCTCCGCCTACGGCGGCGTCATCGCCACCAACACCACCGTCACCGCCGCGATGGCCCGGCAGATCAAGCCGATATTCACCGAGGTCGTCGCCGCCCCCGCCTTCGCCGAGGAGGCCCTGGAGATCCTGTCTGCCAAGAAGAACCTGCGCCTGCTCGTGGTCTCGCCGCCGAGGCGCGAGGGCTATGAGATCAAGCAGGTCTCCGGCGGCGCCGTCATCCAGCAGCGCGACTCCTACCAGGCCGGTGACGCCGACCCGTCGACCTGGCGGCTCGTGGCCGGCCGGGCGGCCGATGAGACGACTCTCGCCGACCTGCGCTTCGCCTGGGAGGCCGTCCGCTCGGTGCGCTCCAACGCCATTCTGCTGGCCAAGGACGGCGCGACCGTGGGGGTCGGCATGGGGCAGGTCAATCGCGTCGACTCCTGCCGATTGGCCGTCGAGCGCGCCAATACTCTCGGCGCGCGATCCACCGGCGATGCAGCCGCCTCGGACGCGACGGCGAAGGGCGCCGTGGGCGGCGGCGACGCCGCTGACATCCTCCAGGCCGCGCCGCCCGAGCGCGCTCGCGGCGCAGTGGCCGCCTCCGACGCCTTCTTCCCCTTCGCCGATGGCCTCCAGGTCCTCGTCGACGCCGGTGTCACCGCTGTCGTCCAGCCCGGTGGATCCATCCGCGATGATGAGGTCATCGCCGCCGCCCAGGCGGCGGGCGTCACCATGTACCTCACCGGTGCCCGTCACTTCGCCCACTGACGCCGCGTCCGCAGCGGCGAAGCAGTCGCACCGGCTGATCGCCGTCGTCCCGCGGCTACGCCTGCCGTTCTGCTCTGCCCCTGTTTTTCTCGTGCGCCTACTGCGGCTCTTGCGGTCTTCGACGATGCTTCGACGATGCCGGATCCGCAGTATCGACGACTACGATGATGGCTGTGAGCCAGGACCAGACCATGCCGAAGAGCTCCGATGCCGATCAGCCTGAGGATGAGGGGCGGAGTGCGGCAGAGGACGCCTGGGCGCAGGCGGGGCTGCCCGCCGCCCGGCCGCCCGCCAAGCACAAGGAGCCCTATCGGACGCTGGCGGTCCTCGCTGTGGCCGTCGGCTTGATGATGGTTCCCGCGATATCCCTGCTGGGTCATCGACGGCTGGCGGTTATGTGGCTCGGCGCAGGAGTGCTGCTGCTCGCACTCCTGCGTCTGCAGCGGCCCGAAGGAACATGGATCGCCGCCCGCGGCCGCGTCTTCGATGTCGTCTTCGGGATTCTTCTGGCGGCCGCACTGTTCGCATTGACGTACTACGCGGGCTTGCCGCGGGTCGCCTAGCACCGGCGCTGCTGAGCCGAGTGCCCGCCGGCGCCGGGGTGAATCGGCGGCCGGGCGGCGATCGGCGAGCGCTCAGTCACAGATACAATTGTAGGTACAGTCGCAGGTACAATGGCGGGCCGTCGCCCGTCCTATGGCATGCTGCGCTCTGGCAGTGGCGGTTCCCAGCCGCCTTCCCCGGCCGAAAGGCAGTTCCGTGTCATATCTTCGCAGGGCGCTCTCAGCCAGTGGCATCCTCGTGTGGGTACTCGCCGCGATCGTTCTCGCTCTTGTTCTGGGCAGTATCAAGATCGGTGGGAGCCCGTTCATCCCGCAGGCCGCCGGCCGTATTTTCGCCACGTTCTCCGACCTTTTCAGCCAGTTCCTGTCGTTCGCCATCCCGCTGATCATCATCGGCCTGGTGACGCCGGCGATTGCCGATCTCGGGAGGGGCGCGGGCAAATGGCTCGGCATCACCACGGCCATCGCCTATGCCTCGACCCTCTTCTCGGGGTTCCTGACCTATGTCGTGTGCGCGGGATTCCTTCCGCGCCTGCTCGCGGGAACTGCCCTGTCCGACGTCGAAGAGCCCGGAAGCGCGCTGGAGACCTACTTCAGCATTGAGATGCCGGCGCCTGTTCCGGTCATGACGGCGCTGCTGCTGTCCTTCGTCCTCGGCATCGGCCTGTCGATGGTGCCGCGAGGCGTTCTGCGCAAGGGCTTCATCGAGTTCCGGGCGATCATCACCAGACTCATCGAGCGGATCATCATTCCGCTGCTGCCGCTGCACATCTTCGGCATCTTCCTGAACCTCACCTACACGGGCGAGGCCTGGTCCGTCATGCGCGCCCTGATGCGAGTGGTGGTGGTCGTCCTCGTCCTGGAGGTCGTCATCCTCGGCGTTCAGTACGTCGTGGCCGGATTCATCGGCGGGAAGAACCCCGTGCGCGCAGTGGTTACCATGATGCCCGCCTACCTCACCGCGCTGGGCACCTCCTCATCGGCGGCGACGATCCCGGTGACACTGGCCCAGACCAAGAAGAACGGCGTGTCGGACGCCGTCGCCTCCTTCACCGTTCCACTGTGCGCCACTATCCACCTGGCCGGCTCGACCTCGAAGATCTTCGCCTTCGCCTTCGCGATCGTGCTCACCCAGGGGCTGAGCGTCTCGACCGTACAGTGGGTGGGCTTCATCTTCATGCTCGGCATCACCATGGTTGCCGCTCCGGGCGTGCCCGGCGGGGCCATCATGGCGGCCACGGGCCTGCTGTCGTCCATGCTCGGCTTCGACGACGCGCAGGTCGCCCTGATGATCGCCACCTACATCGCCATGGACTCCTTCGGCACCGCCACCAATGTCACCGGCGATGGCGCCATCGCCATCGTCATCGATCGTCTCGCGGGCGGACAGATCCGCGATGACGGCGATCCGGAGAATGCCCGCGAGCTCGCCTTCGACGGGATGAAGTACCTCGACCGCGTCAGTGTTGAGGGCGTGGTGAGTCCCGAGGAGCTGGAGTCCTCCGCTGAGACGGCCGGAGCCGATGCCGCGCGCTGAGGCGCCGGCCGTCCCGGCCGGCGGTCGCGCGATCCCTCCGTATGACCGGGATTACATCAGTGGCGAAACCATCGTCCCGGGTCATCAGCGGCCCCTCGCCGTAGGCTCGTGCCATGGGCTGCACTGCTCGCGGCCCGAGTGATACGTCATTCCGAAGGAGTCTTCATGGCCAACGCCCCCGCCAACGTCACCGTGACCGGTGCTGCCGGAAATATCGGTTACGCGCTGCTCTTCCGCATCGCCTCGGGCTCCCTGCTCGGTCCCGACCAGCGCATCAACCTGCGTCTGCTCGAGATCCCGCAGGCCGTCAAGGCCGCCGAGGGCACCGCGATGGAGCTGTTCGACTCCGCCTTCCCGAACCTCGGCAGCGTCGACATCTTCGATGACCCCGAGCAGGCCTTCGAGGGGGCCAATATCGCCTTCCTCGTCGGCTCCATGCCGCGTAAGGCCGGCATGGAGCGAAGCGACCTGCTGTCCGCCAACGGCGGCATCTTCGGCCCCCAGGGCGAGGCCCTGAACGCCGGCGCTGCAGACGACATCAAGGTGCTCGTGGTCGGCAATCCCGCCAACACCAATGCGCTGATCGCTGCCTCGCACGCCAAGGACATCCCTGCCTCGCGCTTCACCGCGATGACCCGTCTGGACCACAACCGCGCCCTGGCGCAGCTGGCCTCCAAGGCCGAGTGTCACGTGACGGATCTGGACAAGGTCACCGTGTGGGGCAACCACTCCTCGACCCAGTACCCCGACATCACGCAGGCGACGGTCAAGGGCTCCCCGATCACCGACATTCTCGCAGATCGCGCCTGGGTGGAGGACGACTTCATTCCGACCGTCGCCAAGCGCGGCGCCGCCGTCATCGCCGCCCGGGGCGCCTCTTCGGCCGCCTCCGCCGCCTCCGCCGCCGTTGACCACGTCCACGACTGGTGCCTGGGCGTCGAGGGCTACTCGTGGACCTCGGCATCGATCATGTCGGATGGCTCGTACGGCGTGCCCGAGGGCATCATCTCCTCCTTCCCCTGCACGGTCGAGGACGGGGAGTGGAAGATCGTCCAGGGCCTGGAGATCGACGACTTCTCCCGCAGCAGGATCGACGCCTCAGCGGCCGAGCTTCTGGACGAGAAGAAGGCCGTCGCCGAGATGGGTCTCATCTGACGGTCTCGTTGACCGATGCGCATGCGCGCATAGACGAGATGCCCCCGGCAGCACCGCTGCCGGGGGCGTCCCTCATGGTGAAGCCGGTGAACCGACGTGGCCTTATGGCCTACATAGTCGGCACTGACTGGCACGGCCGGCACTGACTGGCACGACCTGCACTGACTGGCACGACCTGCACGGCCGGCGCTGCCGGTACTGGCCGTCACCGTGGACCGGTCGGCTGATCACGTCTCGCCGTCCTCCTTGGAGCCGATTTGGACGCTGGGCATGGTGAGCGCGGCGATCCCGGCCAGGGCGTATGCGGCGATGATGACCCACAGGCCCGCGGTCACCGCGGCCTGCGCGTCGCTGGTGTCGCTGATCTCGCCGAAGTACACAGCGCCTGCCAGGGCGACTCCGAGCACCATGCCCACCTGCCCGAATGTGGTGAAGGTGCCGGATGCTGCGCCTGCCTCGGATGTGGGGACGGTGTCCAAGGCGATTGAGGTCTGCGGCATGATCAGCACCATCATTCCGATGCCGGCGACTGTGAGGGCGGGCGTGAGGCTCCAGCCGCTGAGGTCGCTTCCCTCGGACTTGATTACCATCATGACCCAGCCGAAGGCTGCCGCCTGGAGCGCGCCGCCGAGCAGCACCGCCTGCTTCCCGAGCCGCTTCATGAGGAGCATGGCGACCGGTGTTCCGATCATCGAGCCGATTCCAATGGGGAGCAGTGCGAGTCCTGCCGAGAATGCTGTGAAGCCGAGAGCCGCCTGCATGTAGAACAGAAGCACGAGCGAGTAGCCGCCGTTCCCCACCGATGAGACCACCTGCACGAGCAGTCCGCTGGAGAACCCCCGATTCTGGAACAGCGGCAGGGGCAGGAGCGCGGTGCCGTCCGCGGAGAGTTTGCGCCGCTGCTGCCGGATGAACAGGCCGATCGCGAAGGGTGCGGCGACGAGTATCATCCATATCCACCATGCCCAGCCGGCTGCGCGGCCGTCGGTCAGGGGGAAGACGACCAGGAATACGGCCAGTGCGCCCAGTGCGACGCCGGCGAGGTCGAGCCCCACCGGGTGCTCCGAGCGGCTGTTGGGGACGAATAGCACTGTGGCGGCGACCAGCAGGATGCCGACCGGGACGTTGATGAGGAAGATGCTGCGCCACCCTGTTCCCAGTACATCCGCCGTGACCAGCCACCCGCCGAGGAGCAGTCCGGCGATCGCGCCGATTGCGCTCAGCGCACCGACGACGCCGAATATCGGCCCCCGTTCCTCCGGCGCGAACATGACCTGCACGCTCGAGAGCACCTGCGGCACCATGATGCCGGCGAATGCGCCCTGCACGACGCGAGTCGTCACGAGCATGTCACCGCTCCACGCGAGGGAGGCGAGCCCGGACGCGACGGTGAAGCCGATGACGCCGATGAGGAAGATGCTGCGCCTGCCGAATATGTCGCCCAGGCGACCGCCCGTGATGAGGAGCGTCGCGAAGGCGATCACATAGCCGGCGAGCGTCCATTCGAGTTGGGCGGGCGTGGCCTCAAGGGTCGCGCTGATGGCGGGCAGCGCGACATTGGTGATGGTGGAGTCCATCAGGTCCATGAACGTCGCCACCATGAGAACAACGGTGGCGGCAAGTCTGTTAGTCATATCCGTACTTCTTCCCAGGCTCGAAAGCGACAGAGCCGCGTAGCTGCGTATCTACATATCTGCGTACACCGTACGCAGATGCCATGTGTACACTGTACGCAGAAGGTTTCGTGGCAGCAAGCAGGAGGTTGTATGTCCGAAGCAGTACCGCCGCATTGGGCTGCCCTGGCCTGGCGGCTTCGAGGTGGGGCCTCTACGGGTGAGGGGCTCAGCGTCGGCCGCATCGTGCAGGCGGGTATCGAGGTCGCGGACAAGCGCGGGCTCGCGGGTCTATCCCTGCGCAAACTCGGCGAGCACCTCGGGGCGGGCACGATGGCCGCATATCGCTATATCGAGTCCAAAGACGAGTTGATCCTGCTCATGATCGACACCGTGCTCGGCGCCCCGCCCGCAGAAATCGCCGAGGCGCCGACCTGGCAGGCCGGTGTCAGGCTGTGGGCTGCGGGAATGTCGGCGCGCTACGGTGCGCATTCCTGGCTCTTAGAAGCCCCCCTGATCGGAATGTCGGCGACGCCGAATCGGCTCCTCTGGTTCGAGCGCCTCTTGCAGCCGCTCGCGCAGACGGGGCTGGGGCTGCAGAACCTGCTTGACGCCGCCTTGCTCATAGACGGTCATGTTCGCAATGTCGCCTACCTCGGGCGAGAGCTCGACAGGACGATGGCCCTGCCGTCTCAAGAGCCCGTATCGTGGCTTCCGGCACTTCTCGATGAGAGTACCTTCCCGATGACTCGCCAGGTATTCACTACCGGCTTGCTGGCAGACGGCACTGAGCAGGACATGGATTTCGGTCTCGCCCGCATCATCGCGGGGATCGAAGACCTGTCGGGAGCGAAGGCGACGTGAGGCGACTAGTCCGCTAGTCCGCGCGTGCTCCGCTGCCTTTCATCGCCTTCGTGCGGCCGCTTCCGGGGCTCAGCGATAGGGTCGGGCCATGGCACGACGCAGCTCCAAACGGCCTTACCGCGCTGAGCACCGCCCGCTCGATATGGGGCGCCTGGGCTCAATGCCGCGCACGCAGACCGGGCCGGGCGGTGCCGAGTTCACCGTGCGCCACGTGCGCAGCGGCGACAAGCCCTACACCTGTCCTGGCTGCAACCAGGGCATTGCGCCGGGAACGCCGCATGTCGTCGCCTGGTCCAACGAATCCCTCTTCGGTCCGGATCGCGGTCTGGAGGAGCGTCGGCACTGGCACTCGGCATGCTGGGAACGTGGCCTCTGGTAGCAATTCGTCGGTGCTGTTGGAGGAATCGCACATACCAGCACCTTGCGGCCTGTCTCAAGATGCGGATGTGAGTGATCGGGCGCACACTAGAAGCCATGGCCGCCCCTATCCGCCTGCGCATCGCTTTAGACCCGGATTCCGCAGAGCCGGTCTTCGCACAGATCTGCTCTGCGATCCGTGTCGACGTCACATCAGGACGTCTGGCCGCAGGCGTGCGCCTGCCCACCACACGAGCCTTGGCGGCTGAACTTGACGTTGCCGTCAATACAGTCGCCAAGGCCTACCGCGAGCTTGAGCTCGAGGGAGTGGTGGAGGGGCGGGGTCGTCACGGCACCTACGTGATGGACCTCGCCGATACCGCGGCTGAGCGGGAGACGATGCGCTTCGTGACGACCATGCGCAACCTGGGGGTGACCCGGGAGGAAACGCTGGCCCTCGTGCGGCGCGCCTGGTCGTGAGAGTGCGACCGGCTCAGCGGCGCTTGCGGCCGCCGCCCATGCTCAGTAGATCCTCCTGAAGGGAGCGGTCATCCTCCGTGGCGCTCGTGCTCGCGGGGGAGTCCGCGCTCTGCGGGGCCTCGGGGGAGCCTGCGGAGTCGGTGCTGACGCTGCCGGAGGACACCTCCGACAGCCCAGCGGCCTGGGGCACGCCGGTCGCCAGCGCGGCACTGATGACATCGGAGAACTCCGGGGCCTGCGGCATGATGTTGCCCAGCACGCCGCGCATCTCCTCCAGGTAGCCGGCAACCGAGTCGCGCTGCCGCTCGAGCTCCTTGATCTGACGCATCATGGTGGTCTTCTCGACCTCGGCGTCGGCACGAGCGTCCTCAAGCAGCGCCGATGCCTCCATACGGGCCTGGTTGACGGTATCCTCCGCCAAGCGCGTGGCCTCCTCCTGCCGGGAGCGGAGCGACTCGTCCACCTCGGAGCGGACCGCCTCCGCGCGGGCAAGAGCCTCTTCGAGCCGGGCCTCCGCCTGGGCGGCCTGCTCCTGCGCCTGCTGGTTCATCTCCTCAATGTGACGCCGCGCGGCCTCGTGGGCGGCGGAATCCTCCTCGGCCGCCGTCTCATGAGCGGCCGCGATCTCCAGGAGCGCCTGCTGACGCAGCTCTGTGGCCTCGGCCCGCGCGGCCTCGGCCTCGGCCGTGCTCGAGCGCCGCAGCGACTCGGCCTCGCTACGGGCCTCGGACAGGAGGGACTCGGCCTCCGCCCGCGCCTTTTCCACCGTAATGCGGGCTTCTTCGGCTGCGGTCTCCTTCACCGAATCGGCCTGGTCCTGCGAGGAGCGCCGCAGAGCGTCGGCCGCCGACTCCGCGGCCTCCCTGGTCTCGCTGGCCTCGCGCTCAGCCGTCACGGTCATCTCGGCCGCGGACTTCTTTGCGGCCGCCACCGTCAACTGCGCGTCGCGGTCAGCCGCGGAGCGGGCCTCGGTCGCATTCGCCCTGGCCTCGGAGGTGATCTGCTCCGCCTTGCGCTGGGCCGAAGCGACGAGCTCGTCCGCGCGAGCCTGGGCGTTGGCCAGGATGGTGGACGACTCGGCCTCACTGTGGGAGCGCAGCTCGGCGGCCTCCCGCCGGGCATCGGCGACCATCGTGGCGGCCTCGGAGGAACTGCGTTCGGACAGGTGAGCGGCGTTGGCGCGCGTGCGGGCCAGAAGCGCGTCGGCCTCGGCGTTGGCCTTGGAGAGCACCGAAGTGCTCTGCTCCTCGGCACTGCGCAAAAGCTGCTCGATGCGCGAGCCGAGCCCGGCATAAGTGGGCTTGTCGGCCTCGCGTAGACGACGCTGAGCGTCGGCGAGCTCGCCGGCAAGCGTCATGGCCCGCTGATCGAGGCTGGCGACCTCGCGGCGGGCGTCTCCCAATTGACGGGAAAGAGCCTTGATGCGTTGGTCGACCTGGGTGCGGTCGTACCCACGCATGGTGATGGCGAACTCCTCAGAAGACCCCTCGGCCACGTCACTCCTCCTTCTAGCGGGCCGCCGCGGCCCGCTGTGACTCAATCGTAGTCATGAGAGAGCCCCTTGCGGCTAGGTTCTGAGAGCCTGATGGTGATGAGATTGTGCTCCGACGTCGGAGAGGACAGGCTCGACATGCCGTCGGAAGCGGTTCTTCCGCTGAGGGCGCAGGTCCTGTGATCTTCGGCGAGCTTCCTCGCACGGATGAGAGGAACATGCGATTCTGGGCAATGTCTGCACCCGGGTGTCTGTGCCATCAGGTCACTAGGTCACCAGCATCTTGGGCGCAGGGGCCGGTGACAGCGGTGCCATGTCCACGACCTTGAGGAGAGCCACGTCGTGAACCGACGGATCCTGAGCGCGATCATCGCCGTCCTCGGCCTGCTCGCCATTGTCTTGGCCGTCTGCTCCGCCACCGTCTGGCGGCCCAGCGCGACCGCGAAGGCGACTCTCGCCGCATCACCCACCCAGAACTATGTCGTCACACAGCCTGGCGTCCTCAGCCGGGTCGACTCCAAGGTCACCGTCACGGCGACGGCCGACTCCGGTGAAGACGTCTTCCTCGCCGTGGGGCATTCCGCCGATGTCAATGCGTGGCTCGCCAATGACCCGTACGTGTCTGTGACGGGCATGGAGAGCTGGGAGAAGCTGTCGGCCACTGATGTCACGACCAGGTGCGGGGATGACCCGGCGGCGGCCCCCAGCGCCTCGGGCGACCCCAATGCCACTCCTGGGCCGACGTCCGCCCCGAGTCTTGACGAGAACGGCTGCACCATTCTGGAAGCGTCCAATGCCGACCCGGCCACGTCCGACCTGTGGCAGAACACCGTGACGGACAAGGGGAGCGTCACGCTCGAGGTCGATGCCAAGGACACCGACATGGTCGTTCTGGCCGCCACCGACGGTTCTTCCCCCGCCCCCAATATCTCCCTGTCGTGGCCGCGCAAGGTGTCGACGCCTTGGCTCGTTCCCGGCCTTGTTCTTGGCGGACTCCTGCTGCTCGTCGGCGTCTTCCTCCTTCTTATCGATATTCAGATGCGTCGCGCCGATGAGCAGCGACGTGCTCGGTCCGCGGAGCGGGCGGCTCGGCTGGCTCAGGCCGATGGCGTTTCCACCGCGGGAATTCCCCAGATCGGTGATCCGAACCGTCCGCTCTCGCGCAGAGAGATGCGGGAGAAGGAGCGGGCCGAGGCCGAGGGAGAGGAATGGATCGATCCGCGCACCGGTCGTGTCTACCTCGGCGGGGTCGAGGCTCCTGAGGTGCCGCAGGCGTCCGACCCGGGACCGGCTCAATATGGCGTATCAGCCGATTACTACGGTGATCCCAGCGACTACTACGGCCAATCGCCTGATTGGGGAGGGGCTGCGCAGAGTGATGATTCCTTCAGGCAGGACACCGGTGTGATGCCCGATTATGCGGGTCAGGCTGATGGGCAGGGCGTGCAGGGCTACTCGGGCGAGGGCTACGTGGATTATGCGGGTCAGGCTGATGGGCAGGGCGTGCAGGGCTACTCGGGCGAGGGCT
>ERZ772993.474-NODE-474-length-19360-cov-7.479306_pt1 | contig 19360 bp, 16 predicted proteins | sample MGYA00580670_ERZ772993 | MGnify/ENA primary metagenome ERZ772993 (study PRJEB29015, sample SAMEA2737936) | human oral metagenome | biome: human oral; feature: human-associated habitat; material: dental | place: China | collected 2136 ... | reverse complement strand
GGGCCTCGTGGACCAGGGCGAAGTCGAGCTGGTAGAGGTAGCGCAGGCCGCCGTGGATGAGCTTGGAGGACCAGGAGGAGGTGCCCGAGGCCCAGTCGCCCATCTCGACGATGCCGGTGCGCAGGCCGCGGCTGGCGGCGTCGAGGGCGATGCCGGCGCCGGTCACGCCCCCGCCGACGACGAGGACGTCGAGCCCCTCGTCGCCGCTCATGGCCGCCAGGGCGCGGTTTCGCTGGTCGATGGTCAGGGCGGTGTCCTGCGGCAGGGTGGTCATGGTGTGCTCCCGGTTGTGCGCGTCGCTGTGCATCCGATGACCAGGATGGGCCGGGTGTGCGAGGATGGGCAAGTGATGTGCACGAATGTGCACGCGGGATCGGGGCGATTGGGACGATGCGCATGTCGAACGACGGGCGGGCGGGCCGGGCGGCGGCGGGCCGCGCCGTGTACGAGGCGGCCTCCATGTACTACGCCCAGGGGGAGACCATGGAGGTCATCGCCCGGCACCTGGGGGTCTCGCGCTCCACCGTCTCCCGGCTCCTGGCCCGGGCCCGCGCCGAGGGCGTCGTGCGCATCGAGCTCGTGGCCCCCGGCGAGGGCGGCCTGGAGCGGCGCATGGGCGAGGAGCTGGGGGTGCGCGCCCGGATCGTGCCCGTGCGCGAGGGGACCACGGAGATCCACCGCCTCCAGCAGGTCGCCGCCGTGGCGGCCGCCCGGTTCGTCGACATGGTCGTCGAGGAGGCCGGGGGGACCGGCGCGGGGGAGGGCGGGCTCGTCATCGGGGCCGCCTGGGGCACCACCATGAGCGAGCTGAGCGCGGCCCTGCCCGTGCGGCGGGTGCCGGGGGCGACCGTCGTCCAGCTCAACGGCGCCTCCGACCCGCTGCGCGAGGGCCCCAGCGCCGGCGAGGTCCTGGCCCGCATGGGGGCGGCCCTGGGGGCGCGCACCATCGCCTTCCCGGTGCCCGCCTTCTTCGACCGGGTCGCCACCCGGCGGGCCATGTGGTCCGAGCGCTCCATCGGGCGCGTCCTGGCGGTGGCGCGCCGGGCCCGCCTGGCCGTCTTCGGCGTCGGCTCGGTGCAGGGGGCGCTGCCCTCCCAGGTCTACGCCGCCGGCCACCTGTCCCGCCAGGACCTGGCGGTGGCGCGCCGCGAGGGCGTGGTCGGGGACGTGTGCACCGTGCTGCTGCGCGCCGACGGCAGCTGGGGTGATATCGAACTCAACGCCCGCGCCACCGGCCCCACGCCCCTCCAGCTGGCCCGGATCCCGCGCAGACTGTGCGTCGTGGCGGGGGCGGGCAAGGCCCGCGCGACCCTGGCGGCACTGCGCGCCCGGGTGGCGACCGACCTCGTCATCGACGACGCCGCCGCCCGCGCCGTCCTGGCGCTGGCGACGAGGAAGGAGAGGGCATGAGCGAGCCCGCCGGCGCCCAGCGCCGCAAGATCGTCCTGCGCCCGGCCCGCCCGGCCGACGTGCGCGCCATCTACGAGCTGGTGCGCCCCTACGCCGATCGCCGCATTCTCATCGCCAAGGACCTCATCGCCTACTTCGAGGACGTCCAGGAGTTCACGGTGGCCGAGGAGGTCAGCGCCGACACGGGCGGCGCGACCGACCTGGTGGGCTGCGGCGCCCTGCACGTCATGTGGGACGACATCGCGGAGGTGCGCACCCTGGCGGTGCGGCGCGACCGGCTCCACCACGGCATCGGGGCGGCGCTGCTGGGCGAGCTCCTCGAGCGCGCCAGGGCCCTGAGCCTCAGGCGCGTGTTCTGCCTGACCTTCGAGGTCGACTTCTTCGCCGCCCACGGGTTCCGCCCCATCCAGGGCGCGCCCGTGGGGATGGACGTGTTCGCCGAGATGGTCCGCTCCCACGACGACGGCGTCGCCGAGTTCCTCGACCTGGCCCGCGTCAAGCCCAACACCCTGGGCAATTCGCGCATGCTGCTGGAGCTGTGAGCGCCGGTGCGCCCGGGCCCGGCGCGCCCGAGCCCGGACCCCTCGTCGAGTGGTACCGCCGCTGCGCCCGGGACCTGCCCTGGCGCCGGCCGGGCACCGGCCCCTACGCCGTCCTGGTGTGCGAGGTCATGAGCCAGCAGACCCCGGTGGCCCGCGTGGAGCCGGCCTGGCGGGAGTGGATGCGCCGCTGGCCCGACCCCGCGGCGCTGGCCGGCGCGCCGACGGCGCAGGTGCTGCGCGTGTGGGGGCGCCTGGGCTACCCGCGCCGGGCGCTGCGGCTGATCGAGGCGGCCCGCGCCATCGTGGCCGAGCACGGCGGGGCGCTGCCCGAGGGGTACGAGGAGCTGCTCGCCCTGCCGGGGGTGGGGCCCTACACGGCCGGCGCGGTCCGCGCCTTCGCCTACGGGCGCCGGGCCCTGGCCCTGGACACCAATGCGCGGCGGGTGCTCGCGCGCGCGGTGGGCGGGACGGCGCTGCCGCCGCCGAACCCGGGCCGGGCGGAGCGGGAGCGGGCCGAGGCCCTGCTTCCGCCCGACGACGCCGGGGCCGCCCTGTGGTCGGCGGCCGTCATGGAGCTGGGGGCGCTGGTGTGCACGGCGGGGGACCCGCGCTGCGGGGAGTGCCCGTGGCGGGGGCGCTGCGCCTGGGTGGCGGCCGGCCGTCCCCCCGATGAGCACGCCGCCCGACGCCGTCGCCAGGCCTGGCGCGGCACCGACCGGCAGGCGCGGGGGCTCGTGATGGCGCGGCTGCGCGAGACCGGGCCCGGGCAGTGCGTGGACCGGGAGGAGCTGCTCGCGGCGGCGGCCGGGACGCCGGCGGATGCGAGCGCCGGCGCGTCGGCGACCGCGAGCGACCGGGCCGGCGGGCGTGCCAGCGGGCGTGCCGGTGATCGGGCGGATCCGCGCAGGCCGGAGCGGATCCTGGCCGGCCTGCTCGCCGACGGCCTGGCGGCGACCGACGACGGCGGCGCCACCTACCGCCTGCCCTGAACCGGCGGGCCGTCGAGGCGCACGGTCACGTGAACGTCATCCCCGGCGGGCCGTCCTCGCCCCAGGCGACGATGATGCCGCGGGCCCCGCTCCCGACGCCGGCGGTCCCGGTCAGTCGCCGTGGTCCGGCTGGGAATGGTATTTCAGCTCGCTCCCGACGCTGGCGGTCCCGGTCGCCTGTCCCACGGCGCCCGGAACGGGGCTTCTCGGAAACCCGCGCGGGTCGAGCCCGCCACGCCTGTCCCACGGCGCCCGGAACGGGGATGTCGAACGCTCACCGGGATCCTTCCGGGCGGGTCTCGCGGTGGACGAGCGCCCCGTAGGTCCGGCCGGTTGCCGTCGTGCCGGGCTCGCACGGCGCGAGGCGGGGTGGATTCCGTCGCGCCGGGCTCGCATTGCGCAAGCCCGCGCCGACCCGGCCGCCCTGGGCCCGGCCCGCGCCGACTCGGCCGCCCTGGGCCCGGCCCGCATCGGCCGGGTCCGTACCGCCCCGGGGTCGTCGCGGACCGCGGTGACGGCTCCCGCGGGGCCGCGGGGGTCCTCCCCGGCGGTTCCGGATCCGCGGGAGGCCGCACCGGATCATCTACTACGCCCCCTCTCCTCCGATACGCCCTTTTACCCTCTGCTACGCCCCCTTTTCTCGTACAGTGAAGGGTGAAGGGGCGTAGCAAATGAGAAGGGGCGTAGCAGACGGTCGAGTCCCCGGTGTAGTGCTCTTCCGGCCAGGTGGTGATGGCGGCGGGCAGGGCGGCGCCCCTGATCGCGGCCGAGAGCCCGGACCCCGTCGCGCTCTCCGTGCGCGCCGCGGTCCCCGAGGTCGTCATGGAACCCGCGACCCACCGCCGCACCAGGGGACCCGCCTCGAAAAGGTGGCCGGCGCGTGACTTCAAGGTCGCCGCGCGGCGCCGCTCACCCGGGAAACGGCGTCATCGCGCCATTCCACGGCGAACGGCCGCGGAATCGGGGCGTTAAAGATACGCACCGGCCACCTTTTTCCGCGCCGTCGTCGCGGCGGAGGCCGTCGGAGACCGCCATCAGGACCGCGTCACCCGCCTTGACCCTCAAGTCTTCCCAGCCAGGCACCACGAACCGGAGCCGACTCCGGGATGGGGCCGGACGGTACGAACCGGACCGGCGCGGGCCGGACCCAGGGCGGCCGGGCCCGGCTTGCGCAATGCGAGCCCAGCGCGACGCAGTCCACCTCACCTCGCGCCGTGCGAGCCCAGCGCGACATAATCCGCCTGCGCTCGATCCGCGCGAGCCCACCTGGCGCAATGCGAGCCCAGGTGACATCACCAAAACAACTCCCCCAGGGGTGGGGACGGGCGAACGGCGCGCCAGACTCCGGGCCGCACCCCCGGCTCCCCGGGGAGCGGAACTCAGGCGGACGGCGCGCCGACGGACGCCACGATCGAACCCGGCCCCGCACCGCCGTCTCCGGTGAGAAAGGCTCACCGAATCAGCGGTGAGGACGCCGGACGATTGGGAGACCGGCGGAAGAACGCCGAACGATTGCAGCAGAGGGCATTGTCGCGGGGCCGGAATAACCTCGTCCTTCCGGCCCCGCGACACTTATTGCCAGCGTTTATCGCACTGGGCTTGGGGACTCAGGTCCCAGAAACTCAGGCCGCCTCGTAGGGCTCGACGGACGAGAGCTCCGGAGCGTCGGTCACGCCGTTGACCAGGGCGTTGTTGTTGTGGTTGTTCGCCACGTCGGTGGCCGCTGCCGCGAGGGCGACCTCGAACTGCACCAGCTTGGGGCGGAACTCGTCCCAGGCCGCCCGGAAGGCGTCCGCGTTCGGGCTCTCCCACACGGCCGCGTCGAGGGACGTGCCGGTCTCGGACACGATCGAGTGCGCGTAGTCGACATCGTTCTTGAGGGTGTTGTACAGGGCCTCGAGGGTGCTCAGATCTGATGAAAGTGGCATGGAGAATCCTCAGTTCGTTCAAGGGATGACGGACCGTCCGACATCAGGCTCACGGGCCGCGTGGACGATGCGGCCGACGGGGGCCACGCTTGCACGTTCCGGCGATCAGATCAAGAGAGAAGCACAAATCTACGCTGTTCGCTGGGGGTGAGCGACATCCCTCTGGCGAATCGTGACCGGTTCGGTATCTTAAAGGGCGTCCCTGTCCATCTTCTCCCCGAGCCGAGATGTCAACACCAACCGACGCCCGCACCGCCCGCCGTCGCGATCGCGACGCCCGCGGCACCGCCTCGACGCGCTCCCGCAAGCGGGACGCCGCCCGCGACCGACTGCCGGCGGCGCCGCGGGAGCGCCGCCCGCTGCTGGCGGCCCTCGCCATCATCCTCATCGTCGGCGGGGCCCTCATCGCCGGGTTCCTGGCCGTGCGCATGGACCAGCGCGAGGAGATGCTCATGGCGGCCGACACCATCGAGGCCGGGCAGCAGATCGAGCTGGCCGACCTGGTCTCGGCCCCCGTCTCCGCGACCGGCAGCGTCCTCATCCCCGCGAGCCGGGCCGGCGAGATCGTCGGCATGACCGCGCGGGTCCAGATCACCAAGGGCGAGCTCATCCAGACCACCCAGCTGTCGGCGGACTCCCCCGTGGGCAACGGGAGGACGCTCGTCGGGATCTCCCTGGAGACCGGGCGCTTCCCGGCCGGCGGGCTGTCGGCCGGCGACGTCGTCACCGTCATCGATATCAAGGACGGCTCCGCGGCGGTCGCCCGCGCCCAGGTCCTGGAGGCCGCGCCCTCCTCCGGCACCGCGGGCGACTGGAGCTCCGGGGCCGTCGTCTCGCTCCTCGTCCCCCGGGAGGCGGCGGGCAGCACGGCGACGCTGGGGGCCGCCGGCAACGCCGCCGTCGTCGTCACCGCCACGCACCAGCCGATCGGGGACAGCTGATGCTCATCTCCCTCGCCTCCGCCAAGGGGGCGCCCGGAACGACGACGAGCGCCCACGTCCTGGCGGCGGTGTGGCCGGCCCCCGTGATCCTCGCCGACGCCGACCCGTTCGGCTCGGACCTGCTCTACCGGCTGCGCGGCTCCACGGGCCTCCCCCTGGACGCCGAGCGCGGCCTGCTCTCACTGGCCGCGCAGGTGCGCCGCAGCCCCGACGCCGACCTCGCCGAGCACACCACCACGGTCGACGGCGGCCTCGACGTCCTGCTGGGCATGCCCCGCCCCGAGCAGGCCGCGGCCATCGCCTCCAACTGGGGCGCGATCGCGGCGCGCCTGCGCACCGACCGCGACGTCCTGTGCGACGTCGGGCGGCTCGCCCCCGGCGTGGCGAGCCTGTCCATCGCCCTGGCCTCCGACCTCCTCCTGTTCGTCACCCGCCCGGGGGTCGACGCCTACGGGCACCTGCGGGACCGACTGCGGTGGATCATCGAGGAGACCGCGCACCGGGCCGAGCGCCCCGGGCTCGGCGTCGTCCTCATCGCGCCCTGGAAGCAGCGGCACGAGGCCGACGACCTCACCAGGCTGCTGAGGTCCGGCGACGTCGAGGCTCCCGTGGTCGGGACCCTGGCCCACGACCCGGGCGCCGCCGACTCGCTGGCCGGCAGGCGCCCGCGGCCGCTGGGCCGCACGCTCCTGGTGCGCTCCGCCCGCGCCCTCGCCGCCGCCCTGCACGGCGGCTCCCGCCCGCGACCCGAGGGGGGCGCGCGATGAGCACGGACCAGAACCTGGTGCGCCGGCTGCGGGAGGAGGTCGCGGACCTGCTGGCCCAGCAGCGCCACGACGACTCCACCAGCGGCATCCCGCCCATGAGCGCGGAGGACGAGCGCCAGTTCGCCCGGGCCCTGATCAGCCGCGTGCTCGACCAGCACGCCCGCGAGGAGATCGCCGCGGGGCGCACCCCCATGACCTCCCAGGAAGAGGAGGAGGTCTCGCAGGGCATCCACGCCGCGCTGTTCGGCGTCGGCCGCCTCCAGCCGCTCCTGGAGGACCCCGACGTCGAGAACATCGACATCAACGGCTACGACAACGTCTTCATCCAGTACGCCGACGGGCGCGAGGAGCGCGGCGCCCCCGTGGCGGACTCCGACGACGAGCTCGTCGAGCTGGTCCAGGTCCTGGGCTCCTACTCCGGCCTGGTCTCGCGCCCCTTCGACTCGGCCAACCCCCAGCTGGACCTGCGGCTGCCCGACGGCTCGCGCCTGTCCGCCATTATGGACGTGTGCGCCCGCCCCGCCCTGTCGCTGCGGCGGGCGAGGCTGGACAAGGTGGGCCTGGACGAGCTCATCGGGCTCGACACGCTCAGCCCCCGCCTGGCGGCCTTCTGCTCGGCCGCCGTGCGCGCCCGCAAGAACATTATGATCGCCGGCGCCACCAACGCGGGCAAGACCACCTTCCTGCGGGCGCTGGCCAACGAGATCCCGCCGTCGGAGCGCCTCATCACGGTCGAGAGGGCCCTGGAGCTGGGGCTGGGGGAGTTCTCCGACCTGCACCCCAACGTCGTCGCCTTCGAGGAGCGGCTGCCCAACTCCGAGGGCGCCGGGGCCATCACCATGGCGGACCTGGTGCGCAGGTCCCTGCGCATGAACCCCTCCCGGGTCATCGTCGGCGAGGTGCTGGGCGACGAGATCGTCACCATGCTCAACGCCATGAGCCAGGGCAACGACGGCTCGCTGTCCACCATCCACGCCAACTCCTCCTCCGAGGTCTTCAACCGCATCGCCACCTACGCCATCCAGTCCCACGAGCGCCTCCCGCAGGAGGCCACCAACCTCCTCATCGCCGGCGCCATCGACTTCGTCATCTTCCTCACCCGGGAGAACCGCTTCGCCCAGGGCGGCACCATGCGCCGCTACATCGCCTCCGTGCGCGAGGTCAACGGCGTGGACGGGCGGGTCCTGTCCTCCGAGGTCTTCGCCGACGACGGCACGGGCCACGCCCGCCCGGCCGCCCCGATCGCCTGCGTCGACGACCTCGTCGAGGCCGGCTACGACCCCATCGCCTCCTACGCGACCCCGCGAGGCGCGCCGTGATCGCCCGGACCTCGCTGCCGATCATGATCCTGGCGGGCGCCCTGGTGGGCGGCGGCCTGTTCCTGCTCATCGCCTTCCTGCTGGGCGCGAACGTCCTGCCCGCCCGCCGCCAGGACCACGGCCGCCTCCTCAGGGCCGCGAGCAGGCGCCTCGTGGCGGCGGGGATCGTCGCCCTCCTCGTCCTGCTGGTGACGCGGTGGGTCGTCCTGACCGCCGCGGCCGCGGCCCTCGTGCTCGTGTGGCCCATGCTGTTCGGCGGCACGCGCCAGGAGAAGGAGGCCGCGGCCCGGATCGAGGCGCTGGCCACCTGGGCGGAGTCCCTGCGCGACACGATCGCCGGCGCCGTCGGCCTGGAGCAGGCGATCCCCTCCACGGTCTACGCGGCCTCGCCGGTCATCCGCTCCGACCTGGCCCTGCTGGCGGACCGCATGCGGGTGCGCGTGCCGCTGCCCCAGGCGCTGCGCCAATTCGCCGACGACCTCGACGACCCCACCGCCGATCTCATTATCGCGGCGCTCATGATGAACTCCCGGCTGCGCGGCCCGGGCCTGCGCCAGCTCCTGGGCGGCCTGGCGGCCACCGCCCGGGCCGAGCTGGACATGCGCCAGCGCGTGTCCGCCTCGCGCGCCGGGACCAGGCGCTCCGCCCAGATCGTCGTCGTCTTCTCCATCGTGGTCATCCTGGGGCTGGCGGTCTTCAACCGGTCCTTCGTCGCCCCCTACAACTCGCTCACGGGGCAGCTGGTGCTCCTGGTGGTCATGGCCCTGTTCACCATGGGGCTGCTGTGGATGCGCCGCCTGGCCGGAGTCAGCCTGCCGCGGCGCTTCCTCACCGCGCGCGCAGCCCCGAGCGGGGAGGGGCGGTCATGATCACGTGGATCCTCCTGGGGGGCGCCCTGAGCGGAGCGGGCGTCCTCATGCTCGTCCTCATCCTGGCGCCCCCGGCGATCCAGCCCGCCGCCGCCCTGGCCGAGCTCGACTCCCAGCGCGACGAGCGGCGCCTGCGCCAGGAGGCCCGCAGGCTCAACCCCCGGGAGCGCGCCCTGCCCGACTGGCTCGACGCCCTGGGGTACCGGGCCGCCGCGCTCCTGCGCCGCACGGGGATCGACCTGGGGGCCCTCAACAGCGACCTGTCGGTCCTGGGGCGCTCCCTGGAGCGCCACCTCGTCACCTCCCTGCTCCTGGGCCTGCTCGGCTTCGGCGCGCCCCTGCTCGTCACGGCCCTGGGCACCCTGGCCGGCCGGCCCATGGGCTCCCTGCCGCTCCTGGCGTGCCTGGTCCTGGGCGCCGCCATGGCGGCCCTGCCCACGGCGAGGCTGCGCTCCCGGGCGGCGCAGGCCCGCCGGGACTTCCGGCACGTCGTCGGCTCCTTCCTGGACCTGGTGTCCATGTCGCTGAGCGCCGGGCGGGGCGTGCCCGAGGCCCTCGACGCCGCCTCCGCCCTGTCCGACGACCCCGCCATGGCCCGGATCCGCGACGCCCTGGCCGCGGCCCGGCTGCGCGGCGAGACGCCCTGGGCGGCCATGGGCCGCCTGGGCGAGACCCTGCGCATCGACGAGCTGCGGGACCTGTCCGCGGCCCTGGCCCTCGTGGCCGAGGACGGCGCCAAGATCCGCGAGTCCCTGTCCGCGCGCGCCACCTCGATGCGGCGCCGCGAACTGGCCGACGCCGAGGGCAGGGCCGGGGAGAACTCCGAGTCCATGCTCGTGGCCCAGCTGGTCATCGCCATCGGGTTCATCGTCTTCCTGGTCTACCCGGCCCTGTCCGGGATCATGGGGGGCGGGTAGCCGTCCGCCCCCGCGCCCCTCGAACTCGTCCCTCGAACCCTCACACAAGGAGAGTCCCGCATGTTGTCCCTACTGTGCACGCTTCAGATCGTCGCCGCCCAGGTCCGCGACCGGGCGGGTGCGCGCCTGCGCCGGGAGGAGGGGGCCTCCACCGTCGAGTGGGTCATCATCACCGGCTTCCTCATCGTCCTGGCGGCGGTCGTCGGACGGATCATCTACGGACTGGTCCAGGACGCCGGCGACAAGCTCAAGGTGCCGTCCATCGGGCCCTGAGCGGGCCGGTCGCCGCCCGTGGAGAACCGCCTATGAAACGGTTGCGCCATCTGCGCGGGGAGGCGGGGGCGTCCTCGGTCGAGCTCCTCGTCTTCTTCCCGCTGCTGCTGCTCATCATCCTCCTCGCCGTCCAGACCGGGCTGTCCTGGTACGGCAACGAGGTGGCCATGACGGCCGCCCGGGAGACCGCGCGCACGCTGCGCACCGGCGCCCACGACGACGCCGCGCTCGCCGCGGCGCGGGCCGACGGCGCCGCCTACGCGCAGAGCCTGGCCGGCTCGGGCCTGACCGACGTCGTCGTCGAGGCCTCGGTGGACGGCGGCGCCGTGACCGTGACCGTCACGGGCAGCGCCATGGACGTCTTCGGGGGGCTGACGCCCCGGGTGAGGGCCACCGTCACCTCGCCCATCGAGGAATTCCGGGGGGACTCGTGAAGCGCACCCGCCGGGCCGCCCCGCGACCCGACCGCGAGCGCGGCTCCATGTCGGTCGAGATGATCGTCCTGGTGCCCGTCCTGCTCATGGTCGTCCTCATCGCCGTCGCCGGCGGGCGCTACGTCTCCGCGGAGGGCATGACGCGGGCCGCGGCGCGCGACGCCGCCCGCGCCGCCTCCCTGGAGCGCTCCTCCTCCGCCGCCGCGGCGGCGGCCTCCGCGGCGCTGGCCCGGGCCCAGACGGCCTCCGCCGACTGCACCGCGGCCACCTCGACGGCCGACTTCCGCGCCGGCGGCAGCGTCACCGTCCGGGTCAGCTGCCGGGTCGAGCTCGCCGACCTCGGACTCGTCCTCCTGCCCGGGGCGACGACGATCACCGCGGAGGCGAGCTCGCCGGTCGACACCATGAGAGGAACCGCATGAAGCACCGCACGGGCGATCGCCCCGCCCGCCCACAGGCCCGCGCCGCCTCCCGGGAGCGCGGCTCCACCTCCGTCTTCGCCGTCTGCGTCGTCGCCGTCCTCATGCTGCTGGCCGGCCTGTGCATCGACGGCGGGCGCGTCCTCAACGCCCGGGCCACCCTGACCGACGTGTGCGAGCAGGCGGCGCGCGCCGGCGCCCAGGAGGTCCTGACCGAGGGGCTGCGCGGCTCGCTCGACGTCGTGCTCGATCCCGGCGCGGCGCGGACGGCGGCCCGCGCCTACCTCGCCTCGACGACGGACATGGACCTCCGCGGGGTGAGCGTGACCACCTCGGGCAATACGGTGACCGTCACCGCGCACGAGCAGGTCCCCACCCTCATGCTCTCCATGCTGGGCATGAGGTCCGTGACCGTGACCGTGTCGGGCACGGCCGAGGCGGAGTCGGGCATTGCGGCGGGGGGCGTGTGATCATGGCGCCCCGTTCGTCCGCCGCCGCGCTCGGCCCCCGGCGGTTCCGCGCGCCGACGGCCTCCGAGCGCCCCTCGGCGTGGCGCTCTGCGGGGGCCGGCCTGGCGCTGCTCGCCGTCGTCCTCGGAGTGCCGGCCCTGCTCCTGCTCACCCTCGGGCCGCCGCCCCTGCCCTCCGGCCTGTCCCTCGCGGTCCTCACCGGCGCCGTGAGCGTGGACGCCCTCCTGGGCGTGCTCATCTGGGTGCTGTGGCTGGCGTGGCTCCAGTTCACCGTGTGCGCGGTGGTGGAGGCGGTCTCCGCGCTGCGGGGCAGCGGCGTGCCCGGGCACGTGCCGCTGTCGGGGGGCATGCAGACCCTCGTGCGGCGCCTGGTCATCGCGGCGCTGCTCGTGACCACCGCCGCCTCCCCGGCGACCGCGGCGCCCGCCGTCCTGGCGCCCGCCTCCGAGCCGGTCGCCGCCGTGCAGGCCGAGGACGGCGCGCGGGCGGACCAGTCGCCGCAGGCGGCGGCGCAGGACGACGCCGCGCCCGAGCGGGCGGCGCAGGAGGCCGGGGACGTCACCTACAGGCTGGGCGACGCGGTGCTCGACCCGGAGGTGGGGGCCCAGCTCGTGGGGCGGCGCGTCTACATCGTCCAGCCGCCCCAGGGCCACTACCACGACAACCTCTGGGACATCGCCGAGCGCTCGCTGGGCGACGGGCGCGCCTACCAGCAGATCTACGACCTCAACGCCGGCCGCGTCCAGCCCGACGGGCGCTCCCTGGAGCTCGCGCGCCTCATCCAGCCGAACTGGTACCTCATCATGCCCGAGGAGGCCGCCGACATCCCCCGCGTCGAGGCGGTCTCCCCGGATCCCGGCCCCCCGGCCCCGGCGCCCGCCCCCGCCCGGCAGGCCGCCGCGGACGGCGCCGGCGGCCTCGCCGCGCCGGCCCCGACCGCCGCCGAGCGCATGGCCGACGTCGCCCCGACGGAGGCCCCGGCCCTCGGCGCGCTGACGGGCGCCGCCGTGCTCTCCCTGCTCGTCCGGCGGCGCCGCTACGGCTCCTGGCTGCTCCCCCGGCCCGACGCCGGCGAGCTGGAGCGGCTGCTGAGGATCGGGGCGGACCCCGACCGCGCCGAGCGCCTCGACGCGGCGCTGCGCTCCCTGTCCGCCCTGAGCGCCCCGCCCGCCCCCTACGCCGCCGGGGTCGACGACGAGGCCGTGACCCTGTTCCTCTCCCGCCCGATGCCGCAGGCCCCGCGGCCCTGGCGGGCGCGGCGCGAGGGGCGGATCTGGGTCCTCGCCCGCGACGCCGTCGTCACCGCCCCGGACGAGCCCGCGCGCGTGGGCACCGGCCTGGTCACCCTGGGCCGCGACGAGCGCGGGACGGACGTCCTCATCGACCTGAGCCTGGTGGACGGCGACGTCGCCGTCAACGGCGCGCCGACGATGGCCGCCGAGGTGATCGCGGCCCTCGCCCTGGAGCTGTGCATCAACCCCTGGTCGGCCCGGATCCGGGTCACCGGGGTCGGCCTGCCCCGGGCCCTGCACGAGCTGTGCGGCAGGCGCCTGGAGCGCGCCGACGACCTCGCCGCCGCCCTGGGCGCCCCGGAGCCGGCCGACGTCCTCACCGGTCGGCGCCGGCGCTCCGGCCCCCGGCGCGTCGTCCTGGCCGTCGGCCGGCAGGAGGCGGTCTCCCCCCACAGCCGCGAGACCGTGCTCGTGCGCACCGGCGGCGGCGCCCGGTGGCGGATCGAGGTGGACACGGCGGGTATGGCGCGCGTCGAGCCGCTGGACGTGGGGGTGCGGGTCACCCGCGCCACCGAGCACGACCTGGCCTGCCTGCGCGAGCTCTTCGCCTCCGAGCGCGGCGGCGGGCGCCCCGACGCCCCCGATCCGCGGCCCCCCGCCACGACGGCGGCCCTGCGCAGCGCCCCCGTGCGCGTCCAGGTCCTCGGACCGGCCGTCGTCATGGCCCCCGGGGCGGTGGAGCCGGAGCGCCTGCCCCTCCTCACCGAGGCGGTGGCGTGCCTGGCGCTGAACCGCGAGGGCCTCCACCCGCGGGTGCTCGCCTCCATGATCTGGCCGCTGGGCGTCACCGGCGACGTCGTGACCGCGTCCATCGAGCGGCTGCGCGTCTGGCTGGGCGACGACGAGACGGGGGCGGCCCGGCTGCGCGAGGACGAGGAGGGCCGGCTCGTGCTCGGCCCGGACGTCGTCGTGGACTGGGACGTGCTGCGCACGCTCGCGGCCGCGGCCCGGCGCGCGCCGCGGGCGGAGGAGCTCCGCCTGCTCCAGGAGGCGCTCCGGCTCGTGCGCGGGCGCGTGTGCGAGGGCGCCGAGCCGGGGCGCTACGCGTGGCTGGCGCGCCTGCGCACCGCCCACGACTCCGAGGCCCTCATCACCGACTCCGCGCTGCGCGTGGCGGCGCTGCTCGGCCGGGACGACCCCGAGGGCGCCGCCGCGGCGATCGCGGTGGGGCTGGGCGTGGTCGAGCTGGACCAGCGCCTGTGGCAGGCGGACCTGCGCCTGGCGGCGATGCGCGGCCACGAGCGGCTCGCCGAGCGCGTGGGCGCCCTGCTGGACGCGGCCGGGGCCGACGACCTGCGCCACGTCAATCCGGGCACGGCCGCGCTCGTGGAGGATCTCGCGCCGGGCCGGGGCCTGGGGGTTCGTCGTCGTGGGGCGTAGAGGGGGTTCGTCGTGGAGCTGCTGATCGGTGTGGCCGGGCCGGGTGCGGCGCCGGGGGAGTGCGCGGACGTCCTGGTGCGCGCCCAGGAGGGGGCCACGGTGGCGGATCTGGCCCGGGCGCTGGCGGGTGCTGCGCCGGGCGGCGCCGGCGGGGCGGGCGCGCCGGGCGGCGGGTCCGCCGCGGGTCCCGTCGCGCCGGACCCGGTGGTGGTGGCGCTGGGATCCGGCGAGGGGGCGCCGGGCGCCCCGCCGGCCCCGGCCCTGTGGGTCGGCGACGCGCTGCTGGATCCGGGGGTCCGGTTGGAGGAGGGGGTGGTGCGCGACGGCGCGCTCGTGGGCCTCGAGGGGCCCGCGCCCGACGTCGACGAGCCCGGCGGGGTGATGGAGCTGCGCGTGGTGGGCGGTCCGGGCGCCGGGCGCGTGCACCGGCTGGGCCTGGGCGAGTACACCGTGGGGGGCGCCGGCTGCGACGTCGTGATCCCCGGGGCGGACCGGCCCCTGGTGCGGGTGCGGGTGGAGGCCGGGGCCCGCGTGCGGGTGGAGGCGATGGAGGGCGCGGCGGACCTGAGGGCGCCCGCGCGCCCGGTGCGGGCCCGGGCGCTGCCCGGACCCCTGGTCCTGCGCCGGCGGGGGGCCGAGGAGGCCGGGGAGTCGGACGAGGAGGCCCCCTCGGGGCGCGAAGGCGCGCGCGGGGGCAGGCGCGGGCGCGACGGGGCGCGACGGCGCGGGAGACGGGGTCGGCGCGGCGGGGCGGACCGGGTCGCGCTGCCGGATCATGAGGAGCTGGATCCGGACGCCCCCCGCAGGCTGGTCGAGCTGGACCGCCGGGCGCTGTCGGAGCCGGCCGCCTGGACGCGGGAGGCCGTCCTGAGCCTGGGGCGCACCCAGCTCATGATCGGGCCGGTGCCCGCGGCCGACGCCGTCGTCACGGCGAGCCGGGGGGCGCCGACCCTGGACTTCAACCGTCCGCCGCGGCTGGCGCGGCCGGCCCGGTCGGCGGTGTTCACCGTGCCGCAGGAGCCGACCACGCCCCGCAAGCAGCCGTTCTCCCCGATCATGCTGCTGGCCCCGCTGGTCATGGGCGGGGCGACCTTCTTCATCACGCACCGCGTCATGTCGCTGCTGTTCATGCTGCTGTCCCCGCTCATGATGATCGGCAACCGCCTGGCGACGCGCTCGGGGGCCAAGAAGATGCACCGCGAGGCGGTGGCCCGCTTCCGGGAGCAGAAGCGCGAGGCGGAGAGGGCGGCCTTCAGGGCGCTGGTGGAGGAGCGGCGCGCGCGCCGGCTCGACCACCCGGATGCGGCGGAGGTCATGCTGCGGGCCACGGGCCCGAGGGCGGGGCTGTGGGAGAGGCGCATCCACGACCCCGACTGGCTGGATCTGCGGGTGGGGACGGCGGACCTGCCCAGCGAGGTCGAGCTGAGGCTGCCCGACCGGGCGGGCTGGGAGGAGCCGTTCGCCTGGTCGGCGTCGGACGTGCCCGTGTCGGTGCCGCTGGGCCGGCTGGGGGTCGCCGGGGTCGCCGGGGAGAAGCGCCGGGAGGTGGCCCGGTGGATGCTCGCCCAGTGCGCCGTGCTCCACTCCCCGGCCGAGCTCGACCTCATGGTGCTCGTGGATCCCGGTCTGGGCGCGCGGGCGGGCGAGGAGTGGGCGTGGACCTGCTGGCTCCCCCACGCCCGGGCCCCCGAGGGGACCGGGGCCCGGGTGCGGGCCGCCATGGACGAGGACACGATCGCCCGCCAGGTGGGCGCCCTGGTGTCCCTGATCGAGCGGCGCCAGGAGGCGGCCGGCGCCGCGGGCGGAGCGGCCCCGGGCCCCTTCACCCTGGTGGTGCTCGACGGCGCCCGCGCCCTGCGCCTGGTGCCGGGCATGGTGCGGGTTCTGCGCGAGGGCCCGGCGGCGGGCATCAGACTGCTGTGCCTGGACGAGGACCGGGTGTCCCTGCCGGAGGAGTGCCGGGCCGTGGTGGCGGCCGATGAGCCCTGGGCCGGCGTGTCGCAGACCGACCAGGACGATATCGAGCAGGTGAGCCTGGACCTGGTGCCCGCCGGCTGGGCGCAGCGGGTGGCGCGCGCCCTGGCTCCACTGCGGGACGTCTCCGCCCAGGGGGACGCGGGGGCGATCCCCCGCTCCTCGCGGCTGCTGGACGTCATCGGCATGCCGGAGCCGGACGCGGCGGCGGTGCTCTCCCGCTGGCAGGGGGGCCGGGCGAGCACGCGGGCCGTCATCGGCGAGGACGCCGAGGGCCTGTTCTCCCTGGACGTGCGCGCGGACGGGCCCCACGCCCTGGTGGCCGGGACCACCGGTTCGGGCAAGTCCGAGCTGCTGCAGACCCTCATCGCCTCCCTGTGCGCGCTCAACACGCCCGAGTCGATGACCTTCGTGCTGGTGGACTACAAGGGCGGGGCCGCCTTCAAGGACTGCGCGCGCCTGCCCCACACGGTGGGCATGGTCACCGACCTGGACGGCCACCTGACCGGCCGGGCGCTGGAGTCGCTGGGGGCGGAGCTGCGCCGCAGGGAGCGCCTGCTCGCCCGCGCCGACGCCAAGGACATCGAGGACTACACGGCGGCGCTGGGGCCGGGCGACGAGCCCATGCCCCGCCTCATGCTCATCATCGACGAGTTCGCCGCCCTGGTGGCCGAGCTCCCCGACTTCGTCACCGGACTGGTGGACATCGCCCGCCGGGGCCGGTCCCTGGGGGTGCACCTGGTCCTGGCCACCCAGCGGCCGGCGGGCGTGGTCTCGGCGGAGATCAAGTCGAACACGAACCTGCGCATCGCGCTGCGGGTGACCGACGAGGGCGACTCCCAGGACGTGGTGGAGTCCGGCGCCTCGGCGCACATCCCGCCGTCGATCCCGGGAAGGGCCTACGCGCGCCTGGGGCACGGGCGCCTGCTGCCCTTCCAGGCCTCCCGCGTGGGCGGGCGCCCGACCGGGGCGGTGCGCACCGCCGCCCCGAGCCTCGAACCGCTCACCCTGGAGGGCATGTCCCGGCCCGCGCCGTCGGGCCCGGTGATCGAGGAGGACGTGTCCGTGCCCACGGACCTGGCCGCGCTGGTCGACGCCATGCTCCAGGCCCGGCGGACCACCGGGCTGCCCGCCCCCCACCGCCCCTGGCTCGAACCGCTGCCCGCCCTGATCACCCTCGACCGGGTCGGCGGCCGCGATGATGCGCCCGCCGACGCCGAGGGGGCCCCGGGGTTCCTGCCGCCCCTGGTCATCGGGCTGGAGGACCTGCCGGGCGAGCAGGCCCAGCGGCCCATGACCTGGGACTACACCAGGGCCGGTCACCTGGGCGTGGCCGGGGCCCCGCGCTCGGGGCGCTCCAACCTCCTGCGCACGCTGGCGGTGGAGATCGCGCGCACCGCCTCGCCCGCAGACGTGCACGTCTACGGCCTGGACGCCGGGTCCGGCGCCCTGGCGCCGCTGGTGTCCATGGCGCACACGGGGGCGGTGGTCACCCGCGACCAGGCCGACCGGGTGCGCCGCCTGCTGACCATGCTCGGCAAGGAGGTCGCCCGCCGCCAGCAGGCGCTCGCCCTGGAGGGCTTCTCCTCCCTGGCCGAGCAGCGCGCCGCCGCCCCGGCCGGTGAGCGCCTGCCCTACCTGGTGGTCCTGCTGGACCGGTGGGACGGCTTCCTGGCGGTGTTCGAGACCGTCGACGGCGGGGTCATGGTGTCCGCCTTCGAGACCCTCATGCGCGAGGGCGCCGCGGTGGGCGTGCGCGTGGTGGTCACCGGGGACCGCACCACCTTCCGGGGGCGCACCGGCATGCTCCTGGAGGACCGCCTCGTACTGCGCATGCCCGCCGCGGACGACTACGAGCTGGTGGGGATGCGCGCCCGCGACGCCCCCGCCTCCATGCCGGCGGGGCGCGCCTTCCGCTCCGGGCCCCATCCGCGCGAGGTGCAGGTGGCCGTGCTCGACGCCGATCCCTCGGGCACCGCCCAGACGGCCGCCCTCTACCGCGAGGCCCGGGCCGCGGACGAGCGCTGGGGCCGCGTGCCCGACGGCCTGCGGCCGGCCCGCGTGGACGACCTGCCCCTGGCCATCACCGCCGCCCAGGCCCTGGAATTGGGCCCGGTCCCCAAACCCGGGTGGATCCCCCTGGGCGTGGGCGGAGACACCCTGGCGGTGCGCTCGGTATCCATGGAGGACGTCGGCAACGGCGTGCTCATCACCGGCCCGCGCCGCTCGGGGCGCTCCACCGCGCTGGCCTTCGCCCTCCAGAGCGCCCTGGACAACGGAACCAGGACGATCCTCATCTTGCCGCGCCGCTCGCCCCTGACCGCCTGGGCGGATCACCCCGGTGTGGTCGCAGTGCTCGACTCCACCTCAGAGGTAGACCTGTTGCAGGATCTGCTCGACGAAGGCTCGACTGACACTCTCGTGGTGGTCGACGATCTCGATATCCTGGGCAAGACTCATCCGCTCGCCAAGGAGCTGGAAGCCTATATGCGTTCGTGCCGTGACTCCGCGGGCGGAGTTCTCGTGGCCTGCAACATCGACGAGACCCAGGGGATGGGCCAGAACTTGCTGGCTTCGGTGCGCAAGAACCGCACCGGGCTCCTCCTGGCACCCCGCTCCGCCGCCGACGGCAGCACCTTCTCCACCACCCTGCCCCGTTCCGTGGGCGCACCCGTGCCCCTGGGACGGGCCATCATGATCACCACACAGGGCTGGGCCTGGGTGCAGATCCCTCATACCACCGCTCCGATACGAGCGGACGAACGACAAAGTGGGGGTTGATGACACGCGGATGCGTGTAGTACAGTGGAATTGCTCGCATGAGGATGGATGGTGCGGTGGCGCTTCCTTCGGGAAGCTGTTGTTGACTGCCATCAAGATCCCTGGAAGAGGTTTCTCATGACCTGTCCCGACTACGACGACGAACACACCGACTCCACAGGCGACCACAGTTACGGTGACGATGAGCACTCAGATTCTACTGACAGCAATATCCCTTCCGGAACCGACGCCACTGATGGGAGTGATGGGGACAATGCGAAACTGGTTCCCAATCTCAAGCTCAAAGCGATCCGGAACATCAAAACCAAGGCGGAGGAGGCCAAGGCTGATCTGACGGAGAATTGGACTACCTCCACCCAGATATTTTCCTCGGCCACCGGTGCACCAGGCCCGGTCACCGTTGCGGGGGGAGGAACGGCGGCGAGCCTCAGGACCAGTTTGGCTGATAACGATATATGGGATTCCCCGGCCGCCGAAGAATGTTCGAAGCAGATCTCAGGGATTCTGGACTCGATCGACGGGGTGATCAACACCATCATCACGGACCTGACCGACGCCGAGAGCGCACAGGTTATCCATCCCGGCGAGGAAGTGGAACCAGACTCTCCCGAGGCGACCTGGCATGCCGCGGACTAGAGAATATTAGTTCTCATCG
>ERZ772993.472-NODE-472-length-19392-cov-8.772302_pt1 | contig 19392 bp, 15 predicted proteins | sample MGYA00580670_ERZ772993 | MGnify/ENA primary metagenome ERZ772993 (study PRJEB29015, sample SAMEA2737936) | human oral metagenome | biome: human oral; feature: human-associated habitat; material: dental | place: China | collected 2136 ... | reverse complement strand
ACCCCTTTCCGCCTAACAATCAGTCCACTTGCTTCGACATCGGCTCTTCTGCTTTTTCGAGGAATAGTTGATGACGTGTGATCGAATTTTGATGACAGACGAGCAACAACAAGCTGGTGTGTGATCAAATTTTGATGACAGACGAGTAATAACAAGCTGGCGTGTGATCAAATTTTGATGACACGCGAGGTTTTTTACCTCTCACGTGATCGAATTTTGATGACACAAGAGCCTTTCTATCTCTCACGTGATCAAATTTTGATCATACGGTGCGTTTTGTACGTCATGCATGAGATTACGAATCTCTCCGACTACGCCCCGGCCCTCTCCGCCCACAAAGAAGCTCCCTCGGGATTCGCGTACTTTTGTCCGCGTAACAGAAAAGGGGTGAGCGTAAGCCTCCGCAAATAGAAGTAAGACATGAATAAGCCCGCTGTCGAAGTGACTGGCATCTCGCGCAAGGGCCTGATCCTAATGGTTCGGGGGAAAGAATACGCGCTGCCTTACAGCCGGTTCCCGTGGTTCGAACAGGCACGGGTCAGCGACGTGTTCGACGTTGAAATGCGCGGCAGGAGCCGCATCCGATGGGAAGCCTTGGACGTCGACCTCAGCCTATCCATCCTCGAAAACCCGGACGCCTACCCGCTCACCGCCCGATAACCCGACATTCAAACAGAAACAATGGCCAAAACGAAATCAGTCTACGTCTGCTCCCAATGCGGGGCGGATTCACCCAAATGGGTGGGCAAATGCCCTGCGTGCGGCGCATGGAATACGTATGTGGAGGAGATCGTCCGCGCGGAACCGGCCGCTCGACGCGCCGCAGCTGCCATCGGTCGATCGGACGCACGGCCGCAACTCCTGCGCGACATCACCGCCGAGGAGGAGGTGCGCATCGATATGCACGACGCGGAGCTGAACCGCGTCTTGGGCGGCGGACTCGTCCGCGGATCGCTCGTCCTCGTGGGCGGCGAACCCGGCATCGGCAAGTCGACCCTCGTCCTCCAGACCGTCCTCCGCCTCACCGACCTCCGCACGCTCTACGTCTCCGGCGAGGAGAGCGCCCGCCAGCTCAAGATGCGCGCTGACCGCCTCTCCTCCGACGGCACCGAGGAGATGGCGCACTGCCACGTCTATTGCGAGACGCACCTCGAGCAGATCCTCGCCCACGCCGATCGCCTTAAGCCCGACCTGATGATCATCGACTCGATCCAAACGATGTACACCGAGGCGGCCGAGTCGTCGCCGGGCAGCGTCACGCAGGTCAGGGAGTGCAGCGCGGCCATCCTCAAGTTTGCCAAGGAGACGGGCACACCGGTCCTTATGATCGGGCATATTAATAAGGAAGGGAGCCTGGCCGGGCCGAAGGTTTTGGAGCACATCGTGGACACGGTGCTGCAATTCGAGGGCGACAGGCAGTACATGTACCGCATCCTGCGCAGCATCAAGAACCGCTTCGGCAGCACCGCTGAGCTGGGGATCTACGAAATGCGGCAGGGTGGCCTCCGCGAGGTCGACAACCCCTCGGAGCTGCTCCTGACGCAGAACCACGAAGGGCTGAGCGGCGTGGCCATCGCCGCGGCTGTCGAAGGTGCGCGGCCGTTCCTCATCGAGACCCAGTCGCTCGTCAGCAGCGCCGTCTATGCCACGCCGCAACGCAGTGCCACGGGCTTCGATCTGCGGCGCATGAACATGCTCCTGGCCGTACTCGAGAAACGCGCGGGCTTCAAGCTGATCCAGAAAGACGTCTTCCTTAACATCGCCGGCGGACTGCGCGTCAGCGATCCGGCCATCGACCTGCCCGTCATCAGCGCCGTGCTCTCCTCCAGCATCGACCTCTCCATCGACCGCGGCACATGCCTTGCCGGCGAGGTCGGTCTCTCGGGTGAGATCCGGCCCGTGCACCGCATCGAGCAACGCATCCGCGAGGCCGCCAAGCTCGGCTTCCGTCGCATCATCGTGCCACAGATGAAAGGTCTCGAGTCCGTCTCCGACTTGATCGAACTGCATCAAGTGCGCAAAGTCGAGGAGGCCTTCCGATTGTTGTTTGGGTAAAGCATAAAGGATATGAACACAGTGGATCAAGCGATGGCAGACATCACCATCCAGCCCGGGCTGAGCGACCGGGACCGAGCGACACTCATCGGATGGACGAACCGCAAGGGGGCGAACTTCTTACGCCAATGGGCCGGGCCGACGCCGCACTTTCCGTTGACGCCTGAGCAGGTCGACGACTGGAGCGACCTCTACACCATCTTCCGACAGGGGCGATTCGTCGGCATCATTCAAGAGATCAGAAGGGAGCAAGACAACGTGCACATCGGGCGCTTCGTCTTAGATCCCGCACTGACCGGGCGAGGGATCGGACGCGCTGCCCTGCTCATTTTTATGGACATCCTCTTCCGCGACGATGCCATTCGATCCATCACCCTCAACGTATTCGACCATAACCTCGCGGCTCGAAAGCTCTACGAGCGGGTCGGATTTGTAGTCCTCCGAACTATCGAGTCGCCGGAGAAGAAATACACGATGATTAAGCATAAACCCACCTCATGACCAAAGACCTTCAGCTCCGACTGCTGCCCGAAGAGGCGGCGAATGACGACACACTGCGCGCCGTCGTAGCGCGTGAGACGGGCGACGCACCGCGCGCCCTGCGCATCCTTAAACGATCGATCGACGCCCGACAGCGCACGGTCTACGTCAATGTCACCCTCCGTGCCTTCTTCGACGAGGAGCCAACCGAACCGCTCTTCCCCGAGGTCGAACTGCGCGACGTCTCCGGCCGACCCGCCGCCATCGTGGTCGGCGCCGGACCCGGCGGACTCTTCGCCGCCCTCCGACTCATCGAGCTGGGCATACGCCCCATCGTCGTGGAGCGGGGCCGCGAGGTGAACGAACGCAAACGCGACATCGCCGACATCGTCCGCCGCGGCACGATCGACCCGGAGTCGAACTACTGCTTCGGCGAGGGTGGCGCGGGCGCCTTCTCCGACGGCAAACTCTACACCCGCAGTAAGAAACGCGGCTCGGTGGAGCGTATCCTCATCCGCTTCTGCCAGCACGGCGCCAACCCCGCCATCCTCTACGACGCTCACCCGCACATCGGCACGGACAAGTTGCCCGGCGTGATCGAACGCATGCGCCACTACATCACGGGCTGCGGCGGCGAGGTGCACTTCGGCACCTGCATGGACGGGCTGCTCATCCACGACGACGAGGTGACGGGTATCACCACTCGCACAGGGCAAGAGTTCCACGGCCCTGTGATCCTAGCCACCGGCCACTCGGCGCGCGACGTCTACCGCATACTCACCGACCACGGCGTGACACTCGAGGCCAAGGGCATCGCCGTCGGCGTACGGTTAGAGCACCCGCAGGCGCTCATCGACCGCATCCGCTATCACCGCCGTGAGGGGCGCGGTCCGCACCTGCCGGCGGCCGAATACACCTTCGTCTCGCAGGCCGGGGGGCGCGGCGTCTACTCCTTCTGCATGTGCCCCGGCGGCTTTGTCATCCCCGCTTCGACGGCGCCGGACGAGTGCGTCGTCAATGGCATGTCGCCCGCCAATCGCGGGTCGCGGTGGGCCAACGCTGGGTGGGTCGTCGAGCTGCGGCCGGAAGATCTTGCGTCGTTTCACCTACCGGATACAGGCGGCGATCCCGTGCCCGAGGTGCTGGCCATGATGGACTTTCAGGAGCGGCTCGAGCGGCTCTGTCGCATCAACGCCGGGCAGGGCGTCAAGGCGCCGGCGCAACGCATGGCCGACTTTGTGGCGCGTCGCAATTCGTCCGCCCTGCCGGCGTCGTCATTCGGCCCCGGTCTGCTGGCCTCGCCGCTCCACTTCTGGATGCCTGACTTTATCACGAGCCGACTGCGCGAGGGCTTCCGCTCGGCCGACCGCGTGTCGCGAGGTTTCCTGACGAACGAGGCCGTGATGATCGGCGTGGAGACACGCACCTCGTCACCCGTGCGCATCCTCCGCGACCGCGAGACGCTCCGTCACGTAACGCTCCGCGGGCTCTACCCCTGCGGCGAGGGCGCGGGCTACGCCGGAGGCATCGTCTCGGCCGCCATCGACGGCGAGCGCTGCGCCGAGCAGTTGGCCGCCGCCTACGGGAGATAAACAACGGCCAGCCGGTGACCTTTCGAGCCTCAGGTCAGATGTACCCGGCCAACTTCCCCGGCCTCGGTAGAGGCCTTGATCTTCTTTTGCCTCCTTTTCTTCCATCAAGGGAAGAAAAGGAGGATCCAAGGAAAGAAAAGGAAGACTCAAGGGAAGAAAACAGACGAACACCAAGAAATCCCCCCTAACGAAAAATGGCCGGATACATGACGATGTACCCGGCCATTTTCATTATCGCGCCTTCGGCAGCTTACTTGAACGTCATCAGTCGGCTGATGTATTTGCCGATGATGTCGAACTCGAGGTTCACCACCGTGCCTTTGACGATGGCGTTGAAGTTCGTGAGGTCGTGCGTGTAGGGGATGATGGCCACCTCGAAGCCGTCCGCGCGGGAGTTGCAGACGGTGAGGCTGACGCCGTTGACGGTGACGGAGCCCTTCTCAACGGTCATGTATCCCTGCCGAGCCATCTCCGGGTCGGCGGTGTAGCTGAAGGTGTAATACCAACTGCCGTCGGCCTCGCGCACGTCGGTGCAGACGGCCGTCTGGTCGACGTGACCCTGCACGATGTGGCCGTCCAAGCGGCCGTTCATCAGCATACTGCGCTCCACGTTCACACGGTCGCCGACGTGCAAGTGTCCGAGGTTGGAGCGCTCCAGCGTCTCGCGCACGGCGGTGACGGTGTAGGTGTCGTCCGTCCGACGGACGACGGTCAGGCAGACGCCGTTGTGGGCGACACTCTGATCGATCTTCAATTCATTCACGAAGGAGCAACGCAGCGTCAGGTGCAGGTTGCCCTTGTCTTGTTCCAGCGCAACGATGGTTGCGGCTTCTTCTACGATTCCTGAAAACATATCCTGATCTAAAGACTAAAAGCTAAAAACGAAAAGTGGCCGAGTACGCGATGTCTCCTATTCCGGTACCTAGCAATTTTTCGTTGTTAGCTTTTCATTTTTCGTTGTTCACTTCCCTTGCTCCAGTTGCAACGTTTTGGTGGGGGCGTCGCAGACCTCGGAGGGGCCGAAGTACTGGATGGGGCCGGGGTAGACGTAATCGGTGGTCATGGCCCACTCGTCGCGCATGGCGGCATAGGCACGGAAGGGGGCGCCGTCGAGCTGGACGAGTGCCTTGCGGATGACGGGCTTCATGACGCCGTCACGCTGCTCCATGTTCATCATCATTGTGATGGGGATGCCGCCAGCGGTCCACTCCGCGGCCGGCGCGGTGGTGTTGCGCACGGAGGCCATGTAGCCCGTCTTGCCGGCGCGGATGAGGCACGAGGCGGCGTAACCGAGCGAGTAGCAATAGTCGGCGTCGTAGTTCGACGGCGCGGCGCAGCGGCCTTCGTAACCGAAGAAGTGCATCTGCGTGGCGAACTTGCCCCGGTAGCGCCCTTCCTCTTTCCACTCCGAGAGGCGATTGTCGACCATCTCGGCCAGCAGCTTCTCGGTCTCGATGAGTGAGACCTGAACATTGCCGTGCGGATCGCGGTCGAGGGCCAGCTGACGGGCCACGCCCTCGGGCAGGCTGGCGTAGAGCGCTGCGTTCTCTTTCGAGAGTTTGGAGATGAGGTAGCTGTGGCGCACGCTCTTCTTGATCATCTTGAACTCTGCCTTATTGCGGGCCAGGAAGTCGTTCAGCTCGGCGATGAGGCGCTTCATGGCGGGGATGAACTCGATGAGCCCCTCGGGGATGAGCACGGTGCCGAAGTTGTTGCCCTCGGCGGCTCGACGGGCTACGACGCGCGCTATACGGTTCACGATCTCGTCGAGCGAGAGGTCGTTGGCCTCCACCTCTTCGGAGATGATGCAGACGTTCGGGTGGGTTTGCAGGGCGCACTCCAGGGCGATGTGCGACGCCGATCGGCCCATGAGCTTGATGAAGTGCCAATACTTACGCGCCGAGTTGCAGTCGCGCTGGATGTTTCCGATCACCTCGGAGTAGACCTTGCAGGCGGTGTCGAAGCCGAAGGAGGTTTCGATGAGGTCGTTCTTCAGGTCGCCGTCGATCGTCTTGGGGCAGCCGATGACGCTGACGCCGGCGCCGATCGACCGGTAATATTCGGCCAGCACGGCCGCGTTCGTGTTCGAGTCGTCGCCACCGATGATGACGAGCGCCGAGATGCCCAGCTCCTTGAGGATCTCCAGCCCCTTGTCGAACTGTTCGCGTCGCTCGAGCTTCGTGCGCCCGGAGCCGATCATGTCGAAGCCGCCCGTGTTGCGGTATTCGTCGATGATGTCGGCCGTCAGCTCCATGTATTTATGCTCCACCAGTCCGCCGGGGCCCAAGATGAAGCCGAAGAGACGCGACTCGGGATTAGCCGCCTTGAGTCCGTCGAAGAGGCCAGCGATCACGTTGTGTCCGCCCGGAGCCTGTCCGCCGGAGAGGATCACGCCCGCGTTGATGGGCGGCATGGGGTCGGCCGCGTCGCCACGTTCGAAGGTCACGGCCGGCATGCCGTAAGTGTGCGGGAAGAGCCGCTTGATTTCCTCTTTGTCGCCCGCTGCTTCCGTCGCTGCGCCCTCTACGGCACGCACCGATCCGCGCAGCGCCACGGGCATCTTGGGCACATAGGCCGCCCGCGCGATTTGTAATGCACTTTTCGTCATAGTTCTCTCTATTAATGTATGAATGATGATAACCTCGCTCTGAGATTTGGATGGGCGCAAAGATACGGGGCCTCGGGGTGTCAGGGACACCTGCCAAGTTTGCCGGATACCCGAAAAAACTTTCCAGCCTCGGCGGAAGCCATCAGAAACGCCCTCGGAAACGTTCAGCGGCGCGTTTTGACCCTTCCGACCCCTCGGAAACGTTCAGCGGCGTGTTTTGGAGCTTTCCGACCCCTCGGAAACGTTCAGCGGCGCGTTTTGACACTTTCCGAGGCCTCGGAAACGTTCAGCGGCGTGTTTTGATACTTTCCGAGCCCTCGGAAACGTTCAGCGGCGCGTTTTGATACTTTCCGAGCCCTCGGGGCGTCTACGGACGCCAGCGAATCTGGCCGGGGGCGTCAGGGACGCCGGCCAAGAAAGCCGGATACATGCAGAGAATGTCTCCACATGTAACCGGCTCTCTTGGCTGGCGTCCCTGATGCTCCCGACTTTATTGGCTGACGTCCCTGACGCCCCGGCTTTTAGTTTTTAGTTGCCTTATCCCTCCAACACCTTTTGCAAGAAACGTCGGAGATCGTCGGGCGACTTGCCACGACGTTCGGCGTAATCCGCCAGCTGATCCTCGCCAATGCGGGCGATGCTGAAGTACCGCGAGTCGGGGTGGGCGAAGTAGAAACCCGCGGCCGACGAGGTGGGGTAAAGCGCACCGTTCTCGGTCGGGGTGATGCCGAGGCCGGCAAAGTCGACGAGGCGGTCGAGCGTGAAGATCAAGCTCTGGTCGGGCAGCGAGGGGTAGCCGACGGCCGGTCGGATGCCGCGGAAGTGCTCCTTGAACAGCTCGTCGATGGGCAGATCCTCGTCCGGTGCGTAGCCCCAATACGTGCGGCGCACCTTCACGTGCAGGCACTCGGCCGACGCCTCAGCCAGGCGGTCAGAGAGCGTCTGGAGCAGCATCAGGCGGTAGCTGTCGCCCTCGGCCTCGTAACGCTGACGGAGCGACTCGGTGCAGTTGCCGACGGTTACGGCGAAGGCGCCGATATAATCGGTGCGGCCCTCCGTGGCGGGTATGATGAAGTCAGCCAACGAGAGGCACACACCCCGCTCGCCGTCCGACTGCTGGCGGATGACGGGCACGAGCACATCCTCACCGTTCGGGCCGGTGATACGGATCGTGTCGCCCTCCGAGACGGCCGGGTAAAGCCCGACGGCGGCGCGGCAATGCGCGTTCTCGGCCATCAGCTCGCGGAGCACAGCCTGCGCGTCGTCAAAGAGTTTCATCGCCTCGCTGGCCTTCTCGCGGTCCTCGCCCTCGGCAAATCGCTCGAGCCACTCGGTGCGACACGACGGGCAGTCGTGCAGGCCGGCCAAGTCAGCGTAACGGCCCAGCAGGCGCCAGGTGGTGAAGAAGAAGACCCAGTTGATGTACGTGGCCACGTCAGAGACGGGCAGCTCGATGTGTTGCAGACCGAGTGCATGGGGCACGTCGGGCGTGAACGCGGCCCAGTCGATCTTCAATCCCTGTGCGCGCGCTTCGGCGAAGGGTAACACCGGCTTCGGCGCACGGCCCGACTTAGCGCGACGCAGGCGTTCGTACTCGTCCGAGAGTTGCTCCACGTACGCATCGTGCGTATCCGGGTTGAGCAGCTTGGCCGCGATGAGCGGGTTCTGCGACGCGTCGACGACGTGGATCACGGGATGATCGTAATGCGGGGCGATCTTGAGCGCCGTGTGCAGCTTCGAGGTCGTAGCGCCGCCGACCATGATGGGCGTGCTGAGTTCCGCCTTCTGCATCTCTTCCGTCACATGCACCATCTCCTCGAGCGACGGCGTGATGAGGCCCGAGAGGCAGAGCAGGTCGGGCTTCTCCTCGCGCACGGTTTGGATGATCTTCTCCGCCGGAACCATGACGCCGAGGTCGATCACCTCGTAATTGTTACATGCCAACACGATGGAGACGATGTTTTTGCCAATGTCGTGCACGTCACCCTTCACCGTGGCAAAGACCACCTTGCCTGCCTTGGCGGCGCCCTCCGTGGATGTCTTTTCGGCCTCAATAGCCGGTTGCAGAATGGCCACCGCCTTCTTCATCGTGCGCGCCGTCTTGACCACCTGCGGCAAGAACATCTTGCCCGCTCCGAAGAGCTCGCCGACACGGTTCATACCATTCATCAGCGGCCCGTCGATGATGGCTACGGCACGGTCGTATCGCGTGAGCGCCTCGGCCAAGTCGGCCTCGAGGAAGTCGCCGATGCCCTTCAGTAGCGCATATTCTAATCGCTCCTCGAGCGATCCGTCGCGCCAAGCGTCGTGTTGCACCTTGTCCTGCTCGCCCGACGCCTGCTCACTGTGGTTCTGTGCATAGGTGATCAGCTCCTCGGCCGCTTCGGGGCGACGCGCCAGGATCACATCCTCCAGCAGCGTGCGGAACGACGGCTCGATATCCTCGTACGTGACCGATGTCGACGGGTTCACGATACCCATATCCATGCCCTCGCGGATGGCGTGATAAAGGAAGACGGCGTGCATGGCCTCGCGCACGTAGTTGTTGCCGCGGAAGGAGAACGAGAGGTTGCTGACGCCACCGCTGACCTTCGCCCCGGGCAGGTTCTTCTTAATCCAACCGACGGCACGAATGAAATCCAGTCCGTAGCCGTTATGCTCGGCCATACCCGTTGCAATGGCTAGGATGTTGGGATCGAAGATGATGTCTTGCGGTGGGAAGCCGGCCTTCTCGGTGAGCAATCGGTAGGCGCGCTCACAGACGGCGATCTTACGCTCGAAGACGTCCGCCTGACCCGTCTCGTCGAAGGCCATCACGACCGCAGCAGCCCCCAATCGACGCACACGCCGGGCATGACGAAGGAACTCCTCCTCGCCCTCCTTCAGACTGATCGAATTGACGATGCTCTTGCCTTGTACGCACATCAACCCCTGCTCTACGACGCTCCATTTCGAGGAGTCGATCATAATAGGCACGCGGGCGATATCCGGCTCCGAGGCGATCAGGTTGAGGAAGATGCGCATCTCATCCTCGGCCTCCAGCAGGCCGTCGTCCATGTTGATGTCGAGCACTTGCGCGCCGTCCTCCACCTGCTTGCGGGCGATGGTGAGCGCCTCCTCGTACTTCTTCTCCTTGACCAGTCGGAGGAACTTACGCGAGCCGGCCACGTTGCATCGCTCGCCGATGTTGAGGAAGTTATTTTCCGGCTTCACCTCCAGCAGATCCAGTCCAGAGAGCCAGAGCGTGTCGGCCTTAGGCGGTGCGGCCGGCACATGCGGCCGTTTGCCACGCGCCAGCTCGGGGAAGTGGGCGATGTGTGCCGGCGTCGTGCCGCAGCACCCGCCGACGATGTTCACGAGTCCCTCGTCGATAAAATCCTTGATCTGCACGGCCATCTTCTCCGGCGTCTCGTCATACTGTCCGAACTGGTTCGGCAGGCCTGCGTTGGGGTAGGCGCTGATGTAAAGCGGCGCCAGATCGCCCATCTCCTTGAGGTAGGGCTTCATGTCGGCCGCGCCGAAGGAGCAGTTCAGGCCGACGCTCAGCAGCGGGATGTGTTGCACAGAGGCGAGGAAGGCGCCGAGCGTCTGACCCGAGAAAGTCCGTCCGCCCTTGCCCGTGAGCGTAAGCGAAAGCATGATGGGCAGCTCGCGACCCTTGTCGTCCATCGCCTGAACGGCCGCCTCGAGGCCCGCCTTGGCGTTGAGCGTATCGAAAGTCGTCTCGAAGAGGATCACGTCCACGCCGCCATCCATGAGCGCATCGACCTGCTCGTAGTAAGCACGGAAGAGGTCTGTGTACGTCACGGCGCGATAGGCCGGATCGCTCACGTCGGGACTCATCGAGGCCGTCTTGTTCGTCGGCCCTAAGGAGCCGGCCACGAAGACGGTGCGGTCCGGATGTTCCGCCATATACTCGTCGGCCAACGTGCGAGTGAGGCGTCCGGCGGCGAGGTTCATCTCGCGGGCGAAAGCCTGCATGCCGTAATCCTCCATCGAGATAGCGTTGGCGTTGAATGTGTTTGTAGAGAAAATATCGGCACCGGCGTCGAGGTATTGCCGGTGGATGTTGCACAGGATGTCGGGCTGCGTGATGTTGAGTACATCGTTATTGCCCTTGATCTGGTTGGGGAAGTCGGCGAAGCGTTCGCCGCGATAGTCGGCCTCCGAAAGTCGGAAGCCCTGGATCATTGTCCCCATGCCCCCATCAAGGATGAGGATGCGCTCCTGAAGGAGCTGCTGTATGGTTTTCTTCGTCATAATAAGTGGATGGTGATATATATACGTATAGTCAAATCAGATTGCTGATAGTCCTATCAGCGAAAAGGGCGGCAAAAATAAGCGCGCGGACGGGCTTGCCTAATGCTCACTCAAACACATCCACCAGCAGGTACTCAATGGCTTGGCGCATGGAGAGGACGCCACCGGTGTAGTTGTTGGCCATCACGGCTACGGCATAACGCACGCCGTCCTCGTCGTCGACATAGCCGGCGTAGCAGAGCACACGGCTCATGCTGCCGCCCTTCAGGCGTGCGCGGCCGTCCAGATCGGTGTCGCGCAGCATGCGGCGCACCGTGCCCTCACGACCGACCAGCGGCAGGGCCTGATAGAACGCTTCCGAGGCGCGCGACTGCGTGGCCATGTAGGTCAGCATGTCACAGAGGAAGGAGGCCGTCACCTTGCCCGTCACCGCGAGGCCACTGCCGTCGTACATCCACAGCGAGGAGGCGTCCAGACCGCGATCCTGCCAGTATCCACGGGCCACTTGTGCGCCGCGCCCGAAGGACGACTGTTCGCTCTCGGTGAGGCGTCGGCCGAGCGTCTTGAGGAGGGCGTCGGCGTAGAGGTTGTGGCTGACGACGCAGAGGGAGCGGACGATCTCACGGAGGGGGCGCGAGCGGGTGGTGATGATCGGGCGACGCGGGCGCGACGTCTCACGTCCGGCCTCGGCCTCGATGCGCATGGAGGAGGGGCGCTTGCGGATGCGTATGCCGCGGTCGCGAAGGCGTTCGCTGACGTAACGGGCCACGAAGAGCGGCGGATCGGGCAGGTCGGCGCCGAGGTAAAGCCCTGAACGTCGCGCGGGGAGTGTGCCGAAGAGGGAGCGCTCGTTGGCGAAGGGGAAGCCGACGACGTAGGCGCTGTCTTTCGTTGCGGCGCGGAGGTAGTTGTGGAAGGTGAGTCCCTCGACGCGCGGCGTGACAGCGGTGACTTGCGGCGTGGTGCCCTTGGCGCCGCTGGAGAGCGAGATGCCGATGCGATTATCGAAGATGTTCAGGCCGTAGCAGCCCTGACCGTAGGAGCTGCCGAGGTCTTCGAGCAGCCACTTCATGGATACACCCTCGTTGTCGAAGATGCGTTCGTCGGCCACCACGGCGCCGGTGATCTCGCGGATGCCGGCCGCGCGCACCGCCTCGACCCAGGCGTCGACGATGCTGTCTTTGGGCGTGCGCGACTCGGACGAGTTGAGCGTCGGATCGCCACCACCGCGGATGTAGAGGTTGCCGTCCAGGATGCCGTCCGGACGCAGTTCGCCGTCGTACTCCACGGTCGTTTCGAAGCGGTAATCCTCGCCGAGGAGCTCGAGGGCCGTGGCCGAGGTGACGGTCTTCATCACCGAGGCCGGCGTCAGCTGTCGGTCGCCCTCGTAGTTATAGAGCGTCTTGCCGTCCTTGACGCGTTTGACGACGAACGAGACCGAGGCGCCGCGCAGGATGGGGCGTTCGATGAAGCGTCGTATGGGTTCCGGGATTTCGGCGGTACGCCCGGCCGTAGCGGCGGGCGCGACTGTGATCATCAGCAGCGCGCAGGCTATTATCCCCAGCGTCGGGGAGCATCGTCTTTGTCTTTTCATTCCTATTATATGTTTCGTGGCCGCAAAAGTACGGGCCTTTGCCCCCCGGCCCACAATCCACGCCGCGGAGATGAGGACAGGCGGCAGTAAATCGCTGACGGCCGCAGGCGCCCCGGAGGCCTTTGTTACATTTGCCCGTGAATTACTCATATAACCCATTCACTTATATCACTTATAACCCAATATGACAAGATGCCTGCTTTTAGCCCTGCTGATTCTCGGCGTTACGGTCGAGGGGCATGCGCAATCCCTCTATGTGAAGACTTTCGGAAAGGCTGACGGTGTGCCGCTCATCTTCCTGCATGGCGGACCCGGCTATAACGCCGCCGCTTTTGAATCCGTCGCCGCACAAGCGCTGGCCGATAACGGTTTTCGCGTGCTTGTCTACGATCGACGCGGCGAGGGCCGCAGTTTGCACACGGCAGCGCGCTACACCTTCGACGAGGCATTGCACGACATCGACAGTCTGTGCCGCACGTACGACCTCCATCGCCCCGTGCTTCTCGGCCATAGCTTCGGCGGCATACTGGCGCTGCTTTACGCCGACAAACACCCCGAACAGGTCCGTTCGGTCGTGCTGATGAGCGCGCCGCTGGCCCTGCAAGCCTCGTTCGACCATATCCGCAACCGTTGTCGCGCCATTTACGCCTCGCGTGCCGACAGCGTCAACCTGCGCTACATGAACATGCTCGACGCCATGGACAAGGGTTCGATGGAGTACGCCTCTTATTGCTTCATGCACGCGGCCGGGAACGGATTCTATGTTCCGAAAGCACGCACGAAGGAGGGGCAATCCGTCTACGCGGCGTTTGAGACGGACAGTGCGTTGTTTCCTCTTTCAAAACTCTCGGAGTGGCAGGCCCCGCAGGGCTTCCACCGCAACGAACACTATACGACGCTCGACCTGACCGACACCCTCCGCCGCATCTTACATCGTGGCACGCCCGTCTATGGCCTCTACGGCGCGGACGACGGCCTCTATTCCGCCGCGCAGCTCGATGCCCTCCGCAACCTGCTCGGCCCCGACCACATGATCACGCTCGACTCCTGTTCGCACAACGTTTTCATCGACCGCCGTCACGCTTTTATCGAGGCCCTCACGCGCCATTGTAAAACGAAATAGCTGAGCCCCCTCAGGCAGAGAGAGAGAGAAGAACCGCAGCAACCCCGCAGAGACGTCGCTATGCAAACGTCTCTACATTTGCCCGTGAATTTTTCATGTAACTCATAATAACCATATCACTTATCACACAATTCAAAATCATGGCAGAAGAAATCAAGAGACTGGCCCCAGAGGCCGTCTGGGGTTATTTCTATGACCTCACACAGATCCCGCGTCCGACGGGTCACACGAAACAAGTAACCGATTACCTCAAGGCCTTCGGAGAGAAGCATGGCCTGGAGACGCACCAAGACGAGGTGGGCAATGTGCTCATCCGCAAACCCGCCACGCCGGGCTACGAGGGGCGGCAGACGGTCGTGCTGCAAGCGCACGTCGACATGGTGCCGCAGAAGAACGCCGGCGTAGCGCACGACTTCCTCCGCGACCCGATCGACGCCTACATCGACGGCGAGTGGGTCACGGCGCGCGACACGACCCTCGGCGCTGACAACGGCATGGGCGTCTCGCTGGCCATGGCCGCCCTGACCGACAAGACGATCAAGCACGGCCCCCTGGAGGGCCTCTTCACGATCGACGAGGAGGTGGGCATGGACGGCGCCGTGGGCCTCAAGCCCGGCTTCCTGAAGGGCACGATCATGATCAATGGCGACTCCGAAGAGGAGGGGCGCCTCTTCGTAGGCTGCGCCGGCGGGGTGGATATGAACATCACCTTCCACTATCGCGACGGCGAGCCGACGCCGGAGGGCGACGTGGCGCTGCGCCTCACCCTGGCCGGACTCAAGGGTGGCCACTCGGGTGTCGACATCCACCTCGGCCGCGCCAACGCCAACAAGCTCTTCTTTCGCTTCCTCAAGAAGGCCGTCAGCCACTACGACGTGCGCCTGGCCACAGTCGAGGGCGGATCGCTCCGCAACGCCATCCCGCGCGAGGTCTCGGCCCTCGTCACGGTACCGGCTGACCGCGTGGCCGACGTGGAGCAGCTCGTCCGCGAGCACGAGGCGCTCTACCGCGCGGAGTACAAGGGCGTGGAGAGCGACATCCGCTTCACCGCCGAGCGCACGGCCGATCGGCCCGCCACGCTCATCCCCGAAGAGATTCAGGACGACCTGATCAACGCCGTCGAGGGTTGCCCGAACGGCCCGATCAGCATGCTGCACGACTTCCCCGGGACGGTCGAATCGTCGTCGAACCTGGCCATCGTCCAGTCTGACGACGCTGCCGGCCGGATCGATGTCAAGATCCTCGTCCGCAGCTCGTCCGAGAGTCGCAAGGATGCGCTCTGCTCGTCGATCGAAAGCGTCTTCTCGCTGGCCGGCGCCAAGGTGGAGCTGTCCAACCCCTACGGCGGCTGGCAGCCCAACATCGACTCGCCCATCCTGCGGACGATGGAGAGGGCCTACGAGTCGCTCTTCGGCCGTAAGCCGGACGTGACCGTCATGCACGCCGGCCTGGAGTGTGGCATCATTCAGGAGGCCTATCCAGACATGGACATGATCTCCTTCGGCCCCGACATCAAGCACCCGCACTCGCCCGACGAGGCCGTGGGCATCGCCTCGGTCGAGAAGTCGTGGCGCCTGCTCGTAGCCACCCTCGAGGCTGTGCCGGAGAAGTAAGGGATCACCGGTCGAACTACACGGTTGATTTGGCTTTTCAGACTTGAAAAACGCCGATCTACACTGTCGATGGGGCATTTCGGACTTGAAAAGCGCCGACCTACACTGTCGATTCGGCATTTCAGACTTGAAAAATGCCGACCTACACTGTCGATGGGGCATTTCAGCCTTGAAAAACGCCGACCTACACTGTCAATGGGACATTTCGGACTTGAAAAGCGCCGATCTACACTGTCGATGGGGCATTTCGGACTTGAAAAACCCCGACCTACACTGTCAATGGGGCATTTCAGACTTGAAAAATGCAAACCTACACTGTCGATGGGGCTTTTCAGACTTGAAAAACGCCGACCTACACTGTCGATGGAGCTTTTCATGGGGAAAATGTGGATTTGAACAGCGCTGGAGGCCCTTCCGTACTTTCAAACGCGTCCCGTTCGGCATCTCCGCAATTCCGAAAAAAAAATACTTTTGCGCTCGTGCTACGAATCCCGCTACATATCGAACGCATCCTCCTTGTTAATGATTGCGTAATAATCCCGGATTTCGGAGGCTTCATCCTCCGGCGGCATGCTGCCGTCCACAAAACCCGGGAATGTGCCTTCCTTCCCGCCCGAAAAGAAATCGTTTTTAATCCCACGCTCACCCATAACGACGGCCTGCTGGCCGAGTCGTATATGGAGATGTACGGCATGGATTTCAACGAGGCGCAACAGGCTATCCGGCACGACGTCAGCGCCCTACTGACCCAGCTCGACGAGGAGGGCATCCTCCGATTGGACGCTATCGGAACGCTCCGTCGCAACGATGACGGTGCGCTCCTCTTTGATCCTATCGATCGAACGCCCCTTTATGGCATCGGTTCTTACGGCCTACCTTTATTTTATATGCCGCCGCTCAGCCCCGAACCGTCCGAGGCCCAGCCGATCGCCCGGCCTACTGTTCCCGATTCGATACCCGTCACACGTCGCCTGATCCCCGAGAGTGTAAAGGCGCATCTCCCCGCCGCCCTGCGTGTGGTGGGACAGACGGCCGCCGTAGCCGCCGTCGCATGCGCCTTCTATTTCACGGTGTCCACACCCGTGAAGGAGGTGGATCGATCAGCCTATACCGCCGGCTTTGTCCCCTCTGAATTGCTCCACGATCTGAGCGAAAAAGCGCCCGCCGCACCGCCCGCGCCTGTCCCAGAGATTCAGCCGGAAGGGGAGGGGCAAACGAAGGCCCAAAAAGCAGCAGAGAAAAAGAGATATAGGATCGTCATCGCCAGCCTGGATCGTCTCGAAGCCGCTGAGCAGCTTGTCTCGAAGCTAACGCCCGCTGATCGCGCTCGAGCTCGAATCCGGATGAACGGAGTGGTCCGCAAGATCCGCGTGATAATCGGCGATTATACGGATCGGAAAGAGGCGGAGGCCGAGCTGGCGCGGTGGCGAAAGAATCCCAAGTTTGAAACAGCCTGGCTCATCGTCGGACCTTAAAGCATAGATCCTCTTCCTCTCCCCCAAAAAGTGAGGAATACAATACAGTCATTTTTTTACACAGTAAAACGAAGAAATTTATGGCAGAAGCAGCAAAAGAGAAACTGTTCTCGGAGTTCCCGCCCGTCACCACCGAAGAGTGGATGGCCAAGATCACAGCCGATCTAAAGGGCGTGCCGTTCGAGAAGAAACTGGTTTGGAAAACGGGCGAAGGATTCAATGTGAATCCGTTTTATCGCGCCGAAGACATCGAAGGACTGGCCACCGCCACCTCGTTGCCCGGGGAGTTCCCCTACGTGCGCGGTACGAAAGTCTGCAACACGTGGTTGGTCCGTCAGGACCTCGCCGTCGACGATTGCGCGGCGGCAAACGAGAAAGCCAAACGCCTCATCGCAGAGAGTGGCGTCACGGCCCTCGGTTTCAATGTAAAGAGCACCCTCATCGACGCTGCGAACATCGCCACGTTGCTCGACGGCATCGATCCGGTGGCTGTAGAACTCAATTTCCGCACCTGCAACCATCGCGTGACGGATCTGATCAGCATCCTCGCTGACTATTTCAAGGCCAAGGGCGTCAACCTCGACGAGGTCGTAGGCTCCGTGGCTTACGATCCGCTCAAGAAGCCTCTCGTTAAGGGCGTGGCTCTGACTGGCGCTTGGGTGCAGGAAGCTGTCGATGTGGTGAACGCCGCCGAAGCCCTGCCGGGCTATCGCGTGCTGGCCGTCAACGCCGCCAACCTCAACGACGCCGGTTCGTACATCACCCAAGAGCTGGGCTATGCGCTGGCTTGGGGTAACGATTTGATCGCCAAACTGAGCGAGGCCGGTCTGCCCGCAGAGAAGGTGGCGAAGAAGATCAAGTTCAATTTCGGTATCTCGTCGAACTACTTCTTAGAGATGGCCAAGTTCCGCGCCGCACGCTGGCTCTGGGCCGAGATCGTCAAGGCCTACAACCCCTCGTGCGACTGCGCCTGCAAGATCCGCGTCCATGCTCGCTCGTCGATGTGGAACATGACCGTGTTCGACGCCTACGTAAACCTGCTCCGCACGCAGACGGAGACGATGTCAGCCGCCATCGCAGGCGTTGACTCCATCACCGTCCTGCCGTACGACAGCGTATTCAAGACGCCCGACGAATTTTCGGAACGCATCGCACGTAATCAGCAGCTCTTGCTCAAGGAAGAGTGCCACTTCGACAAGGTGGTTGACCCCGCAGCGGGTTCTTATTACGTAGAAGTGCTGACGCAGTCGATGGCTGACGCCGCATGGAAGCTCTTCCTCGAGGTAGAGGATAAGGGCGGATTTGCCGCCGTAGCCAACACGGGCGAAGTGCAGAAGGCCATCAACGAATCGAACAAGGCACGCAAGAAGCTCGTTGCCACGCGTCGCATCAGTCTGCTGGGCACGAACATCTTCCCGAACTTCACGGAGATGTCTGGCGACAAGATCGAGAAGAAAGAAGAAGGCACCGGCCACGGATGCGGTTGCAGCAAAGACGCCTCGATCGAGAAGCTCGACTTCTCTCGCGGTGCGTCGGAGTTTGAAACCCTGCGTCTGGCCACGGAACACAGCGGCAAGCGCCCGAAAGTGTTCATGCTGACCATTGGCAACCTGGCCATGCGTCTGGCACGCTCGCAGTTCTCGTCCAACTTCTTCGCCTGCGCAGGCTACGAGATCATCGACAACCTCGGTTTCGAGACCGTAGAGGCTGGCGTGAAGGCCGCTCGCGAGAAGAAGGCCGACATCATCGTGCTCTGCTCGAGCGACGACGAGTATGCCGTTCATGCCCCCGAGGCTTTCAAGCTGATCGACGGCAAGGAACTGTTTGTGGTGGCAGGTGCGCCTGCTTGCATGGAGGAATTGAAAGCCGCCGGCATCGAACATTTCATTCACGTGAAATCGAACGTGCTGGAGACCTTGCAGATGTTTAACGCGAAACTTCTTTGATGGAAAGATCTTATGAGACCGAACTTTAGAAACATAGATATCAAGTCAGCCGGCTTTGTCGCTACGGATGCGACGGCCTGGGCAAAGTCCAACGGCATCACCGCCGACTGGAAAACGCCTGAACACATTCAGGTGAAATCCGTATACACGAAAGAAGACCTCGACGGCATGGAGCACCTGCACTACGCTTCCGGTCTGCCCCCCTACCTGCGCGGCCCGTATAGCGGCATGTACGCCATGCGCCCCTGGACCATCCGTCAGTACGCCGGATTCTCCACGGCCGAGGAGTCGAACGCCTTCTATCGCCGTAACCTCGCTTCGGGTCAGAAAGGTCTCTCCGTAGCCTTCGACCTGCCGACGCACCGCGGCTACAACGCTGACAACCCCCGCGTGGTGGGCGACGTAGGTAAAGCCGGTGTATCGATCTGCTCGTTGGAGGATATGAAGGTACTCTTCGACGGTATTCCCTTGAGCAAAATGTCTGTATCCATGACCATGAACGGCGCCGTGTTGCCCGTTCTCGCGTTCTACATCAACGCCGGTCTGGAGCAGGGTGCTAAGCTCGAGGAGATGCAGGGAACGATCCAGAACGACATCCTCAAGGAGTTCATGGTGCGTAACACCTACATCTATCCGCCCGAATTTT
>ERZ772993.471-NODE-471-length-19397-cov-8.164409_pt1 | contig 19397 bp, 14 predicted proteins | sample MGYA00580670_ERZ772993 | MGnify/ENA primary metagenome ERZ772993 (study PRJEB29015, sample SAMEA2737936) | human oral metagenome | biome: human oral; feature: human-associated habitat; material: dental | place: China | collected 2136 ... | reverse complement strand
CGCCCCGGGCCCCGAAACGAAGGAGAAGCAACGATGCTCAATATCGCCGTCATCGGCGCCGGCCGCATCGGCCAGGTCCACGCCCGAACCATCGCCTCCCACCCCGGCGCCGTCCTCGCCCTCATCGCCGACCCCTTCGGCGACGCCGCCGAGAAGCTCGCCGCCGTCCACGGAGCGCGCCACACCACCGACATCGACTCCGTCTTCACCGACGACTCGATCGACGCCGTCATCATCGGGTCCCCCACTCCCCTGCACATCCCCCACCTGCTCGCCGCCGCGAAAGCGGGCAAGGCCGTCCTGTGCGAGAAGCCCATCGCCCTGGACATGGCGGACGTCGAGGCGGCGCGCGAGGAGCTGGACGCGGTGACCACACCCGTCATGTTCGGCTTCAACCGGCGTTTCGACCCATCGTTCGCCGCGCTGCGGGCCGCCGTGGCCGACGGGCGCGTCGGCGACCTGGAGAACCTGCTCATCATCAGCCGCGACCCGGCCGCACCTCCCGTCGAGTACGTGAAGGTCTCCGGCGGCATCTTCCGCGACATGACGATCCACGACTTCGACATGGCGCGCTTCTTCCTGGGCGACATCGTCGAGGTCCACGCCTTCGGGCAGAACTTCGACCCCGGGATCGCCGAGGCCGGGGACTTCGACGCGGCCGTGGTCACGCTGCGGAACGCCGACGGCGCCGTGGCGACGATCATCAACAACCGCAAGTGCTCCGCCGGCTACGACCAGCGCCTCGAGGCGCAGGGGTCCACGGGGACCCTCAACGCCGACAACGTGCGCGCCACCACCGTGCGGCTGTCGAACGGCGAGGCCACCGACGCCGCAGAGCCCTACCTGGACTTCTTCCTGCAGCGCTACGCCGACGCCTACCGCCTCGAGCTCACCGCCTTCATCGACGCCGTCGCCGAGGGCAGGACGCCCCCCACCTCGATCGCGGACGCCATCGAAGCGCTGCGCCTGGCCGAGGCGGCCACCGAGTCGGCGCGCACCGGCCGGGCCGTCACGCTCTGACCCAGGGCCCGGTAGAACCGTCGGCGGGCGGAGCCCGGCAGCCCCGCGGAACCGCTGGTGGAGCCCCGGTGGGGCGGGCCCGGCGCCCCCGCGGAACCGCCGTCGGAACCCCGGCGGGCGGGGCCCGGCACCCCCGCGGAGCCGTCGGCGGAACCCCGGTGGGCGGGCCCGGCGCCCCCACAGAGCCCCGGTGGGGCGGGCCCGCTCCGCCACACCGGCCCGCCTCATTCGTTCGGGCGCGGCCACGGCGCCGCGCCGCGCAGAAGGGAAGCCACGCGATGGCAGTGCGCACGCGACCGACGACCCAGGCCGATATCGCGCGCGCCGCAGGGGTGTCGCGCGGCCTCGTCTCCATGGCCCTGTCCGGTTCGGGGAGGATGAAGGAGGACACCCGCGCGCACATCCTCGAGGTGGCCCGCGCCCTCGACTACCACCCCCACGCCGCGGCCGCCGAATTGGCGGGGGGCCGGTCGAACCGCCTGGTCCTCATCCTGCCCTACCTGATCAACCCGTTCTTCGACGCCCTGGCCCGGCAGCTGCGCAGGGCCGCCCGCGCCCGCGGGTACTCGCTGGTGGTCCTCGTCTCCGAGCTGGGCTCCGCCGAGGACATCGAGTCGCAGACCGTTGACGAGGCCGTGGCGATGCGCCCCGCGGGACTGATCTTCGCGGGGACCTCCCTGCCCAGCGAGGCGCTGGCCGGCCTGGCCGAGCGCGTCACCGTGTGCACCCTGGACCGCGAGCTCGCCGAGGGCAGCGTGTGGGCGACCCGCATGGACGAGGCGCGGGCGGCCCGCCTCGTCATGGACCACTTGGCGGAGCAGGGCTACCGGCGGTTGTTCTTCCTGGGCCCGGGGCCCGACGCGCACGAGGCGATCGTCGATGAGCGCCTGGGGCACTGTCGGGCTGCGGCCGCCGCCTCGGGCATTCCCTTCGAGGTGCTCGCCGACCCCGGCGCGGCCGGTGCGATCAGCGCGGTCACCGACTCGTGCGGGCGCGGCGAGGCGGCGGTGGTCGCGTTCAACGACCTGGTCGCCCTCGAGGCCGCCGCAGCCATCTACCAGCTCGGATGGTCGATGGGGCCGGACCTGGGGGTGGTGGGCTATGACAACACGGCGATGGCCGCCCGCCCGGAGTTCGCGCTGACCTCCATCGACCAGAACCCGGCGCGCCTCGCATCCCTCACGGTGCAGCAGGTCCTCACTCCCCCGGTTCAGAGCCCGCGCACGCGCGTGGTGACGCCCTCCCTGGTGGTGCGCTCGTCATCACTGCGCACGCGCCTTTGACACGCCGTCGGCAGCACCGACCCGGGCCCGCAGTGGGCGGTGTGCTCTGACGAGGGAGGTCGCGCCCTCCGCGCTCTTCGCACACTCGGCCGGACCCGGGCCCGCAGCGGTCGGTATGCTCCACCGCACGCCTCCACGACGGACGGCGTACTCCACCCGCGAGGGTATAGACAGAGTCTATGGCCCCACCCGGGGAACACAAACCCCAGCCCACCCGCGCGCCCGCGCGAAACGCGGCCCCGCCCCGCGCCCGCCCGGACCCGGGCCCGCAGCGGGCGGTGCACTCCACCGCGCTTCCGCCTCGAACAACTTCACCCGAATGTCTGGACAATCAACCTGTCTTCGGTAGAATAAAGGCACCGCCGGGCGCCGCGGAAGGCGCGCGGGGCACCGGAATCCGCGACTCATAGGAGAGCTGCAATGACCACGACCCCCATCCACGACCCCCACGGCATCACCTGGGGCATGCACCCCATCGCTTGGCGCAACGACGACATCCCCGAAGTGGGCGAGTGGAACACCATCGACGTGATGTTCGACGACCTGGCCGCCACCGGGTACGCGGGGACCGAGGTCGCCGGCTGGTACCCGCCCAAGGAGGAGGTCAAGGAGAAGGCCGACGCCCACGGCCTGGCCATCGTCGCCCAGTGGTTCTCCAGCTTCATCGTGCGCGACGGCATCGACGCCGTCGTCCCCCCGTTCAGGGACAACTGCGAGTACCTGCAGTACTTGGGCGCCACGCGCATCGTCGTGTCCGAGCAGACCGGGTCCGTGCAGGGGGCGCGCGACATCTGCATCTTCGACAACAAGCCCGTCCTCACCGACGAGCAATGGCCCGTCCTGGCCGAGGGCCTCAACCGCCTGGGCGCCATCGCCCACGAGTACGGCCTGGAGCTGGTCTACCACCACCACCTCGGCACGGTCGTGCAGACCAAGGACGAGACCCTGAAAATGCTGGAGCTCACCGACCCCGCCGTCGTATCCCTGCTCTTCGACACGGGCCACGCCTACGTGGGCGACGGCGATGTCATGGGGCTGCTGCGCGGCGCCATCGACCGCATCAAGCACGTCCACTTCAAGGACGTGCGCCCCGACAAGATGGCCGAGTCCCACCAGGCGAAGCGATCCTTCCTGGACTCCTTCCTGGCCGGGATGTTCACCGTGCCCGGCGACGGCGCCATCGACTTCACCGAGCCCTACGACTTCCTGGTCTCCCACGGCTACGACCAGTGGATCCTGGTCGAGGCCGAGCAGGACCCGAAGATCGCGCCCCCGTTGGAGTACGCGAAGACCGCCCGCGCCTACATCGAGTCCACCCTGCTCCCCCGCTGAGCCCGCCCGCCGCGGTGGCGAGCGGCCCCGGCCCCCGCCTCGTCGACACGCCCGCCCCGACGAGGCGGGGGCTGGCCCGTCGGCACACCGGGCAGCGGCGCCCCCCGGAAACCGGCCCGTCGGCACCCCCCGGAATCGGGAACTCCGCCTGACGCAGCAGCGCCCCCGGACGCCAGCAGCTCCCCCGGAGCACCGCGCCGCACACCCTGCCGAGCACAACCCACCCGCCCCAAAACCGATCACCGACGACCAGGAGGCACCCCATGCCCACACCCCTATCCGTCGCAGTCATCGGGGCCGGCATGGCCGGCACCACCCACGCCAACGCGTGGAGGCAAGTCGGAACCGTCTACGACCTCGGACTGCCGCCCATCCGCCTGGCGACCATCGCCGACACCTACCAGAGCGCCGCCGAGGACGCCGCCGCCCGCTACGGCTACGCCTCCGCCACCACGTCCTGGCGCTCCATCGCCGCGGACCCCACCATCGACATCGTCTCCATCGTGGTCGGAAACGCCCTCCACCTCGAGATCGCCGCCGCCATGATCAAGGCCGGAAAGCACGTGCTGTGCGAGAAGCCCCTGGCCGACACCCTCGAAGCCGGCCGCGAGATGGCCCGCCTCGAAGCCGCCCACCCCGAGGTCGTCACCGCGGTGGGGTTCACGTACCGGCGCAACGCGTCCCTGGCGAAGATCGCGGAACTGGCGACCACCGGGAACCTGGGCGAAGTCGTCCACTTCGACGGCCGCTACTGGTGCGACTACGGCACCGACCCCACCACCCCCATCGCGTGGCGCTACAAGGGCCCGATGGGATCCGGCGCCCTGGGCGACCTGGGATCCCACCTGATCGACGCCGCCGAACTGATCTGCGGCCCCCTGGTGTCCGTGTCCGGCGCCGCCATGACGACGGCCATCAAGCAGCGCCCGGCCGCCACGGGCTACGTCACCAGGGGCACCGCATCCGCCGGGGAGGGCGCGGCCATGGAGGACGTGGAGAACGACGACGTCGCCACCTTCACGGGGCGCTTCGCCTCCGGGGCCGTCGGCACCTTCTCATGCTCCCGCGTCGCCTGGGGCCTGCCGAACTCGTTCATGGTGGACGTGCTGGGCACGAAGGGCCGGGCCGCGTGGGACCTGGCCCGCTGCGGGGAGATCACGGTCGACGACACCACTTCGCCCGCTGGCCTGGGAGGACCGCGCCGGGTGCTCGCCAACCCCGGGTTCCCGTACTTCGCACGCGGGTCGTCCATGGCGTTCGGCGGCGTGGGCCTCACGCAGATCGAGCAGTTCACCTACCAGGCCCACGCGTTCCTCCAGCAGGTCGCCGGGGTCGAGGGCCTGCCCCCGTGCGCGACCTTCGCCGACGGCTACCGGCAGATGCTCATCATGGACGCGATCGCCCGTTCCGCCGAGGCGGGTGGCGCGCGCGTCGACCTGTCGTTCTGAGGGGCGGCGCCCGTCCCGCGAACGCGGCCCCCGCCTCGTGCCCCCCGCCGCCGGCCCGCCTCCGCCATTGCCCGCCGACCGAGCCACCACCGACGAACCCGAAGGAGAACACCATGGCCCTCACCTACGGCGCCTACACCGCGTGCCTGCACGACCGCCCACTGGCCGACGCGCTCGCAGTCCTCAAAGACGCCGGGCTGTCCGGCGCGGAGGTCAACGCTGGCGGCTTCATCCCCTCCCCCCACTGCCCCGTCGACGCGCTGCTGGCCTCCAAGGCCGCGCGCGACGACTACCTGGGCGTGTTCGACGAGGCCGGGGTGGCGCTCACCGGCCTCAACGCTTCCGGCAACCCCACCTCGCCCCTGCCGGGCGAGGGCCTCAAGCACGCCGAGGACGTGTTCAAGGTGATCGAGTTGGCGTCCCTGCTGGGCGTCGACGAGATCGTCACCATGTCGGGCACGCCAGGCACCGACCCGGGCGCCAAGTACCCGACATGGGTCGTCAACCCGTGGAACGGCATCGACATGGAGATCCTCGACTACCAGTGGTCGGTGGTGGCGCCCTTCTTCAAGCGGGTCGACGAGTTCGCCCGCGACCGGGGCGTGAGGGTCTGCCTGGAGCTGCACCCGCGCAACCTCGTGTTCACCGTCCCCTCCTTCGAGCGCCTCGTCGAGCGGACCGGATCCACGAACCTGCGGGTCAATATGGACCCCTCCCACCTGTTCTGGCAGCAGATGGAGCCCATCGAGGCGACGAAGCGCCTGGGTGCCCTGGTGGGCCACGTCCACGCCAAGGACACGAAGATCCTCCCCGGCGCCGCCTACCGGGGTGTGCTCGACACGGACTTCGGGCGCGTGCCCGCCGAGGCGGAGGGCAAGGTCCCCGTCGCCATCGGCTACTGGTGCAACTCGTGGCCCGCCGACCCCGCGTGGCGCTTCGTGGCCTTCGGACTGGGGCACGGCACCGGGTACTGGACGCGCTTCCTGGCCGAGATCGCCCGGATCGACCCGGACATGAACGTCAACATCGAGCACGAGGACGCCGAGTACGGCAACGTCGAGGGCCTGAGGATCTCCGCCTCGAACCTGCTGGCGGCGGCCGAGGGCCTGGAGCGGTGAGGACCCGGCGCGCCCGGGCGGCGAAGGGCCCGCGCACGCGGGGGTGCGGTCCGTGCTGGGCCTGAGCCCCACCGACTGGCTGGCCGTCCTGGCCGCCGCCGTCCTCACCGGGCTGGCGAAGACGGCGGTGCCGGGGCTCGCCTCGATAGCGGTCGCCCTGTGCGCCCTGGTGCTGCCCGCGAAGGAGTCCACGGGCGTCATGCTGGTGCTGCTGCTGGTGGGCGACGTGCTGGCCGTGTGGGCGTACCGGCGCGACGCGGACCGTGCGCTGCTGGCCCGCCTGGTGCCCTCGGTGGTGCTGGGGGTCCTGGCGGGCGCCGCGTTCCTGCGGTGGAGCACGCAGGACCAGACCAGGCGCGGCATCGGCGTGGTCCTGCTGGCCCTGGTGGCCCTCACCGTGTTCCAGCGCCGGCGGGGCAGGCGGGGCCGGGCCCCGGCCCCGGTCCGCAGCGCCTACGGGGCGCTGGCCGGTTTCACGACGATGGTCGCCAACGCCGGGGGCCCTGTGACCAGCATGTACTTCCTGGCGTGCCGTTTCTCTGTGGCCGCCTTCCTGGGGACGACGGCCTGGTTCTTCTTCGCGGTGAACCTGGTGAAGCTGCCCTTCACGGTTTCCATGGGCCTGATCCGCCCCGAGCACCTGGCCCTGGCGCCCGTTGTCGTCCTGGCGGCCCTGGCCGGACGCCGCCTCGCCGCCCGCCTGCCTCTGCGCGTCTTCGAGCCCCTGGTCATCGCGACCACCGTCATCGCTGCCGTGCCGCTGGTGCTGTAAGGCCGCGCCCGGGAGTCCAGCCCGAGCAGGCAGGCCGACAGCGCCGGGTCCGCCAAGTGGTGTTTCGGCTTGGCGGCGAGGCGGTTGAGGGCGCTGCCGACCGGGACCCATGCTGGCAACGGGTCCAAGAGCCACAGTGCGGTGAGCGCGTCGCGGTACGCGTCCGCAGCCCCGCGAGAGGGTTTGTCCGTCTGCCCAGGAGTCGCAGCATCGAGGATCCGCGTGTACGAGGCGGTGGTCGATTCGGCGGCGGCGTAGGCGCGGAGCCAGGCCGTCATCGCCTGCGGGCGCTTCACCGGGGCGGCGCTGGTGGCGATCTCTTTCTCAACGGTGGTGGCGATGTAGGAGTCGAGGTGGAATCGGCGTCCGCGCGGGCCGAAACCACGGATTCCCGGAAATCCCGAGGCAACGATCTCTTCCGCGTACTGCTTGAGCCCGACATCGGTGGACCCTCGCAGTTCTGGGCGAATGCCCGATAGCAGCGCCCGCAGGCTCACCGTCGGCTCCTCGACCCCGCGCTCCGCCAGTGTCATCGGCCGCATTCGCATTCGTCCGATACGGCCCGCGCCCGAGTGCGTCACGGAACCCGGGTGCGGGGACGCGCTGCCCGCCAGGAGGAACTGGCCGCCCTTGGGGTCATGGTCGATGGCGCGGCGGATCCTGTCCCACACCTCGGGGACCCGCTGCCACTCATCGACGAGCGTTGGGCGCGGATAGTCCAGAATCATCGATGGCGAGGCGCGGACGAGCGTCTGGTGCTCCGACTCGTCGAGGCGGACGACCGCGCGCACCCGTTGTTCGGCTGTCGTCGTCTTCCCAACGGCTTTCGGGCCATCAAGTGAGATCGCAGCGATCTCGGGGAAGAGCTCGTCGAGCTCATCATCAACGATTCTGCGCTGGTATTCCACGGTTCCATCATACGCCAGACGACGCCCAATGCGAAGAACGCAGGACTTCTACTGCGAAAAACGCAGGGTTTCAAATGTGAAAAACGCAGGATTCTCACTGTGAAGAACGCCAGATTTTCTAGGACCACCCGGCAACGGCCGTCGGCAGCTGGAGCACCTGGCGGCGCCAGGGACCCCCTTGACGTTCCCCCCAACGGGGCCATAAACGTTGGCTATGGCCCCGCCTCAATACACCCGATGGTGCTGGGCGCCCCCTTGGCGCGCAGTTCCCGGTTACGCACACAAGGGACGGAATTACGCAACACAACACCGCACACAACGGCTTGATCCCGCCCTTGTGCGCGAACGACGTTGCCTAATTCGAGTTCCTTGTGTGCGCACCTCGCGGCGGAAGGGGACCGGAGGAGTGCTAACGGCGCGCCCGCACGAGGCACCACCGCAGTACCGGCTTGGCACTTGGATCGAGGACCACGACCTGCTCCTATGGAGCAAAGTCATGAACGCACCTGATGGTGCTGGGGGCTCCCTGACGGGGCCGGTGCGGGCGATGGGGCACAACCGCACGTGCGCGTTTTAATGCACCTGATGGTGCTGGGTGCTCCCTGACTTCTTCAACGACACGCAGCACGGGAAGACCGCCCTCACGTCTTAATGCACCTGGTGGTGCTGGGTGCTCCCTGACGCCGGAAAACATCGCCAGCTTGGACGTGGATGCCCTTGCGTCTTAATGCACCTGATGGTGCTGGGTGCTCCCTGACCCGCCTCACCGGTGGCTGGGTGCAGGAGGCTGGCGGTCTTAATGCACCTGATGGTGCTGGGTGCTCCCTGACGTATCCGGGATATCCAGGAATGAAACCTATGACAAAGCGTCTTAATGCACCTGATGGTGCTGGGTGCTCCCTGACGGCATGTAGACGACGAGCATCTCAGAGGGGTTGGCCTGGGTCTTAATGCACCTGATGGTGCTGGGTGCTCCCTGACCCCTCGGCGTGTCGAACGGCAGCTGACCTGCGCGAACTCCATGCCGGATCGCCAGTGGCCGAACAGGGAGCCCTCCGGCCGGTGGGCACGGCCCCAGTTTAAGGGACTTTTCGTTGCGAGCACAAGGGTCGCCACCGAAGCCCGAATCGGCTCCCGGTCTGCCGGATTCCAACCGCCTTTCAACGGAAAGCCGGCGCCAGCACTCGCGGAATTGTTACATACATCACTACTTTATTTACTGCACAACCCTATTCCTCCGCTCCGAGCGCGCCCCTCACCAGGTCGTCCAAGGACACGCCGGGATCCGCGCCGCAGCGGGCCTCCAGCTGCTCCACCGTGAAGGAGGCCGGGCCCGCCAGGAAGGCGACGCGCGCCTCGACGGCCGACTCGGGCACGCCCGCGCGCTGGGACCAGGCCCGCCGGTACAGGCGCAGCTGGGTGATGAAGTAGCGCAGCTTCGCGGGATCCGTCCGCCGGTCCACGGCCCTTCCTGACTTCCAGTCGATGACGATGAAACTAGGCCCGCCGCCACTGGCGCGCTCGAAGACGGCGTCGATGCGGCCCTGCACGGACACGCCCCCCACCTCCACGCTGAAGGGCTCCTCGATGCCGACCGGGGAGCAGCCCGCCAACTCCGTGGCCACGAACTCCGTGAAATTCTCCCGCAGCACCTCCAGCTTCGCCCGGGACCGCTCGTCCAGCGCCGCCTCCTCGACCACCTGGGGACCGCCGCCCAGCGACGCGTCCACGCCCACGCCGACCCCCGCCTCGTCCGCCGGGAGCAGGGAGCCCACCGGCCCGTCCCCCGCAGCGGCGGGATCGCCCCCCGCCGGTTCCGGCGACGCCAGGTGGAGCTGACGCTCCGCCCACGCGTGGAACACCGTGCCCAGGGCCGACGACTCCGACGGCTCGGCCGGCATGGGGCGCCGCACCCGCGCCGCGAAGGCCCGCGGGTCGTCCAGCAGCTCCGACACCGAGGTCGCAGGCACGCGGTCCTGCCAGATCTCGACCACCGGGGCCTCCAAGGACACGCGGTGCTCCTCCAGCAGGGCCACCGTGTCCGCCACCCCCGGCTCCCCCTCCATCTGCGCCAGCAGGTCGAACACGTCCGCGTCCGCGCGCATCGACGCGATCTCGCGGCGGACCTGGGCTGCGGCGCGCGCCACCGCGGCGCGCGAGGGCCCCGGCCCCTCGGGGAAGGCGGCCTCGGCCTCAGTGAGCGCCAAGCGCCCGAGCTCCTCCTCGTCCGGGCGGGGCACCACCAGGGCCGACCCCACCCCGGGGACCACCAGGGGCCCGCCCGCGCCGGACGCGCCGCCGTCCTCGCCGGGTTCAGTTCCAGCCATCCCAGGCTTGCCGTCACCCGGACCGGGCACAGCCCCGCCCTCCCCGGACGCGCCACTGTCCTCGCCGGGCCCAGTCCCAGCCGCCCCGGCCCCGGCGAAGAGCTCCGCGTGGGCCTCCATGAGGTAGCGCGACGGGTGGCGCGGCGAGGCGCCCGTACGGTACATCCACGAGCCCACCAGCAGTTGCGCGCTGCGCGCCCGCGTCATCGCCACATACGCCAGGCGCCGCTCCTCGCGCTCCGCGTGCTCGCCCAGGCGCGCCTCGTAGTCGCCCTCCAGCCACTTCTTGAAAGCGGCGGACGGCTTCGCCTCGCCCTCCACGTCCAGGTCGAAGTCAGGCAGGTCCATGCAGTCGCCGCGCAGCGGGTAGGGCAGGGCGCTCGCGTCGCGCACCCACCCCGAGTCCGTGGGCGGCCCGTCCCGCCAGTCCACGGTCCTCCTCTTCGAATGCGAGGGGAACACGCCGTCGTCCATCGCGAAGACGACGACCCCGTCCCATTCCAAGCCCTTGGAGGCGTGGACCGTCATGATCTGCACGGCCTGCGGGTCCGGCTCCGACACGGGGGCCTCCAATCCGTTCTCCCGCTCGTCCGCCATGTCCAAGTACGCGAGGAACGAGGACAGGGAGGCGCCCGGCACCTCCGCCTCGTAGGAGGCCGCCACGTCCACGAAAGCGTCCAGGGCCGCCCTCCCGCCCGCCGCCAGCGGGTCGGAGACCACGTCGTCGAGGATCCCCATGATGGAGACCGCGCGCTCCACCTGCTCCACGACCGAGCGCCCCGCGCCCGCGCGCACCGCGCGCAGCCGAGACCCCAGGGTCCGCACGCGGCGCACCGCCTCCCCGCTGATCGCAGGGCGCCCCCGCGCACCGCCGCTCGCGCTCCACCCCGGCTCCGGCGGGTTGTCCACGGCGTCCAGCAGCACCGCCCGGTGGGGGTCGCGCCCCTCCTCGCGGGCCAAATGGCGCGCCCAGTCGCCCAGCGCCACCAGGTCGGCGGCGCCCAGGTCGATGCCCGCCAGCAGCCTCGCCAGCCACGGCGAGGCCTCCACGTCGTCGGCCAGCACCAGGGCCGCGCGCGCGTCCTGCACGGACGGCTGGTCCAGCAGGCCCCCCAGGCCGACGATCTGCGTGGGCACGCCCGCCTCCCGCAGAGCCATGTCCACGTAGGGGAAGTCGGAGCGCCTGCGGCACAGGACCGCGGTGGTGGGCCGTTTGCCCTCCCGAGTGCCCCGCGCCCTGTGGGCGGACATGAAGTCCACGACCGCGCCCAGGGCCGAGCGGTAGTCCTGCGTGTAGGCGACGTCCACCCTCCCCTCCCCCGCCCCCGGCCTGGCGCGCAGCACCGGGGACTTGGCGGCCCGGGAGTGCTCGCGCAGGGGCGCGGCCACGCGGTTCGCGGCCCGCAGGACGTTCCGGTCGTTGCGCCACGCGGTCGACAGGGTGAGGGTCTGGCCCGGCTGGGCGGGGCCGTCCTGGAAGCGGTCGAGGAAGCGCTCCAGGGACGAGGCAGACGCGCCCCTCCACCCGTAGATCGCCTGGTTCGGGTCGCCCACCGCCGTGACGGCGTGGTCGTGGAAGAGCAGGGACAGCAACTCCATCTGGATGACGGAGGTGTCCTGGAACTCGTCGAGGAGCACCGCATGGAACTCGTCGCGCACCTGGGCGCGCACGGCCGGGGCCCCGCGGACGATACGGGTGGCGAGCACCAACTGGTCGGAGAAGTCCAGCAGGCCCCCCTCGCGCTTGCGGCGCTGGAACTCCTCGACGGGCCCCAGGTAGGCGAGGCGCCGCGCGTTCGCCCGCAGGGTCTTGCGCGCGGTGTCGTTCGTGGCGCCGATCTGTTCCAGGTCCCGCCCGAACCCCTCCAGGGCGTCTCGCGCCTCCTCCACCGTGTAGCCGTGCTCGCCGACCTCCCCCGCCAGGTGCAGGCAGTGCCCCACCGCCGCCGACGGCGACAGGTCCTCGTCGAGGTCCGTGGGCCACCCCTCGACGATCTGCGTCATGAGGTCCACGGCGCCCGCCTCGGTGAGCATCGTGAAGTCCGGGTCGATACCGATCCTCATGCCGTGCTCGGCGACGATGCGCTCGGCGAAGGAGTTGTAGGTGAGGGACACGGGGTCCTCGTCGAGGCGCTCGCGCAGTGGGGGGACCCGCCCGGCCAGCAGGGCGAGCCTCTGGCGCAGCCTGTCGCCCAGCTCGCCCGCGGCCTTGCGCGTGAAGGTCAGGCCCAGCACAGACGAGGGGGCGATGTCCTCGTGGTTGGCCACCAGCCACAGGACCCGCATCGACATCGTCTCGGTTTTGCCCGAGCCCGCGCCCGCCACGACCAGGAGGGGGCGCCGGGGCGCCTCGATGACCCGCACCTGCTCGTCGGTGGGTGTCTTCCCCGGGTCGACGAGGGCCTGGATGCCCAGTGCCGACAGGTCCTGGACTCCCAGGGCGGACAGGTCCTGGCGCCCATTCGCGCTGCTCATGTCAATCCACCGTCTTCCTGCCGCGGTCGCGAGCCGGGCACAGCCTGTCGAAGGAGCAGAAACGGCACGCCGCCTCGGAGGGGGTCGCCCGGAAGGAGGGGCCGCGCGCCGCCTCCCCCACCCGGCGCACCGCCGCGCGCCACTCGTCAAGCGCCTCGCCGTGCAGGGCGGGCTGGTCGAACACCCGTTCCTTGTCGCCGCCGACCAGGGCGATGCGCCCGCCGACCACCGGCTGCCCCAACGCCAGCAGCGCCATCTGGTAGGCCGCCAGCTGCGGGTTGTCGGGCACGCTCTTCGCCGTGTACCCGTAGCGCCCGGTCTTGATGTCCGTGACGCGCACGCCCCCGTCGACGTGCTCGACGCGGTCCATCCGACCGCGGATCGTCACGCCCTCCACGTTGGCGGCCACGGTCCCCTCGACGTCGACTGCGCCGGGCACGCCCTCCATGTAGGAGGCCAGGTTGTCGATGACGGCGTAGGCGTGCGCGTGGTCGCGCCTGCCCGCCCAGGTGCCCAGGTCGTAGCCGAGCTCCCCGATGCGCTCGTCCAAGGCGGCCCGCAGCTGCTCGCGAGTGCCGTTGGGGTGGTGCTCGGCGATGTCGTGGACCAGGGTGCCCAGGGACTGGGCGGCCGTGCCCGGCCCGTCTGCGCCGATGATCGTGAGGAACCACCGCAGGGGGCACTGGAGGGCGCTCTCGAACTGCGAGGGCGAGAGCACCACCTCGCCCGTGAGGGCGGCGTCCGTGGTGGGCGTCCCGCCCGCCCCCATCCACCGGTCCGGGTGGGCGGCCCGTACCCCCTCGCGGGCCAGCAGGGCCAGCAGCCGCACCGCCGAGGCGGCCCGCTCCGACCCGTCCGCGCGCGCGGCGTCCTGGCGCAGGGCCGCGATGTGGCCGCTCAGCGACAGGGGCGCGGGCACCTCGTCCAGGGGGACGACGCCGCCGGTCCTTGGTGTGCCCGCGTGCGTGGCCACCAGGTCGAAGAACGCGGAGGGCGCCTGGTGCTCGTTCCTCACGGCGCCCGCGTGGATGAAACGGGTGGCGCGCGACAGGGCCGCGACCAGCAGGCGGTACTCCTCGTCCAGGACGGATTTGCGGGCCGCCCTGGTGGAGTCGATGAGCGCCTCGTTCCCCTCCGGGTCGGTGGTGGTGCGCCCCGCCCCCACGTCGGCCAGCAGGTCCGCGCGCAGGATCCTGTCGCGCAGCCGCATGTTCGGCCACGCCCCGTCCTGCAGGCCGACGACGGCGACCACTTCCCAGTGCCGCCCCACCGCCTGCGCGGGGGTGAGCACCTCGACGCCCTCGGGCCGTTGCCCCACGCGGGAGATCGTGTCGATGGGGACCGAGCCGCCCAGCAGCTCCTCGGCGAAACGGCCCGCCGCGCCCCCGGGGTTGCGCTGCTCCCACACGTCCGCGACGCGCATGAGGGCGACGACGGCGTCCAACTGGTCGTCGTACCACCCGGACTCCGCGTCGTCGGCCATCGCCCGTGAGCGCCACTGGTCGGCGACGCCCGCGGCGCTCCACATCGCCCACAGCGCCTCCTGGGGGCGCCGCTCGGCTCCAGTGGCCGCGGCCTCCCACACGGCGCCCGCCCTGCCGAGCGCGCCCGCGAGTTCCGCTGCCGCTGCCGCGCGCCTGCCCTTCCGGTCCGCCTCCTCCCGCAGCGGGGGCCCCCAAAGGGCCGGGTCGGCGACCAGGTCGGCGGTGTCCGGGGGCCCGCAGGGGCGCGGCGGAGCGGGCTCCCCCGCCCCGGCCTCCGCAGCGGCTCCCCGCCGCCCGTCGTATGCCGCGCTGTCCCCCGGACCGTCGTCCGCCGCAGCGCCCTCCGTCACCGCCCCGGTTGAGTCCGCGGGCTCCCCCGCCGTCCCCTCTGCGGCCGTGGCCTCCTCTGTCGCGCCCGGCGCGCGGCCCCCCGCCCCGGCCCCGTCGGGCCGCTGCTCCGCGAGTCCGCGCAGCAGTCGGTGCACGGCCAGCATGTCGGCCCCCACTAGGGCCGAGGCGAGGAGGCGCTTGGCCAGTCCCGCGCGCGCCGCCGCCTCCGCGGTGGACCCGCCCCGGGGCGCCACCAGCAGGTCGAGCATGAGGCGGGTCACCGGTTGGGAGGCGAAGTCGAAGGCGCGGCCCCCGCCCGCCACGGGAACGCCCCCGCGCGACAGGTGGCGGCGCATCTCGTCCACCATCGACGCCGAGCGCACGATGACGACCTGGTCCGACCACGCCACGGCGTCGTGGAGGCGGTGGGCGCGCAGTTCCCGGGCGATGAGGGCGCCCATCTGCGCGGGCGTGGCCGCCAGGTGCGTGCGCAGGGGGCGCTCCGCGTCGTCGCCGTCGGCCCCTGCCCGCCGGCGCGCGGAGGGCCCCGACTGGGTGACGCGCGAGGCCGCCTCGGCCACCAGGGCCCTGATCCGGGGCGAAGGACCGTGGACCCGGTCGAGCTCGTCGATGCCCGCGCCCAGCAACGAGGCGAGGCGCAGATCCAGGTGCGGCTCCCCGCCCCGGTACCCGGCGACCGCGACATCCGAGTCGGACAGGGCGACGACCCTGGCGCCCGCCGCGCTGCAGGCGCCCAGCAGGGTGATCGTGGAGGGCGTGCAGTCCTGCAAGTCGTCGACGACGACCACGTCGGGCACGGGCGGGGGTGCGCTCACGCCCGCAGCCGCCCCGTCGCGCTCCCACGAGCCCACCAGGTCTGCGGCGAGGGCTTGGATGCGGGAGAGGTCGACGCGCAGGGCGCCGGGGCACTCGGGGCCGGTGACGGAGGCGTCGAGCAGCTCGCGCAGCAGGTGCCCGGCGGCCACCCACTGCCCCTGCCCGAAGCGCTCACCCGCTGCGATGAGGGCGTCCCCGTCCATCCCCGCCTCCCCGGCCCGGGCGAACAGGTTGCGCAGCTCCGCGCGGAAGGCGGGCATCGCCCGCATCTGGGCGGGGATCTGGTCGGGCCAGGGGGCGGGCACCGACTCGATGAGGCGCGCGATCGCCTGGTCCTGGGCCGAGCCCGTCACCAGTTCCACGGGGCCCAGCGGGGAGCGCCTCTGGGTGCGCCACGAGGAGACGACCTGGTAGGCGAAGGAAGCGGGGGTGCGCACCGGGCGGACCGCGTTGGGCGCCAGGACCTGCGCGCGCGGGGCCAGGTGGTCGGCGCGGCCCCGGTCGGGCACCAGCAGGACGGCGCTGCGGCCCCCGGACACGGCCTCGGCCAGGACCGCGAGCGCGACGGTGGTGCGCCCCGAGGAGGGGGCGCCCCGCGCGATGACGTCGCGGTGGCGCGCCGCCTCCACGACGGCGACCTGCGCGCGGTCGAGGACGGGCATCCGCGCCCATCCCCGGGGGCGCGGGCGCAGCCTGACATCGATTTCGCTCATGACTGAATACTGGCAGACGCCATGCGCGTCTGCGGCGCATACGATGGGGCCGATAGCGAAACGCGACCAGGAGGCCCCTGATGAACATTGTGATCGGCGTGAGAGACTCCGCCCGCGAACTGCCCCTCGAGATCGACATCGACGAGGCGGCCCTGGTGCGCACCATCGAGCACGCGATCGCCTCGGGCGGTGTCGTCTCCCTCACCGACGTGAAGGGGGACCGCGTCCTGGTGCCCGCGGCGGCCATCGCCTACGTGCAGATCGCGCGCAAGTCCGACCGGCGCGTGGGCTTCGCGGTGAGCTGACCCGGGCGGCGGCGTCCCCGTCGGCGTGAGGGGCCCGGTCCCGGCCGTCGGTGCCCGCCCGCAATGACCGCGAGACCCCTCTTGCGCGTGGGGCGCGCGCCCCTCGCCAGCCCTGCGGCGCGGCGCGGCGGGACCGGCCCGCGCCCGCTACGCCTTCAGGTGGATGCCCGCCAGGCGCTCCCCGTGCCGTTTCGTGATGTACGCAGCGATCTCGTCCGACGCCTCGGGGCTGCCCGACAAGTCCGGGTGGGTGAACAGCGTCGCGCGCACCAGGCCCAGCACTTCGCCGGCGACGCGCCTGGACCACAGCGACAAGCGGGCCGCCAGCTGCGGGTCCTCTTCGATCTGGGGCGCCAGGTGCTCGCGCACCCACTGCTCCTGCTCGAAGGGCCACATTTCCTCCCGGTCCTGGAAGAGCCCATGGAGCTGCGAGATCCGCAGCAGCATGTCCCCGATGATGCCCACCGTCACGAAGGTCTTCACCGAGCGCTCCGACCAGGTGGACGGGCGGGTGCGCGCGTCGAGGTCGTCGTAGAGCCCCGAGTACTGGCCCGCCGCCGTCTCCAGGTCGACACCGCGGTGGGCGCTCCACACCTCCAGCTGCTCGAAGAGCCCGAAGGCCCTCGCGCTCATGCGCGCGTGCGTGATGTGCGCCTCGATACTGGGAGCCTGGTCGCCGTCCTTAGCGAGCCTGGTCATGATCGCCAGCGCGGAGAAGGCCAGAAGGCCGATGACGTCTGCGTCGGGTTCCGACACGGGTTCGTATTCGTGTGCCATCCCCCCAGGATAGTCCGCGCGCCCTCCGGCGCCCACTCGCGCGGAGCGCCCGACTCCTCACCCCCTCACCCTCTCGCGCCCGCCGCCCGGGCCTCCAGTAGGGCGCGGACCAGCGGGTTCGCGCCGCTGCGCGCCCGAGCAGCGCGAGCAGTGGCGCCGCCCACGCGCACCGCCTGTGACCAGCGCCTCCAGCCCGATCCTATGCGTACCCGGTAAAATCGATGGCGACCATGGCTGACCGGTCGCATGAAACGAACGAGAACGCGCGCCGCGGCACTGCCCGCCCGGCATTGACAATGCGCGATCGGCTGCCACCCCTACCCCGGCACTGCCGGGAGACAAGGCAGATCGTGACTTCCACGAACACCCAGGGCACCGACGAAGCGACGGCGCCCGCCAACCCGGCCCCCGCCTCGGACCACTACTCAGCGGGCGTCGTGCGCCTGGGGAACATCGTCCCCGCCGCGCCCGAGGTCCCCGAGGCCACCCCCGACATCTCCGAACGAGGCGACGAGGACTTCTCGCGCAAGTCCTTCGCCGACTTCGGGGTCACCGACCCCATCGTCGACGCCCTGGAGGACCAGGGCATCACCCACCCCTTCCCCATCCAGGCGCTCACGCTTGGCCCCGCCCTGGACCGCCACGACATCATCGGCCAGGCCAAGACCGGCACCGGCAAGACCCTCGGCTTCGGCATCCCCGTCCTCGAGGACGTCATCGCCCCCGACGAGCCCGGCTTCGACGACCTGCTCAACCCGAACAGCCCGCAGGCCCTCATCGTCCTGCCCACCCGCGAGCTGTCCAAGCAGGTCGCCTCGGACCTGCGCGCCGCCGCGAAGTACCTGTCGACCCGTATCGTGGAGATCTACGGCGGCGTGGCCTTCGAACCGCAGATCTCCGCCCTCAAGAAGGGGGCGGACGTGGTCGTGGGCACCCCCGGGCGCCTCATCGACCTGCTGCGCCAGGGGCACCTGCACCTGTCCGGCGTCGAGACCGTCGCCGGCTGGCCCGGCCTCGTCGTCGATGCCCTCGAGGAGCGCCTCAACATCGTCGGCCCCGTCGTCCCCGGCGCCACCGACACCGAACTCGACGCCATCTAGGCCGACAACAGTCTCGAGGCCGACTACTTCCCGGCCCACCTGGAGGCCCTCATCCACGGCGTCGCGTTCCTGACCGCATCCCGCGGAGGCCCGGGCGACCCCGACCCGACGATCACCGTCGAGTCCCCGTGCACCATGTCCGGCATCTGGGACCCCGTGCGCCGGCGCCTGTCGGCCGCCGCCGCGGGCAGCGGCTGGTGCCAGGTGCTCGAGCGCGGAGCCTGCTGGTGGTGCCTGATGCTCGCGTCCCGCGACGACGTGGAGTCCGGGGATTTCACCAGGGCCACCGGGTTCCCCATCTTCTCCGCCGACGACATCGACGTGGCAACCTGCAGCAGGACGATCACCCACACTCGCGCGAACGGCACCACTGTCACCCGCTACCGCCGCGACGTCCACGGCGTCATCGTCGAGGTCGCCTGGTACCCGGGCCCCGACGGCGCGCCCGTGATCGGCCACTGCTACCCGTTGTGCGGCGCCGGCGTCATCGTCAACAGTCCGCAGGGGCCCGTAGCCGCCCCCTGAGGCATCGGGTGGCTCGACGGTACGATCAAGTCATGATGCGCAACCGGACCGGCCAGACGATCACGGACTACGCCGGGCTCCTCGCCGAGGCCCTACCCCTGCTCGACCTGCCCACCGACCCCGTCACCCTCGGCGGCTGGAATGGTGGCGACGCCGAGGACGGCGCCGCCATGATCCTGGCCATGGCCCGTGAACGGAGCATTCGCCTGTCCGACGCCGCCATGGCCGAGATCGAGGAGGAGGCCCACCTTCTCCTCCGCGACGACTCCCGCCCCGCCAGGGCCCTCGGCGTCAACATCCTCGGTCACATCGAGGCGATCCGGGCACTCGACCCCGCCGGCGCCGACGCCGAGTTCGAGGCCCGGGCCGCCGCGTTCACGGACCGGCTGTCCCCCTCCGCCGGACGGCGGAGGGACCCCAATCTCGGTCGTGAGCACACCGCCCCCGCCGGGGACGGCGACTGGCTGCGCCAGTCCCTGACCGGAGTTCGTCATCGGCCTGCGCCAGGACATCACCTACTCCATCCACCTCGGCCCCCGCGCGGGCCGGGGCGCGGCCGGCCGGCTCACCTGCGCGTGGCGGCGATGTAAACGTTGATGAGGATCATGGCGGCGACCACGGAGAAGATCCAGCGCATCACCCC
>ERZ772993.468-NODE-468-length-19456-cov-14.649657_pt1 | contig 19456 bp, 15 predicted proteins | sample MGYA00580670_ERZ772993 | MGnify/ENA primary metagenome ERZ772993 (study PRJEB29015, sample SAMEA2737936) | human oral metagenome | biome: human oral; feature: human-associated habitat; material: dental | place: China | collected 2136 ... | reverse complement strand
TGGTGGCCACCAGCGTCTTGCCCTCGCCGGTCTTCATCTCGGCGATATTGCCCAGGTGCAGGGCCGCCCCGCCCATGATCTGGACGTGGTAGGGGCGCATGCCCAGCACGCGGTCGGCGGCCTCGCACACCGCGGCGAAGGCCTCGGGCAGGAGCTCGTCGAGGGTCGCCCCCCGGTCGTAGCGGTCCTTGAGCTCGCCCGTGACCTCCTTGAGCTCGGCGTCGGTGAACTCCGCGTAGTCGTCCGCGAGGGCCTCGACCTGGTCGGCGATCGAGTCGAGCTTCTTGAGGGTGCGGCCCTCGCCGAGGCGAAGGATCCGGTCGACGATCGACACGCTGGCATCTCCCTTGTCGGTGGTGGGACGCGGGCCCCGGCGGGCCGCATCCCCCGCCCGGTCCCACCGGGCGCAGTCGATGGTCATCGTAGTGGACCGCACGACGGCGGCGACCGGCGCGCCGCGTGTTCTTGCTCGCGGCGATACCGCGGCCCTTCCCCGCGGCCCGCCGCCGCGGGGCGCGTCCGGCCCCATCGCGGCCCCGGCGCCGCCCGCCGCCGCGGGGCGCGCGGCCCCACAGCCCGGCCCGCCCGCCCCGGGGGCGCGGCCCTGTGGATAACCGGGGGCCGGCGCCGGGCGGCGTGGGATCATCGTCCGTGTCCGCACCGCCCTCCGCCGCGCGCCGCCCTCCGTCGTCCGAGGGCGCGCGGCCGCCGCTGGGACGGGAGGCCGCCCGCCTGATCCTGCCCGTCTCCTGCGCCGGCTGCGGACGGTGGGAGACGGCGCTGTGCCCCTCGTGCCGAGCCCTGCTGCGCGCCCCGCCCTTCGCCGTCGAGCACGCCGGGGCCGCCGCGGGACTGCCGATCCTCGCCCTGGCCCCCTACGCCGGGCCGGTGCGCGCCATGGTGCTGGCCTGGAAGAGCGGCCGGAGGGAGGACCTGTCCGCCGTCATGGAGGAGGCGGGCGCCGCCGGCGGCGGGGTCTGGGCGGCGGGTCTGGACGACTTGGGGCGCTCGGCCCTGCTCGCCTCCCGCGGGCTGCTGGTGGTGCCCGCGCCCTCGGGCGCCGCGCGGCGGCTGCGCGGACGGCTGGTGGCGGCTCAGCTGGCCGATGCCGTCGCCCCGGCCGTCGCCCGGGCGCTGGGGCGCTCCTGGCGCTGCCGGCCCGGCGCCCGGCCGGCGGGGCCCGTGGTCGTGCTGAGCGCGGACGTGCTGCGGCGCGCAGCGGCCTCGGGCGGCGCGCACCAGGCCGGGCGGTCGGCCCGGCAGCGGCGGCGCAACCGGTCCGCGCCGCCGCGGGTCCTGGCCCCCGTCCGCGGCTGGAGCGTCCTGCTGGTCGACGACGTCGTGACCACCGGGGCGACGCTGGGCGCCTGCGCCCGCGCCCTGGAGGGGGCCGGGGCGCGGGTCCTGGGCGCCCTCGTGGTGGCCGCGGCGCCGCCCCCGCGGCGCGGCGCCGAACGCGTTCCGGGCCCGCACCCGCCCGCGGTGTCCGCGGGCGGCGATCGCGGGGCGCGCTGCCCGGCATCGGAGCCAGACATGGTGTAACTTGTTGTGTCACAACACACAAGGCGCGGCGGCCCGCAGACGAGCCCCGGCCCGCCCCGCGGGGCGGATGGCAAGGAGGTGATCGGCGACCTTCCAGTGCCCGCCGTGAGGTTGCGGCGGGCATCCCCACCCGATCCCCCTCCACGGGATCATCAGGACCCAGAAAGGGATTCCCACCATGGACATCACCGTCGTCGGCCGTAACGCTGAGATCAGCTCTCGCCTGCGGGACTACGTCGAGGAGAAGGCCACCAAGGTCGAGCAGTTCGACCCCCGCGTCCAGCGCGTCGAGGTCGAGGTGACCCACGAGCGCAACCCGCGTCAGGCGGACACCGCCGAGCGCGTCGAGGTCACCGTCATCTCCAAGGGGCCGGTCATCCGGGCCGAGGCCACCTCCTCCGACCGCTTCGCCGCCTTCGACATCGCCATGGGCAAGCTCACCGAACGCTTGCGCCGCGCGCGCGACCGCAAGAAGGACCACCGCCGCTACGTGGTCGCCACCGTTCAGGAGCGCGCCGAGCAGGCGGGCGAGGAGCCCGTCGTCGTCCCGGAGACCGATGACGCCCCCATCGAGGACTCCCCCTCGGCGCCCACCGAGCACGGCGTGGCCGTCGAGTCCCAGCTCGGCGACTCCCCGGTGATCGTGCGCCAGAAGCTGCACGAGGCGACGCCGATGACCGTGGACGAGGCCCTGTACCAGATGGAGCTGGTGGGCCACCCCTTCTACCTCTTCATCGAGAGGGCCACCAAGCAGCCCTGCGCCGTCTACCACCGGCACGGCTGGACCTACGGCGTCATCCGCCTCGACGCCCAGGTGATGTAGGGGCGCGGCGTCCGGACGGGCGGGCCCGGCCCGGCTTCAGGCCAGGCAGTAGCCGACGTCCTGAAGGTCGGTGGCCGCCACCCGCCAGGTCCCGTCGTTGCGGTGCCAGACCTGGCCGGCGGAGTCGGTCAGCAGCACCAGCCCGTCCGTCCGGTTCGCGGTCAGCTCCACGGCGCCCGCCAGCCCGGGGATGGTCGCCGCCGTCCCCCCGACCTGGACCTGCTTGACGTCGGGCGCGCCGGTCCCGCCGTCGGCCAGGACCGCCACGGCCACCGGGTCGGACCAGGCCAGCGCCCGCGTCCCCCCGGCCGCCGGGACGCCCAGGGGCGGTCCCAGGCGCTGCGGGCGCCCCCGGGCGTCGCGCACGATGACGGCCGCCTCGACCCTGTCCGCCGTCTCGCCGTCCACCAGCCGGCGCACGACCAGGCGCTCGGACTCGGCCGAGACGTCCAGGGCCAGGACCCGGCTGCCGACCAGCCACTCCGCCGCCAGATCGGCCCGCAGTCCCGCCCGGTTGAGCACGACGATCTCGCCGCGGGCCGCGGTCCACGTCCAGCCGTGGCGGTCGATGACGGGGGGCGTCATCTCGCCGCCGGTCTGGCCCGCGTCCGCCTGATCGCCGCCGTCGGCCCGGTCGCCGTCGGCCGTCTGACCCGCGGACTCGTCGTCGACGGAGTGGATGACGCTGGCCGCGGACCTTCCCGGCGCCAGCAGGAGCATGCTGCGGCCGGCCAGGGCGACGATGGTGCCGTCGGCGCCCACGTCGGGCCACCGGGCGCTCGTCGTCCCCAGCGCCCGGGAGGTCGCCAGGGTCTCGCGGGCCGTGGACAGCCCCCGCACGACGTTGCCGCCGCTCATGCCTATGGCCTGCCCGGAGGCGCCGGGGGCGGCGTCCAGATCCGCGGCCCCGCCCAGGGCGGTGCCCGCGTCGGCGTCCCGCGGATCCTCCCCGTCGCCGAGCGCGCGCACGCTCACGGAGTGGATGCCGGCGACCTGGGTGAGGGTGCGCTCGATCTGGGCGACGAGCAGGGCCCGGCCGGTCGGGTCGAGCGCGGCGGCCTCGGAGCTGACGCTGACCGTGACGGCCCCGTCCGCCGGCAGGGGGGCGTCGAGGCCCCCGAGGAGCCGGAGCCCGGGCGGCACGAGGGTGTCCGCGCCCGGGGCGAGCCAGTCCGAGGGCCCCTCGAGCAGCAGGCGCATGAGCGTGGGCGCGGCCGTGCGCAGGGCGGCCCACCGCAGCTCGGGCACGGCCCGCTCGCGGTCGAACGACAGGAAGTGCAGCAGGTAGGCGGAGAACTCCTGGCTGAAGGCCGGGTCGGGCAGCAGGACGCCCCCGGGGAGCCCGGCGATGCGCCACTGCCCCGTGGAGTCGGCGGTCAGGGAGTAGGACACGGCGTGGTCCTCGTCGTCCCGGGGGGTGAGGATCCCGGCGCCGTCGAGGCTGCCGATGAGCCGGGTGCGCAGATCGACGGCGCCCTCCCCGGCCTGCTCGACGACGGGCGACTCGGAGCCGGTGTAGACCATCACGATCTCCTGGGGGCGCCAGGAGTCGGCGGCCGCCTTGGTCAGGAAGCTCCGGGCGGTGGCGAAGCCGTCGGAGTACCCGGCGGCGCAGGCGCGCAGGAAGCCCTCCACGATCTCCTTCGGGGAGGCGCCGACCTCGGGCCCGGCGGCGCTCTGCATGAGCGCGTCCTCCTCGGCCACGACGACGTCGGACTGCCTGACCTCGCCGTCGCGGGGCAGCTGGGCGCAGGCGCAGAGGGCTCCCGCGCCGCCCAGGCCCAGGGCCGCGAGCAGGACCGCGCGCCGGCCGATCAGGGGGGCGCGGGCCCCCGGCGCCCGGGTCATCGGCGGTGCCCCGGACGGGTCTGGACGTCCTCGGGGGTCTGAGCGGTGGACACGAAACCGGGCCCGCGCACGGTGACGCGGCCCCGCTCGCCCTCGACCGCCTCGCGCACGGCCCCCGGGGGCGGGGCGGGGGCGTCGGCGCCCTCCTCGGGCGTGATCGCGCGCGGCTCCGTGGTCCGGCGCGAGGCGGGGGCGGGGGGCAGGTAGGTGGCCTTGACGGCGGGGACGACCCCGGCGGCCCGGAACCCCGCCTTGGCCAGCTCGGGGGCGTCCTCGGGGACCACGTCCAGGGGGCGCGGGCCCGTGAGCGTGCCGCGCTCGCCGTCGTCGCCCAGATGACGCGGCAGGGTCAGCAGGAAGGAGGCGCCCTCGTCGGGCCAGCCCCACACCTCCAGCGTGCCCCCGTGGAGGACGGCGTCCTCGGCGGAGATCGACAGGCCCAGGCCCGTGCCGCCCAGGGTGCGCTGGCGCGAGGGGGCGGCGCGGTAGAAGCGGTCGAAGACCTTGCTGGCGACCTCCGGGGTCATGCCCACGCCGTGGTCGCGCACCCGCACGGCGACGGCGCCCTCATTGCCGGCCACGGTGATGTCGATGGGGGTGCCCTCGGCGTGCTCGAGGGCGTTGACCAGGACGTTGCGCACGATCCTCTCCACGCGCACGGTGTCCATCTGCGCCACGACGGGCTCGTCGGGGGCGTGGACGCGCACGTCCGCGCCCAGGCGGTCGATGTGGATCTGGTTGTCGGCGATGACGGCCTCGACCAGGGCGGTCAGGTCCTGCTCGGCCACCGACAGCCGGACCTTCCCGGAGTCGACGCGGGAGATGGCCAGCAGGTCGTCGAACAGGCGGCGGAAGCGCGTGACCTCCCGCAGGAGGATGTCCAGGGAGCGCAGGGCGAGCGGGTCGTCGATCTCGTCGCGGACCTCGTCGAGCCGCTCCGCGGCCAGGGTGATGGAGGTCAGCGGGGTGCGCAGCTCGTGGGAGACGTCGGAGACGAACAGCCGCTGCACGCTGGACAGGCGCTCCCAGTTCTCCAGCTGGCGCGCCAGGGAGCCGGCCATCTCGTTGAAGGAGCGCGACAGCGTGGCGATCTCGTCCTCGCCGGTGACCTTCAGGCGCTCGTCCAGGTGGCCCTCCGCCAGGCGCTGGGCCGCCAGGGAGGTGCGCCGCACGGGGATGAGGACGCCGACGGCCAGGGCCCACACGGTCAGGACCAGCATGAGCAGGAAGCCGATGGCGGCCAGGGCGATGGCGCGCGTGGTGAGGTCGATCAGCTGCTGCTCGGGCTGGAGCGTGTAGACGAGGTAGAGGTCGTAGCCCCCGGCCGTCGGCACGCTGACGCGCGAGCCGACGATGATCCCGGGGACCTGCCCGCCGTCGGCGCCGGGAACGGTCACCGACTTCCAGTACTGGCGCCCCTCCTGGCCGCCGGCGACGGTGGCGGCCAGGTCGTCGCCGACGAGGCCGAGCAGCCCGGGGTCGGTGTACATGTTGTTGACCACGGGGGTGGAGGTCTCGTCGGAGGCGCGCAGGAAGACGACGCCGACGGCGCCCGAGGCGGCCGAGATCTGCCCGAGCTTGGCGACCATGTTCTTGGTGGCGGCCGCCACCTGGTCGGCCGTGGTGGTGTCCGCGTTGTCGAGCTCGGCCTGCGCCGCGGCGACCCGCTGGTGGGCGTCGCTGAGGATGGCCACGCTGCGGTCCTCGAAGACGTCGTCGCGGATGAGGTTGGACACGACGAGGGTGAGCAGGACGATGAGGACGATGCCGATGCTCAGGGTCAGCGCGACCATGCGCAGGCCGAGACTGCGCCTGAACGATCCGAACGCGTCCCCCAGGTGAAGGCGCCGGGCGCCCGCGGTCACCTCGCGTCGCCGGCGCGGTAGCCGACGCCGCGCACGGTGACGACGATCGTCGGGTGCTCGGGATCGTGCTCGATCTTGGCGCGCAGCCGCTGCACGTGGACGTTGACCAGGCGGGTGTCGGCGGCGTGCTGGTAGCCCCACACCTGCTCGAGGAGCTCATCGCGGGTGAAGACCTTCCAGGGGGTGCGCGCCAGGGTGACGAGCAGGTCGAACTCCAGGGGGGTCAGGGAGATGACCTGGCCGTCGCGGCGCACCTGGTGGCCCGAGACGTCGATGTCCAGGTCGCCGGCGCGCACGTGCTCGGCGGCGTCGGCGTCCGCCACGCGCCGCAGGCGGGTGCGCACGCGCGCGAGCAGCTCCTTGCTCTTGAAGGGCTTGGTCACGTAGTCGTCGGCCCCCGCCTCCAGACCCGCGACGACGTCCTGGGTGTCGGTGCGCGCGGTGAGCATGATGACCGGCACATCGGACTCGGCGCGGATGAGGCGACACAGCTCGACGCCGTCGACACCGGGGAGCATGAGGTCGAGCAGGACGAGATCCGGCTCGACCTGGCGGAAGATGTCCATCGCCTTGGCGCCGTCTGCGCAGAACGAGGGCGTATGGCCCTCGGACTCGAGCATGATGCCGATCATCTCTGCCAGGGCGGTGTCGTCGTCAACGACGAGGATGCGGGTGCTCATGAGCACATCCTGGCACACAGATGATGCTAACACGCTTAGGTCGTCAGATCTTGACTCGGATCACGTCTCGGGCGGAAGGCCGATCGCGCCCCGGGCGCAGGACGTCTCCTCCTGCGGACGGATGCCCCCGGTGCGAATGCGTGCCAGCATTGATTCCCATGAACAACCACGACGACTCCGGCTGGCAGTCCCCGTCGGACGACTCCGCGGACCGGGAATCCCCCCGGCCTCAGGACGACGCCCCCCGGTTCGGCGCCTACGGCTCGCCCCCGCCCGGTCGGGACGACGCCGGCTATCCGGCGCCGCCGACGCCCGCTGGCGCGGACTGGGACGCGGCGGGCGGTTTCTTCCTCGCGCCCAAACCGGGCATCATCCCCCTGCGCCCGCTGAGCATCGGGGAGATCATCAGCGGGGCCTTCGAGTCCCTGCGCGCCAACCCCCGCGCCATGTTCCTGCCCTCGCTCATCGTCCTGACCGCCACCGGCGCGCTGTCGGCGGTGCTGAACTACTTCGGCGCCGACCTCCTCCTCTCCCGCGTGGGCGCCCTCCTCAACAATTCCTCCGACGCCGGGCCCTCCGAAATCCTGCCCGCATTCATAGGCTCATTCGCCTCCCAGATGGTGGGCGCCCTGCTCACCGCGCTGGCCACCACCATCCTCACCGGCCTGCTCATCGTGGCGGTCTCCCGCTCCGTCCTGGGCCGCATCGCCACCCCCGGCGAGGTCTGGGAGCGCACCAGGGGCCGCATTCTGCCCCTCATCGGACAGACCCTGCTCATCACCCTCATCACCATCGTCGCCGATATCATCATCCTGGTCATCGGCGTCGTCCTCATCGCCGTCATCGCCGCCTCCATCATGGGCTCGGACCCGGGGGCGGGCGCGATCATCGCGACCCTCCTGGTGGCCCTCGCCCTGATCGTCCTCGTCTTCATCGCCGCCGTCTTCCTCGTCGTGCGCCTGTCCCTGGCGCCGGCGGCGCTCATGCTGGAGAACACCGGCGTCGTCGAGGGCATCGGGCGCTCCTGGGCGCTGACCCGCGGCTCCTTCTGGCGGGTCCTGGGGATCCTCGCCCTCGCCGGACTCATCACCGGGCTCGTCACCGGCACGCTGTCCTTCGGCCTGGGCATGGTCTTCGGCATCATCTCCGTGGGCCTGCCCGCGGCGCAGCCCCTCGTCTCCGCCGTCACCGTGCTCCTGACCTCCGTCCTGTCCGCCCTCGTCCTGCCCTTCACCGCGGCCGTGACCGCCCTGACCTACATCGACCTGCGCATGCGCACCGAGGGCCTGGACGTCGAGCTGCGCCAGGCGGCGGGCGTGTGAGCCCGGCCCCGCCCGCCCGCCGATGCCCGCCATGAGTCCGCCCCCGGCCCTGATCGTCGCCGCGGACGCGCCCGCCACCCCCGGCGCGCAGGAGGCCCGCGAAGCCGCCGAGGCCGAGCTCGCCAAGCCCGTCTACCACCCCGTCTCGGACCTGCTGGACAAACTGTGGCAGTGGCTGGTCGAGCACCTCGACCCGACGACCGCCATCCCGGGGATCCCGCCCCTGCTCTCCGGGCTCATCGTGCTCCTGGTGCTCGTGACCTGCGTCGTCCTGCTCGTCGTCCTGCTGCGCCGGTTCAGGCCGGTCGGCCGCTCCCGGCGCGCCGCCCGGCTCTTCGACGACGAGCGCGACGCGCGGGCCCTGGCCCGCGCGGCCGACGCCGCCGCCGAGCGCGGCGACTGGGACGCCGCCGTCGTCGAGCGCTTCCGGGCGATCATCCGCTCGCTGGACGAGCGCGGCCTCATCGAGGACTACCCCGGCATGACGGCCCACGAGGCGGCCGTCCTCGGCTCGTCGGCCCTGGAGGCCCTGGGCGAGGAGCTGACGCGGGCGGCCGCGCTCTTCGACGCGGTGCGCTACGGGGAGGTCGTCTCCACCGAGGAGCAGGACGCGTGGATGCGCGACCTGGCCCAGCGCGTGGACACCGCGCGGATCGACCGGACCGGGGCCGCCGAGGCGCACAGCGCGGGCACGGGGAGGCAGGCGTGAGCACCCCGGCACAAGAAGAGCGCCACTCCCGCCCGGAGAAGGCCGGGACCGACTCCCAGGTCGTCGGCGAGCCGATCGCCGCACGCATGAGACGCTGGCGCCCGCTCCTCATCGCCACCGCCGCCCTCGCCGCCGTCGCGCTCGCCACCAGCCTCATGCAGCCGAAGACCTCGAAGATCCCCTACGCGATCGACAACCCGGGGGGCAACGGGACGCAGGCCCTGGCCCAGCTCCTGCGCGCCGAGGATCTGCGCGTGCGGACCGTCGACTCGGTGTCCGAGGCCGCCGCCGCGGGTCCGGGCACCACCGTGGCGGTGGTCAACATCGGCATGCTGACCGAGGACCAGCGCGCCGCCCTGGCCCACTCGGGCGCCGATATCACCGTCGTCGGCGCGCTCTACCAGAACTTCGACGGCCTGACCGCCGGGATGGTCCCGCAGGGCGCCTCCGCCACCGGCGTCCTGGCCCCGCACTGCCGGGACGACGACGCCGTGGCCGCCGAGGCGCTCGCCGGCTCCCGGGGCTCGGTGTCCGTCGACGAGGATGCGGGCGCCGCCGGCTGCTTCCCCGTGGGCGAGGACCGGTTCGCCTACGCCACGGCCCGCCTGCCGGGAGGGGGGAGGCTGCGGGTCATCGCCGACGCCGACCTGGTGACCAACGGCGCCCTGGCCCGCTCCGGCCACGCCGCCCTGGCGATCCGCGCGCTCGGCCACCACGAGCAGCTCCTGTGGTTCGACGCCTCCCAGTCGGGCCCGCCCTCCGTGTGGGACACCCCCTCCCTGCCGCCGTGGATGCCGCCGCTCATGCTCCAGCTCGGCCTCGTGGCCGTCGTGGCCGCCCTCACGCTCGGGCGGCGATTCGGGCGGTTCGCGCGCGAGGACCTGCCCGTGCTCGTGCGCGCCACGGAGACGACCCGCGGACGCGGGCGCATGTACCGGCGCGCCGCCGACCGCCGCCGGGCCGCCCAGGCGCTGCGCGCGGGCACCGCCCTGCGGCTGGGCCGCAGGCTCGGCGTGCCCGCCTCCGCCGAGCCGGGCGACCTCGTCGAGGTGGTGGCCCGCGCCGCGGGCCTGCCGGACCGGGTCGTCGCCGACGTCCTGTACGGCCCCACTCCCCCCACCGACAGGTCCCTCGCGGACCTGGCCGCCCAGCTCGACCGACTCGAGAGCGAGGTCTCCTCACCATGAGCACCCACGACCACCAGTTCGGCGCCGCCCCGGCCCGCTCCGACGGGGAATCGGGCCCGCGCCCGCCGGCCGGCCGCGGCGACCGCTCGGCCGACCCGCGCGCGCGCCTCGTCGCCGTGCGCACCGAGGTCGGCCGGGCCGTCGTCGGGCAGGACGCGGCGGTGACCGGCCTGGTCATCGCGGTCCTCGCCGGCGGGCACGTCCTGCTCGAGGGCGTGCCGGGCGTGGCCAAGACGCTGCTCGTGCGCTCCCTGGCCGCCTGCCTGGACGTGGGGACCAAGCGGGTCCAGTTCACCCCCGACCTCATGCCCGGGGACGTGACCGGCTCGCTCGTCTACGACGCGCGCAGCGCCGAGTTCTCCTTCCGTCCGGGGCCGGTGTTCACCAACCTCCTGCTGGCCGACGAGATCAACCGCACGCCCCCCAAGACCCAGGCGGCGCTGCTGGAGGCGATGGAGGAGCGCCAGGTCTCCGTCGACGGCGAGCCCCGCCCGCTGCCCGACCCCTTCATGGTCATCGCCACGCAGAACCCCGTCGAGTACGAGGGCACCTACCCGCTGCCCGAGGCCCAGCTCGACCGCTTCCTGCTCAAGCTGGTCCTGCCCCTGCCCGAGAGGGGCCAGGAGATCGAGATCCTGTCCCGCCACGCGGGGGGCTTCGACCCGCGCGACCTCGCCGGCGCCGGGCTGAGCGCCGTCGCCTCCCCCCAGGACCTGGCGGCCGCCCGCGAGCAGGTCCGCACGATCGGGGCCTCCTCCGAGATCCTGGCCTACATCGTCGATCTGGTGCGGGCGACCCGCTCCTCCCCGTCCGTCTCCCTGGGGGTCTCCCCCCGCGGCGCCACCGCGCTGCTGGCCACCGCCCGCGCCTGGGCCTGGCTGTCCGGGCGCTCCTTCATCACGCCCGACGACGTCAAGGCCCTGGCCCTGCCGACGCTGCGCCACCGCATCGGGCTGCGGGCCGAGGCGGAGCTGGAGGGCGTGACCACCGAGTCGGTCATCACGGGCGTCCTGCGCTCCGTGGCGGTGCCCCGCTGAGCGCGCGCCCGCCCATGCGCGGGGAGAGGAGGAGAGCGTGTACCTGACGCTGCGCAGCGTGTGGGCGATGGCGCTCGGCGCCGTCGCCGTCATCGCCTTCCCGCGCCCGCTGTCGGCGGTGGTGTGGACCGCGGGGGTGGCCCTGGCGGTCCTCGTCGACGTCGTCGCCGCGCCCTCGCCCCGCGCCATGCGGGCCGAGCGGGAGGCGCCCCGCTCGATCCGCCTGGGCGAGTCGGCCCCGGCGACGCTCACCATCCGCAACGAGGGCCGGCGCCCGGTCCTCCTCCGGGTGCGCGACGCCTGGCCGCCGTCGGCCGGGGCCGGCGCCGCCCGCTCGACGATGGCGGTGCCCGCCGGCGAACGCCGTCGCACCCGCACCGTGCTGACCCCGACCCGGCGCGGCGACCGCCACGCCGACCTGGTCACCATCCGCGTGCGCGGGCCCCTGGGCCTGGCCGGGCGACAGGCCTCCTTGCGGGTGCCGGCGCGCGTGCGGGTGCTGCCGGCCTTCGCCTCGCGGCGCCACCTGCCCAGCCGCCTGGCGCGCCTGCGGGAGATGGACGGGCGCAGCGCCGTCAACGTGCGCGGGGCCGGCACCGAATTCGACTCCCTGCGCGAGTACGTGGTGGGCGACGACGTGCGCTCCATCGACTGGCGCTCGTCGGCCCGGCGCGGCGAGGTCCTCGTGCGCACCTGGCGCCCGGAGCGGGACCGGCGCGTCCTCGTCCTCATCGACACCGGGCGCCTGGCCGCCGCCCGCCTGGGCGACGAGCCGCGCCTGGACGCCCAGATCGAGGCCTGCCTGCTGCTGAGCGCCCTGGCCTCCCGGGCGGGCGACCGCATCGACGTCGTCGCCCTGGACGAGCGCGTGCGCGCCCAGGTGCGCGGGCGGTCCGGCCCGGCGCTCATGAGCGCCCTGGCCGACGCGCTGGCGCCCGTGGACGCCGACCTGACCGAGACGAACTGGACGCTGATGACCGACACCGTGCGCTCCACTCTGTCCCAGCGCGCCCTCGTCGTCGTCCTCAGCGCGCTCGACGGCGCCGGCGCGGACGCGGGCATGCTCCGCGCCCTGGGGGCCATGGCGCGCGACCACGCGGTGGTCCTGGCCTCCGCGACCGACCCCGGGCTGGAGGAGCTGCGACGGCGGCGCTCGGACGCGGAGGCCGTGTACACGGCCGCGGCGGCCGAGCGCGACCTGGTCGAACTCGACGCGGTGCGCGCGCGCCTGCGCCGCGGCGGCGTCGAGGTCGTGCGCGCCGAGCCGGGCGACCTGGCGCCGCGGCTGGCGGACGCCTACCTGATGCTCAAGGCCGCGGGAAGGCTGTGATGCGGGCGGGCGGGCGCGTCGTCGGCGGACCCGGTGCGCGCGCCGCCGGCCCGGACCGCGGCCCCCGCACCGGGGACGGCTCAGGCCGCCACGACCTCACTGAGACCGGCGTCCTCCTCCGTGAGGTCGCCGGTCCGGCCCGACGCGACGGCGCGGCGCCCCAGGACCAGGGTGTAGGCCCACAGGAGCGCGAGCACGAGCGCACCGGCGGTGATCTTGACGGGCCAGGGCACGGGCGCGGGCGTGACGAAGGCCTCGATGAGGCCGGCGACGGCGAGCGCCGCGGTCAGGCCCACGGCCACGGTGATGAGGGAGCGCCCCTCGGCCGCCAGGGCGGTCGCGCGCGGACGCGGACCGGGCACGAGCATGGTCCAGAACAGGCGCAGACCGGCGGCGCCGGCGATGAAGATGCAGGTGAGCTCGAGCAGCCCGTGGGGCGAGATGAGCGCCAGGAAGAGCCCGAACAGGCCGTGGTCGGCCATGACGGCGCCCGCCTGGCCCAGGGCGACGGCGTTGGCGTAGAGCATGTAGGCGGGCAGGAGGCCGGTGATGCCGCCGGCCACGCAGACGGCGGCGATGCGGGCGTTGTTGGTCCACACCAGGGCGGCGAAGTCGGGGGCCCTGTAGGCGGAGTAGTAGGACTCGAACTGCTCGTGGGCGTAGCCGCTCAGCTCGCTGGGGCTGCCCAGGGCGGACATCGCCTCCGGGCTGCGCAGGGTCCACACCCCGACGATCACGGCGATGGCCAGTTCGACGGCGGTCACGCCGAGGGTCCACCAGCGCAGGCGGTACAGCGCGGCCGGCACGCTCTCCAGCACGTAGCGGCGCACGTCGTTCGGGGTCACCTCGCGGGTGCCCGTCACGCGGCCGCGGGCGGCGGCGACGCGGGTCGACATCAGTGCGATCAGCTGCGGCTCGGGGGCGCTGGTGCGGATGCGCGACAGGTCCCTGGCCGCCGACCGGTACAGGCTGACGAGCTCATCGACCTCGGCGCCGGTGAGCCGACGGCGGGAGACCAGATGGTCCAGCCGCTCCCACTGATCCCGGTGGGCGGCGGAGAAGGCATCGATATCCACGGCAGGAGTGTTTCATGACCGATATGACGGACGCCTCGTCCGAGCGAATGATGACGCCCGAGCTCATGATCACCGGGGAGGCCGTCGCCCTGGAGATCATTCCCGCGTCGGTGGGCCTGCGCCTGCTGTCGGGCCTCATCGACTACGGCCTGTACGCGGCGGGCGCGGTCCTGACCCTCGCCACCTGGTCCGCCGCCCAGGCGCACCTGTACCCGGGCATGTCGTTCGCGGCCGCCATCGCCCAGGTCTCCGTGCTGGCCCTGACCTGGATGGTGGTGATCCCGCTCACGATCGAGGTCCTCTCGCGCGGCAGCAGCGCCGGCCGGCTCGTCACCGGCTGCCGGGTGGTGCGCGACGACGGCGGCGCCATCCGGCTGCGGCACAGCCTCGTGCGGGCGCTGGCCGCCGTGATCGAGGTGTGGCTCACCCAGGGGATACCCGCCGTGTGCTCCTGCATCGTCACCAAGCGCGGCAAGCGCCTGGGGGACCTGCTGGCGGGCACCTACGTCATCAACGAGCGCTCGGGGGCGATGAGCGCCCCGCCCCTCATCATGCCGCCCGAGCTCGCCGGCTGGGCCGCGCAGACGGACATCCGCCCCCTCCCGGGGAACCTGGCGCTGGCGGGCCGGACCTTCCTCCAGCGCACCGCGACCCTGCAGCCGGCCGCCCGCGCGCGCCTGGGGGCGGACCTGGCGGCGCGGGTCCTGCCGTTCGTGGCGCCCCCGCCGCCCGCGGGCACGCACCCCGAGCGCTTCCTGGCGGCCGTGCTGTGCGAGCGCCGGGACCGGGAGCTGGCCATGAACCTGCACGACCGGGCCCTGGAGGAGCGCGACGTCCTCCGCCTGGAGCGCCTGCCCTACGGGGTGGCCTAGGCCGCGAGCGCGCGGGCTTCCAGTCGAACGCGCGCTCCTCGCCTGCGCGTTCGCCGTGGCGGCCGGGCGATCGTGGCTCCGAGCGCGGCGCCCGGCCCGGGCCCGGGGCGGACGGGAGTCAGTCCTCCTTCTCGCCGCGCAGCACCCGCAGATGGCCCCGGCGCGCGATCTCGCCGTCGCCCAGCCCCGTGAGGTGGTCGGGCAGCGTGGCGGGGTCGTGGGTGACGGGGGCGGGGATGATCCCGCCGGGGCGCCCGGAGCGCTCGGCCGGGCGGGGCTTGGGGCGCGAGCTGCGCGAGGCGTCGCGCACGGCGTCGGCCAGGGCCAGGAGATCGTCCTCGCTGGGCCGGGCGGGCTCGAAGGACGTGGCCAGGCGGATCACCTGCCAGCCGCGCGGGGCGGTGAAGGACTCCACGTGCTTGGCGCACAGGTCGTAGGCCTCGGGCTGGCGCTCCGTGGCCAGGGGCCCGATGACGATCGTGGAGTCCGCGTACACGCTGGTCAGGGTGGCGACGGCGGGGTTCTCGCAGCCGGGCCTGCGGCAGCTTCTGACGCTTCTCACCAGGGCAGGCTACCGCGCGCGGGCCCGCTGCGGGAATCCCCGCTCCCGCGCAATGCGCACGACGCCGTCAGCCGGGCGCGGTACGTATGGTGGTGCGGTGACCTCTTCGACGCAACCCGGCCCGCCCCAGCGCCTCCCCGTGCCCGCGCCGACTCCCGCGCGCCGGCGCGACCGTCACGGCCGCGGGCTGCGGGGGCCGCTGCTGCCGCCGATCCTGCCCGCCTGGCGCACGCGGGCGGAGCGATTCGACGAGCTCGTCACCTCGGCGGCCGACGACCTGGCCCGCGACTGGCCGCAGATCGCGCGCATCCAGTTCGCGGTCGAGGAGGTGCCGCCCTCGGACCCCGCCCCCTGGGAGCGCGGGGCGGTCCTGGGCCGGGGCTTCGCCGCCGAGCCGCGGGCGGGCCTGCCGGCCCGGGTGGTCGTCTACCGCCGGCCGGTGACCTCGCGGGCGGCCGACGAGGGGGAGCTGGCCGATCTGGTGCGCCGCGTCGTCGTCGAGCAGGTGGCCCTCATGCTGGGGCGCCGCCCCGAGGAGATAGACCCGGACATCCTCTAACCCCGCGAAACCGGCGGAAACGACGCGCGAAACCGGCGGAGAATGCACCCTTTCACCACTACTGCGCCTTTTCACCCTCCAGTGCACGAGAAAAAGGCGCGCAGCAGAGGGTGAAAGAACGCAGAAGAACGCAGCGGAGGGGGAAAGGCGCGGTGAACGGCCCGGCACCGCCTCTCGCGCGGCACCGCGCAATGGCTCCCGCCGGTCAGCGCGGGAGCAGGGACAGCGCGTCGGCGACAGCGGCGTCGGACACGGGCGGCACGACGGCGATGAGCGTGCCGGGCACATCGCCGCCGACCTCGGCGGTCACCACCGCGGCGGCCGCCACTGACGCGCCCTCCGCTCCGCGGAGGGTGAGGGCCGACACCCCCGCCGGCAGCTCCGGGGCCACGGTGCTCCCGGCCGGGACGCCCACCTCCTGGCTCCACGAGCCGTCGGCGGCGGCGATGGCGATGGCGGCCGCGGCCGCGCCGGAGTTGGAGATGGTCAGTGTGCTCGTCATGCCCCCCGCCGGCAGGGTCAGCGCCCCGGAGACGGTCGCCTGCGAGTCCTGCGCCTGGATCCAGCCGACGTCGTGGACCAGCGCCCCCGAGCGCGCCGGATACTCCCCGCCGCTGCGCACCAGCCGCACGGCGGCCCCGACCGCCCGGTCCGAGGTCACGTGCACCCCGTAGGCTCCGGGGCTCACCCCGGCCAGGCTGATGTCGAAGACGGCGCCGGGATCGACGACGACGCCCGAGGCGCCGGCCAACTGCGACTCCCCCTCGGGCCCGAGCATCGACAGGGACACGGTCGCCGCCTGATCGCCCGGGTTGACGATGCGCACGGCGGGGACGTCGGAGGAGACGGCGCCGGCCGCGTCGGCGCTCTGCCCCTGCTTGGCGGGGTCGACGAGCACGACGCCGGGCACGGTCAGGTCCGTGCCGGGGGCCGCCCCCGCGGTCAGGACCTCCGCGCCGGCCGGGGTCTCGCCGTCGAGGGACTCGGTGGCCAGGGCCGGGATGAGGGTGCCGCCCTCGGAGGTCACCGACAGGGCCAGGCGCGGGTCCGCGGCGGCGCTCTCCAGCAGGACGCCGACGGTCTGCCCCGCGGGCACCGCCACGATCCCCCCGGAGGGCAGCGAGATGGGGCCGGTCGAGCCGTACAGGGCGACCGTCGCCGTGACGGTGGTGGCGCCGGGGTTGGTCAGGCGCAGCTCGGCCGAGGAGCCGACGGCGCTCGACCCGCCCACGATCCACGACACGGCGCCGTCGGGGGCGCAGGGCGCGGCCGTCAGGCCCCGCAGGTCCCCGGCCTCGGTCAGCGTGGTCACCAGCCCGGTCGCGCTCGCGGAGATCGCCGATCCCGGGTGCACGGTGAGGATGCCGCCCTCGGCGCTGTCGACGCGCAGCGGCGTCGAGGGGTCGAGCTCCCGGCCGCCGTAGACGGCCGACCGGGCGTCGCCGAGGAGGGCGATGGAGGTGGCGGCCACGGCGGGGCGCAGATCGACGGCGCCCAGGGTGTTGGCGGGCGCGGCCGGGCAGGCGTAGACCGTGTCGGCCGCGGGGGCGAGCACCTGGAGGGCCCGGACCCGGGGCTCGGGGGCGGCCGGGACCCGCTCGCCCCACCAGGTCAGGGCGGCGACGCCGGAGACGAGGAGGACGCCGGCCATCAGGGCGGCGACGCGCGCGAGCATCGGCCTTCCGGGGCCCCGGGTTCGACGGCGACGGGTGCTCATGCGACGCTCCTCCTGCCCCTCAGCGGCAGGGCCCACAGGATGGTCAGGGCCCAGACGATCCAGATGACGCGGGTCATCGCGGTGGTCGGCGCGGACCGGTGCTCGATGACGAGCTCGCCGCCCGCCCCCGCGGGAACGGTGAAGGCCTGCCGCCAGGCGCCGTCGGACGGCGCGGCGGCGCTCAGGGGCGCGCCGTCCAGGGTGGCCCGCCAGCCCGGGTCGGCGCGCTCGGCCAGGACGAGGGTGCGCGGGGCGTCGGCGGTCTCGATGGTCGTGCTCACCCTCCCGGCGCCGGAGGGCACGGCCGTCACCGCGCCGTCGGCGGACACGAGGGTGAGGCGGGCGACGTCCCCCGGCTGGGAGGGGCCGACCCGCCAGGAGGTGCCGACGGCGGTCTGGGCCAGGGGCTCCAGGCCCGGGGTCGCGTCCAGCCCGGCGCGGGCCGAGGCGGCCTTCTCCCCGGCGCGGTCGGTGAGCAGGACGACGGCGATGCCGTGGGCGGCCAGGTCGGTGGCGACGCGCTCGTCCTGGCCCGTCACGGCGCGGGCGACGACGTCGGCGAGGTCGGCGTCGGCCGCGTCGCCCAGGTCGATCGCGGCGTCCGTCCCGTCCCGGGCGGCGGACCCGCCGCGCAGGCGGGCGTCGGACCAGCCGGTGGTGCGGTCGGCCAGCTGGGCGAACAGGACGTCGGGGGTGACGTCGGTCAGCTGCGTGCCCCTTCCGCGCCACAGGCGCAGGGCCATCCCCTCCGACGTGGGGGTCAGGACCAGGACCCGGCCGGCGGTCGGCGCGCGCTCCAGCTCGCCGGCGATGACGGGCACCTGCTGGGAGGCCGGGCGCAGCGCCATGACGAGGGCCCCGGCGCCCTCGCCCGTGGAGCCGGCGGCGGCCGCGGCCCAGGTCCCGCCCACCAGGACGGGCACGAGGACGGCGACGAGGCCGACGCCGACCGTGCTCAGGTGGCGCCAGCCGAAGGAGTAGCGCACGAGGCCGACCCGGACGGCGTCCCCGGCGGTCAGGGCCGAGGCGAGCATGCCGGCCAGGGCGAGGCTGATGCCGGTGCCGGCCCAGCCGGTCGCGAGCCGGACGCCGGTGCCGTCGACGGCGGTCCCCAGGCCGGTCACGTGGCGCGCGGCCAGGAGCGCCAGGGCGAGGCCGCCCAGGGCCAGGAGGGCGCCGGTGCGGGCCCGCCGTCCGCGCCGCCCGCGCGTGAGGAGGCCGGCCGCGGCGAGGACGGGGACGACGGCGAGCCCGATGAGGACGGCGAGGCGGGGCGCCCGGGCCAGGGCGGTGCCGGCCAGGAGCGCCTCCAGGCTCACGGGCAGGCCCAGGAGCGTCTCGACGCCGCTGGGGCGGCCGGGCGCGGCCACGGGAAGCCCGGGGTCGGTCAGGAGGTAGCGCAGGCCCCCGTGCCAGGAGCCGGTGACGGAGATCAGCTTCCAGGCGCGCCAGCAGGCGGGCGCGGCGGTGACCACCACGGGCACCAGCGTGAGCATCAGCCTGGCCCTCGAACCGCGCGCCGCCAGGAGCACCAGCACGAGGACCGGGACGATGACCAGGACGCTGGAGGGCGCCGCGGCGACGACGACGCCGAGCAGGAGGCCCGCGAGGGCCGCCGCCGTCGGCGAGCCGGGGCCGCAGTGCTCGGTGGCCGCGGCGCGGGCGGCCGCTCCCTGGGTGGTGCGGGCGGAGATGCGCAGCTTGCGATCGTCGTCGACGGCGGAGGCGGCGGCCTCGTCGTCGGCGGGGCCCTCGTGCGCGGTCTCGTCGTCGGCGGGGCCGTCCGCGACCCTCGTCGCAGCCTCCTCGCCCGGGGCCGCCTCCGCCGCATCGTCCGAGTCCTCCTCGGCGGCCTCCTCCGGAGAGGCCGGGCCCGTCTCCTCGGGCGCGAGGACGGCGGCGGAGGCGGCGCGGGCCGGGTCCGCGGCGGCCTCCTCCTCGGCGCTGGCCCCGTCCTCGGAGGAGTCGGCCCCGTCCTCGGAGGAGTCGGTCCCGCCCGCGGCGTCCGGCGAGGCGGCGAAGTCAATCAGGGCCTCGACGGCCCCGATGCCGGCCTCCCCCTCAGCGTCGTCGGGGGCGCCTGCGATATCGGTTCGTTCGGTGTCGGAGTCGGTCTCGGGCCCGGTGCCGGGGGCGCCGGCCTCCTCCTCGGCGCCGGTCCCGCCCTCAGCGTCGACGGCGTCGGCCCCGGCCTCGTCCTCGTCGACGGCCTCGGCCCGCGCCCCGGCCTCGTCGTCCGGCTCCGCGACCGGCGTCGAGTCCGCCGTCCGCTCCGCGTCCGCCGTCTCCTCCTCATCCGGCCGCCCCAGGGTGTCGAGGCGCTCGGA
>ERZ772993.465-NODE-465-length-19501-cov-14.256711_pt1 | contig 19501 bp, 15 predicted proteins | sample MGYA00580670_ERZ772993 | MGnify/ENA primary metagenome ERZ772993 (study PRJEB29015, sample SAMEA2737936) | human oral metagenome | biome: human oral; feature: human-associated habitat; material: dental | place: China | collected 2136 ... | reverse complement strand
AGTGGTGGTGGCTCCCCGATGGGCGAGCCACCCGCGCCGCGTGAGCGGAACACGATCCTCAGAGCTCGCCATCAGGCGGGCTCTTCGCGTGTTCGGAGGCGAGTCCTGGTGGCACCAACGGGAAGGCACCCCATGACATCCTCTCCACCGACGAAGCCGGCAGGACCGGCAGAGCCTACTGGGCCTACTGGGTTTACAGGGCTTACGGTGCTGACGCGCCCGGTGGGCTACCACGGCGACGGCGGACTGCTGCTCGAGCGCCTCGCCCGCAACGGCCTCATCCGCACAACCGCCGATCACGCCTCCGCCCAGCGCCCCCTGGACGCCGTCCTGCTGGAGAGCGCCGACATCGCCACCAAGACCTCGCGCACCACCATCGCCGTCCTGGAGGCATCCACTCGACTGACCTGCACCGGGGAAACCGTGACCATCGAGCCCCTCCCCCAGGCGGCCGCCGATGGCGAGGCCGCCCTGGCCCGCCTGCGCGCCGCCTTGAGCGAGTGCATCACCAGCGACGTCCCCGCCTCATCGACCACCCCGGCGGCCCTCACGTTGAGCATTCCCGCTGCTCCTGACGACCGCTCCCTGGAAGAACGAGAGCGCCTGACGGCCCGCTCCACCATTGAGCCGCTCAAGATCCTGGCGAACGCTCAGGTGGACCATCCCCACCTGCCGCTGGTGGCCGGCGTCGTCGCCTTCGACTACCTGGCCACCTTCGAGACCCTCCCGGATGTGGCGATGGGGGCCAACACCTGCCCCGACTACCTCTTCTACGACGCGCGCATCATCCTGGTCATCGACCACCCCACGCGCGAGGCCACCCTCGTGGGGGCCTCCGTTGATGCGGAGGACCTCGCCTCTCGCATGGACGTACTGGCCACCGCCATCAATGCTGCCGCCGTCGGAGACTCCATCGACTCCGACCGGCCGGCCGGCGCGCCCGCGAGCGCTCCGGGTGCCGTCATGCACGCCGCTCCCACTGTCTCCGACGCCGGCTTCGCCGCCACGGTGGAGAAGATGAAGGAGGCGATCACCGCCGGGGAGATCTACCAGGTCGTGCCCTCCCGCGGCTTCGTCCTCCCCTGTCCCGATGCCCTGGCCGCCTACCACCAGCTGCGCGAGACCAACCCCAGCCCGTACATGTTCTACATCGGCGCCCCGGGCTTCGAGCTGCTGGGAGCCTCCCCCGAGTCGGCCCTGCTGCACTCGGCGGCCACCGGACAGGTCGCCATCCGTCCCATCGCGGGCACTCGGCCGCGCGGCCTGGCGCCCGGCGGAGGCATCGACCATGAGCGGGACATCCGCCTGGAGCTGGAACTGCGCACGGATCCCAAGGAGGTCGCAGAGCACGTCATGCTGGTCGATCTGGCCCGCAACGACGTCGCCCGGGTGAGCGTGCCCGGCACTCGCAAGGTCGGGGACCTGCTGCGCGTGGACCGCTACAGTCGTGTCATGCATCTGGTCTCCGAGGTCAGCGGACAGCTCGACCCGGACCTGGATGCGCTGGACGCCTTCCGCGCCTCCATGACCATGGGCACTCTCACCGGCGCCCCCAAGCTGCGCGCAGCCGAACTCATCCGCACCGCCGAGGGCGTGCGGCGGGGCTCCTACGGCGGGAGCGTCGGGTACATCCGCGGAGACGGCGAACTCGACACCTGCATCGTCATCCGCTCGGCCTTCGTATCGGACGGCCGGGCACTCGTGCAGGCGGGCGCCGGTGTCGTCGCGGACTCGGTGCCCGCCATGGAGGCCGCCGAGAGCGTTCACAAGGCCAGTGCGGTGCTCACCGCCATCGCCGCCTCCCAGGGCGCCCGACTCGTCATCGACTCCGAGATCGCCGGGGCGGCCGTGCCCACTACTGGTAGGGAGGCCTGAGATGCGCGTCATCCTGCTCGACAACCGCGACTCCTTCGTCTACAACCTCGTCGATCAGTTCGCCGTGCTCGGTGCCGGCATTGAGGTCTACCGCAACACGGTGCCCGCCGCCAGAGTCCTGAAGGCCCTGGAGCCCACCCGTGAAGAATCCGCTCACGGGGAGCGGCCGGTGCTGGCCCTGTCGCCCGGGCCCGGGCATCCGCGCACCAGCGGCTGCCTCATGGAACTGGTCATCACGGCCCTGGCCGACTCCATCCCAACCCTCGGCATCTGCCTGGGGTTCCAGGCGATCGTCGAGGCCTGCGGGGGCGACGTGGACCGGGTGGGCCCCGTCCACGGGCGCTCGGTGCGCGTGGCGCTCACGGAGGCGGGGCGCGCCGATGCCGCCTTCGCCGTTCTGCAGGGCGAGCCCCTGGACGTCGCCCGCTACCACTCCCTGGGCACCCGCGAGCTCCCGCCGACCCTCACCTGTCTGGCACGCACCATCGAGATGGACGGGGCGGGCATCGTCATGGCCGCCCGCCACACCACGGCCCCGGTGGTCGGCATGCAGTTCCACCCCGAGTCCGTGCTCACCCCCTACGGTCCGGGGATTCTGCGCGCCGTCACCGACGACCTCGCTGCCGCCCGCGCCCGAACGACCTGAGCCGCGGCCTTGAACGCTCGTCGCCGCGAATCATCACGGATCACACCAGCCTTGAAGCCATGAGGAGAAAGACCATGACCCCCGCACCCGCCGAGAACAACGCCATGCATACTGGGCATACCGGGCATACCAGGCATACCGGAAGTACTGACAGCAGTGCGACGACCCCGGTGGCCGGTACCGAGGACGCGCACCGCCTGCTGCGCGCCGTCATTCAGGGCAAGAGACTGACTCAAGAGGAGACCGGCGTCGTCTTCGCCGCCCTGGGCGCGGGCGACCTGTCCGAGGCCGAAACCGCCGCCCTGCTGGCAGCCCTGCACTCGCGCGGGGAGACCCCCGACGAGGTCGCCGGGGCGGCCAGCGCCTTCAGGCATGCCGCCCGCCCCTTCCCGGCGGTGGCCTTTCCGCTGGTGGACGTCGTGGGAACCGGGGGCGACGGCACCGGCACCATCAATATCTCCACCGGCGCCGGAATCGTGGCGGCCTCCATGGGGATCTCGGTGGCCAAGCACGGCAACCGAGCCGTGTCGTCCAGAACAGGCGCCGCCGACGTGATCGCCACGCTCGGGCTGCCCCTGGACCTGAGCCCGCAGGAGGCGGTGGAGATCCTGGCCCGGGACCACTTCACCTTCCTGTTCGCCCAGGCCTACCACCCGGCCATGAAGCATGTGGCGCCGATCCGCAGAGTGCTGGCCACTCCCACGATCTTCAACGTGCTGGGCCCCCTGCTCAACCCCGCCCACCTGACCTACCAGCTCATGGGGGTGTGGGACCCCGCCATGCTGGACATGATCGCCGAGGCCATGGTGCGCCTGGGCCGCAAGCGCGCCCTCGTCGTCCACGGCGCCGGCACCGACGAGATCGCCGTGCACGGAACCACGGTGGTGCGGGAGGCCACTCCCCGGGGCGTCAAGGCCTACGAGATCACACCCGAGGAGCTGGGAATCCGCCGCTGGGATCTGTCCGACGTGCTCGGCGGGGAGCCGGCCGAGAACGCCCGCCTGCTGCGAGAGGTCTTCGCCGGAGGCGGCGAGCCCGCCCACCGCGATGCGATCGCCGTCAACGCCGGCGGACTGCTGTACTTGGCGGGACCGGCCGACAATCTGGCCGACGGCACTCGCATGGCTCTGGAGCAGCTGGCCAGTGGTCGCGTGGCCGAGCATCTGGAGGCGATGACCAAGGTGCCCGAGGTACCGGTGACCAAGGACCCAGCGACGAGCACGGATGCTCGTCGAGCGGCCACCAGCACTGACAGCACCGACAGCACCGCCGGCGCGCAGGAGCAGGTCCGATGACCGGCCCCGGCACCTCCGCGGACGGGCGCCCCGAGCGCCGGAGGATCGACGAGCGCCTGATCGTGTCAGGCACGGTCCTGGACTCCATCGTCGAGGCGCGCCGCCGGCGCATCCCGGAGATGCAGGAGCGCTTCGGCCACCTGAGGCAGGCGGACCTGCCCCCCTCGGAGCGCTCCCTCACCGAAGCCCTGCGCACCCGAAGCGGCGCGAGCGCCGCGCCCCAGCCGGCTCTCATCATGGAGTGCAAGGCCGCCTCGCCCTCGCGCGGCACGCTTCGCTCCGCCTACGACCCGGCAGCGCTGGCCCGGGCCTACACGCCCTGGGCCTCGGCCGTCTCGGTGCTGACCGAACCGGACCGGTTCAACGGATCCTTCGACGATCTGGCGGCGGTGCGCGCCGTGGTGGACGTCCCGGTGCTGTGCAAGGACTTCATCGTCGACCCCGTCCAGGTGCTCGCCGCCCGCTCACTGGGTGCGGATGCGATCCTGCTCATGCTGTCGGTGGTTCCCGACGACGTCTACGCCGAGCTGGCGGAACTCGCCGAGCAACTGGGCATGGACGTCCTCACGGAGGTCTCCACCCATGAGGAGATGCACCGGGCCGCCCGCCTGGGCGCCGCCGTCATCGGCATCAACAACCGCGACCTGCGCACACTGGCCACCGACATCGCTCGCACTGAGGAGTTCGCGCCCCTGGCTCCCCCCGGAGTGGTGCTGGTGGGCGAGTCGGGCGTGGAGACGGCTGGAGACGTGCGCCGTCTGGCCGGGCTGATCGACGCCCTGCTCGTCGGCTCGGCGCTGTCCAGCGCCCCAGACCCCGCAGCGGTCGCCCGGAGCCTCGCCACTACCGTGCCCGCGCCCGATGGCTCGCCCGACTCACCGGCCGCAGGAGCCGGGAGCAGGACCGCCCGGAGCCTCGAGCCCGAGGACGAGGACGTACCCATTGCTGAGGGCAGTTCCGCCCCGACGGCGCCGGGTTCAACAGCAGCAGAGCACGGAGGGGAGGCGCGTGAGCACGCCGGCCATAGCCACCCTCGGCTTCCCGCCTACTTCGGCGCCTACGGCGGACAGTTCGTGCCCGAGCTGCTGGTGCCAGCCCTTGACCAGCTCGAGGACGCCTTCATCGAGGCGCAGGCCGACCCAGCCTTCACCGCCGAGCTGGACGAGCTCCTCACCCGCTACCTGGGGCGGCCCACCCCCGTCACCGAGCTGCACAACCTCCCTCGTCACGGGAATGCCCGCATCTTCCTCAAGCGCGAGGATCTCGTGCACGGCGGCGCCCATAAGGGCAACCAGGTGATGGGGCAGGCGCTCTTGGCCAAGCGCATGGGCAAGACCCGCATCATCGCCGAGACCGGGGCGGGACAGCACGGCACCGCCACCGCCATGGTCTGCACACTGCTCGGTCTGGAGTGCACCATCTACATGGGGGCCACGGACGTGGTGCGCCAGGCGCCCAATGTTGAGCGCATGGAACTCATGGGGGCGCGGGTCGTGCCCGTGGCCTCCGGCGCGGGCACCCTCAAGGACGCCGTCAACGAGGCGCTGCGCGACTGGACGGCCTCGTTCGCCACCACCCACTACCTGCTGGGCACGGCCGCGGGCGCCCACCCCTTCCCGACCATCGTCCACGAGTACCACCGGTGCATCTCGCGCGAGGCGCGCGGCCAGATGCTCGCCCTGACCGGGCGCCTGCCCGACGAGGTCATCGCCTGCGTGGGCGGCGGGTCCAACGCGATCGGCATGTTCAGCGAGTTCATCGACGACGCCGGGGTGGGCCTGATCGGCGTCGAGCCCGCCGGCGAGGGCCTGGACACGTCCCGCAACGGTGCCCCGATCAACAACGGCACCATCGGCATCCTGCACGGGGCCCGTTCCTACCTCATGCGCTCCCCCGAGGGACAGGTCGCGGAGTCCTTCTCCGTATCAGCGGGTCTGGACTACCCCGGCGTCGGCCCGGAGCACGCGTGGCTGGCCGACACCGGGCGGGCCCGCTACGTCGGCGTCACCGACGACGAGGCCGTCGAGGCCTTCCGGCTGCTGAGTCGCTGGGAGGGCATCATCCCCGCTCTGGAGTCCGCCCACGCCCTGGCCCAGGCCCTCAGGATCGCTCGCGCCGCGCCGTCGGACGCGCCCGCGCCCCACCTGCTCGTGTGCCTGTCCGGGCGGGGCGACAAGGACCTGGACCAGGTCCGCGCCCGGTCGGGCGGATCGTTCTCCCCCGACTCGGCGGTGGCACGGGCGAGAGTCATGGTCGAGGAGATGGGCAGGCGCACCGAGTACCTGCCGCTGACGAGGCAGGAGAGCTGAGGTGTCCCGTTATCCCGAGATGTTCGCGCGCCTGGCCACCGACGGTCGGGGCGCCTTCGTGCCCTTCGTCATGGTGGGCGATCCCTCCCCGGACCTGTCCGAGGCCGTCATCGAGGCGCTCATCGACGGTGGCGCGGACGCCCTGGAGCTGGGGATCCCCTTCTCCGACCCGGTCGCCGACGGCCCCACGATCCAACGCGCCCACATCCGGGCGCTCGAGGCGGACGCCGGCTTCGACGCCTGCCTGGACGTGGTCGCCCGCGTGCGCGGGCGCCACCCCGGGCTGCCCATCGGCATGCTCATCTACGGCAACGTGCCCTTCGCGGTGGGGCTGGAGGAGTTCTACTCCCGGTGCGCGGGCGTGGGCATCGACTCCGTGCTGCTGCCCGACGTGCCGGTTCGCGAGTCGCCGGCCTTCTCCGCCGCGGCCGAGGCGGCGGGGATCGACGCGGTGTACATCGCCCCGCCGTTCTCCTCCCCCCGGACGCTGGACGCGGTCGCGGGGTGCTCGCGAGGCTATGTCTACGCCGTCTCGCGCGTCGGCGTGACGGGCGCCGAGCAGGCCGCCTCCACCGTCGGGCTGGCCGAGTCGGTGGCACGGCTACGGTCCGACGCGGCGGCGCCGGTCATGCTGGGATTCGGCATCTCGCGGCCCGACCAGGTCGCCGAGGCGATCGCGGCCGGGGCGGACGGGGCGATCTCCGGATCGGCGACGGTGAGGATCATCGAGGAGCACGCCCCGGCCCTGCTCGCCACGGACCCCGGCTCGCCCGCTCGCGACGCCGAGCTGGAGGCGACGACGGCCGAACTGCGCGAGTTCGTGGAGGTGATGAAGGCCGCCGCCCGTCGCCCCGCCCCCCGGTGAAGGCCCGTACGGGCGTCGACGGGTCCGTGGGTCCGAACGTGCTGAACCGATCCCGGTTTCGACGGGGTCGTCACGGCCCTGCGCCTTCATCGGCGCCCTCGCCGGGAGTGGGCCGCGCGCGCGACCCACGGGACGGCGGGCGTCCGCCTCGCCATCCGCTCCCCCACCTGGTAGTGTCTTGCGTCATAGTCTTAGACGCAGGGTTCAATCCTTCCACATCCCTGAAGGACGACGGCCAATGACGGCATCCACTTCCTCCTCTCAACGCAACAAGACGAATTCCCTGGTGATCCGCAGCGCCGTGGTCGCGGCACTCGGGGGCCTCCTCTTCGGCTTCGACACGGCCGTGATCTCCGGGACGACGGAGAATCTCCGCGAGGTCTTCCATCTCAGCGAGTTCTCGCTCGGCTTCACCGTGGCCACCGCCCTCATCGGCACCATCGTGGGCGCGATGAGCGCCGGCCGGCCGGCGGACCGCCTCGGGCGCAAGAAGGTGCTGGGCATCATCGGCATCCTCTACACGGTCTCGGCCCTGGGCTCCGCTCTGGTCTCGAACTGGTACCTGTTCATGCTCTTCCGATTCATAGGCGGGGTCGGGGTCGGTGGAGCCTCCGTCGTGTCCCCCATCTACACCGCCGAGATCTCCCCGGCCCGCCTGCGTGGACGCCTCGTGGGCCTCGTCCAGTTCAACGTGGTCCTCGGCATCCTGCTGGCGTACATGTCGAACTTCGTCCTGGCCAAGGTCTTCGACTACTCCGTCGCGTGGCGCTGGATGTTCGGCGTCGAGGCCGTTCCGGCCGTCATCTTCATCGTGCTCGCCCTGTTCATCCCCGAGAGCCCCCGTTGGCTCCTGGGGCAGAGCCGCGACCACGAGGCCCGGGAGATCATCGCGCGGCTCACCCGGTCGCACGACGAGGCCGAGTCCGAGCTCGCCGACATCCAGCGCGCGATACGCGAGGACAGCTCGCTGGGCACCGCCCCCTTCTTCGTGGCGCGCAATCGGAAGGTCATCCTGCTCGCCATCGCCATCGCCGCCTTCAACCAGCTCTCGGGCATCAACGCGGTCATGTACTACGCCCCGGACATCTTCCGCATGGCCGGCGCCCAGAACGATACGGCCTTCCTGTCCTCCATCGCCGTGGGCGCCATGAACCTGGTCGCCACCATGACGGCGCTGACCGTCATCGACAAGTTCGGACGGCGCCGGCTCATGGTGGTCGGCTCCATCGGCTACCTCGTCTCCCTGGGGGCCATCGCCACCGTGTTCTTCCTGGCGGGGGACGCCCAGGAGCTCGCCGGAAGCTCCTCCTTCATCGTCCTGGGCGGTCTGCTCGTGTTCATCGCGGCCCACGCCTTCGGCCAGGGATCGGTCATCTGGGTCTTCATCTCCGAGATCTTCCCCAGCCGCATCCGCGCCCGCGGCCAGGCCCTGGGATCCTTCACCCACTGGTTCTTCGCGACCGTCATCTCCTGGGGCTTCCCCGCGATCGCCGGCGGGCTCGGCGGGGGCTGGGCGTTCACCGTGTTCTTCGTGTGCATGCTGGGGCAGTTCGTCTGGGTGCTGACCGTCATGCCCGAGACCAAGGACATTCCGCTGGAGAAGATGGAAGCCGAGCTCGGACTGGCCGGCGCCGACAGCTGACAGCACGAGGCGACGCACCTCACGCAGTGCCGCAGATCCCGGCCGGGTCCGCGGCACTGGCGGGTGCTAGAGTGCCTTTCTGGACCTCTGGCCTGGCCGGCTGCGGGGTCCGGCGACCGGGATCCGCCGAGTGCTTCCGGCACTCTTCGTCGGCCCGTGTGCGCGAACCCTCCTCTCCGGCCACCGACCGCACTCGAATCAAGAAAGCTTCACCAACCGTGGCGAACATCAAGTCCCAGATCAAGCGCATCAAGACCAACGAGAAGGCCCGCCTGCGCAACAAGTCCGTCAAGTCCGAGCTCAAGACCTACGTGCGCCGCGTGCGCGAGGCCGTCGAGGCCGGTGACAAGGACGCCGCGCTCGAGCACCTCAAGGCCGCCTCCCGCAAGCTGGACAAGGCCGTCTCCAAGGGCGTCATCCACAAGAACCAGGCCGCCAACCGCAAGTCCAAGCTCGCCAGGCGCGTCGCCGCGCTCTGAGAGCGGGCCGTCTCCCCATCGGGGCGCCTCTTCGCGAGGCGCCCCCATTCGTGCGCTCCCGGCCTGCGAACCGGCCCCGGCGGCCGCCGCAAGGCGCTGCGGCGCGCGGACCGGGCCGACGGCGCGTCGCCGTGCGCAACGGGCGCCCGCCCCGTCCGCGCGCTAGGCTGTGCCGGGCCGCCCCGAGCCCGCCCGTTCGCACATAAGGAGAGGTTCGTGCGCATTGGATTCGATCGTGACAAGTACCTGCGCATGCAGTCCGAGCGGATCGCCCAGCGCCGCACCCAGTTCGGCGGCAAGCTCTACCTGGAGTTCGGCGGCAAGCTCGTCGACGACATGCACGCCTCCCGGGTCCTCCCCGGCTTCACCCCCGACAACAAGATCGTCATGCTGGCCTCCCTGGCGAGCGAGGTCGAGATCGTCGTGGCCGTCTCCGCCCGGGACCTGGCCCGCAACAAGGTCCGCGCCGACCTGGGCACCGGCTACGAGGACGAGGTGCTGCGGCACATCGACGCCTTCCGCGACTACGGGCTGTACGTGAGCAGCGTCGTCATCACCCGCTGGACCGACGACAATCCGCGGGCCCGGGCCTTCAAGCACAAGCTCGAGCGCCTGGGCATCAGGGTCTACCGCCACTTCCCGATCCCCGGCTACCCCGGCGACGTCGCCCGCGTCGTCTCGCCGGAGGGCTACGGGCGCAACGAGTACATCGAGACCACCCGGGACCTCGTCGTCGTCACCGCCCCGGGGCCGGGCAGCGGCAAGATGGCCACCTGCCTGTCGCAGATGTACCACGACCACGCCCGCGGGCGCGCCTGCGGCTACGCCAAGTTCGAGACCTTCCCCATCTGGAACCTGCCCCTGGACCACCCGGTCAACATCGCCTACGAGGCCGCCACGGCCGATCTCGACGACGTCAATATGATCGACCCCTTCCACCTGGCCGCCCACGGGGTGCAGACCGTCAACTACAACCGCGACGTCGAGGTCTTCCCGGTCCTGGCCCGCCTGTTCGAGGAGATCCTGGGCACCTCCCCCTACGCCTCGCCCACGGACATGGGCGTCAACATGGCCGGCTACTGCATCAGCGACGACGAGGTCTGCCGCGAGGCGAGCCGGCAGGAGGTCATCCGCCGCTACTACAAGGCGCTCGTGGCCGAGAAGCGAGATATGGCCGACCCGATCCAGTCCGGGCGGATCGCCCTGCTCATGGCGCGCCTGGGCGTGAAGAAGGAGGACCGGCCGGTGGTGGGGCCCGCACTGGACCTGGCGGCCTCGACCGGGGCGCCCGCCTCCGCCATCGAGCTGCCCGACGGCACCATCGAGCTGGGCAAGACCTCCGCCCTGCTGGGCTGCTGCTCGGCGATGCTGCTCAACGCCCTCAAGCGCCTGGCGGGCATCGACAGGCACGTCGACCTGCTCGCCAAGGAGTCCATCGAGCCGATCCAGACCCTCAAGACCCGCCACCTGGGCAGCCGCAACCCGCGCCTGCACACCGACGAGGTCCTCATCGCCCTGGCGGTGTCCGCCTCCGCCGACGAGGCCGCCGCCCGGGCCCTGGCCCAGCTGGAGAACCTGCGCGGCTGCGACGTGCACACCTCCACGATCCTGGGGTCCGTGGACGAGGGGATCTTCCGCTCCCTGGGCATCCAGGTGACCAACGAGCCCGTCTACGCCACCAAGTCCCTGTACCGCAAGCGCTGAGCGCGCCCGGGGGGCGACCGCGAGCGCTGGCGCCCCGGCCCCGACTCGGTCCGACGGCTTCAGCGCCGGGAGGGGCGGCCTCGGCGCGCCCGGCAGATCGTCAGGACCGCGCGCTCCACGGCGTGCACCGGGTCGCGGGCCTCGCCCTTGACCTCGGCGTCCGCCCTGGCCACCGCCACGATCGCGGCGGCCAGGGCGTCGTCGGACCAGCCGGACAGCTCGCGGCGGGCGCGGTCCACCTGCCAGGGGGCCATGCCCAGGTCCCCGGCGGTGACCCCGCCGCGCCCGGCCATGGCCGCCACCCGGGCGAGCTGGCGGATCTTCATGGCCAGGGCGGCGACGATCGGCACGGGCTCGGTGCCGGTGGCCAGGGCGTGGCGCAGCGCCGTGATGGCCCTGGCGACGTCGCCGGCCGCGGCGGCGTCGGCCACGGTGAAGCCCGTGGCCTCGAAGCGGCCCGCGTAGTAGGTGTTGACGTCCTGGACGGTGATGGTGCCGCGCGTGTCTGCCACGAGCTGGTCGACGGCGGACAGCAGCTCGCGCAGGTCGCTGCCCAGGGCGTCCACGAGGGCGCCGACGGCGTCGGACTCCATGCGGCGCCCGGCGCGGCGCACGTCGGCGGAGACCAGGGCCGCCTTGTCCCTGGGCGACTTGACGGCCGCGATGGTCACCACCGGGTAGGGCGAGGCGGCGATGGCGTCGAGGAGCCTCTTGCCCCGCCGGCCCCCGTTGTGGCGCAGGAGGACGACGACGTCGGGCTCGGCGGCCCCGGTGTAGGCCAGCAGGTCCGTCAGGAGGGCGTCGTTCATCTGCTCCAGGGCGGGGACGAGGATGAGCCTGGGCTCGCCGAACAGGGAGGGCGAGACGAGGGTGTCGAGCCGGTGGGGCTCGTAGGAGGCGGCCTCGAGCGCGGTGACCCGGGTCGCCGGGTCCCTCTGGCGGGCCAGGGCCACCAGGCGGGCGACGGCGCGGTCGGCGATGACCTCCTCACCGGCGCGGATGAGGACGATCGGCGCGAGGGCGACCTCGTCCCAGGCGGGGCCCGCCGGGGCGGAGCGTGAGCCGCGGCGGGCGGGTCGGGACGGTGCCATGGGCCAAGCCTGCCACGCGGCGCCGGTGACCGCGGGCGGCGCGGCGCCGGTGCCGGTGACCGCGCAGTCCGCAGCGCGGCCGTGAGCGCCGCCCGGGCGGGCCCGCGGACGGCGCGCAGCAGGCGGCGCCGGGCCCGGCGGGAGACGAGGAGCGCGACCGCCGCCTCCAGGCCCGCCAGACCGACCGCCCCCGCCCAGCCCCCGGGCCAGGGGATCCGGGCGCCGGGCAGGGCGGCGAAGACGTGGGCCACGGCGGCCAGCCAGGCGCAGGAGGCCACCGCGGGCAGGGCGGCCCAGGCCGCCGCACCCGGCCACAGCGGCTCGACGAGCGCCGCCGCCAGCCCGCAGATCGTGGCCAGGGGCACAGGGGGCGCCGCGATCACGTTCGCGGGCACCGACCACAGGCCCACCTGCGGCTGGAGCAGGATCAGCACCGGCGCGCAGGCCGCCTGGGCGACCAGGGGCAGGGCCAGCGACGCGGCGAGCCACCGCGGCAGGCGCCGGGACAGGGCCGCGCGGGCCGGCCGCTCCCCCACCAGGATGCCCGCCGTGGCCGCCACCGACAGGGCGAAGCCGTAGTCGCGCGACTGCCAGGGGTCGATGAGCACGAGGATCAGCACGGCGCCGGCCAGGGCCGGCACGGAGACCGAGCGGCGCCCCGAGGCGACGCCGGCGAGCATGACGGCGCCCATGACCCCGGCGCGCAGCACCGAGCCGCCCGGGCGCACGAGGACGACCAGGCCCGTCAGCACCACGAGTCCCGCACCCGCCCGCACCCGCCGGGGCACCGCCCCGAGCCCGGTCAGCACCAGGCCCAGGACGAGGGCGACGTGCTGGCCCGAGACGGCGGTGAGATGGGTCATTGAGACCGCGCGCATCTCCTCGCGCACCGTCTGGGGCAGGGCGTGGTCGTCGCCGAGGGCGACGCCGGGCACGAGGGCGCGGGCGCCGGGCGGCCAGCGCGGGGTCCCGTCGCCCCCATCCGGTTCGGCGGCCCGTCCGCCCCCGTCCGGTTCGGCGCCCGTGTCCGGTTCGGCGACGTCGGCCGGCTCGGCGCCCGCGGCCCGGGCCAGGCCCTCGCGCAGGCGCCCGACGCGGGCGAGCGAGCCCGACGGGTCGGCCAGCACCCTCACGGAGGCGCCCGCGCCCAGCCAGGCGGCCTCGGCCGAACCGGGCTGGGCGGCCCGCAGCGGCCCGTGCACGCGGACCGTCGCCCCCAGGGGGAGGTCCAGCCACCGGGAGTCGCCCAGGACGACCGCCTTCTGACGGGAGGGGGCGCCGTCGACGCTGCGGACCCCCAGCTCGACCAGCACCGCGGTGCGACGCGCCGTCACAACCGGACGCGGGGCGGTGGTCACGGTGGCGATGAGGGTCGCCCGGCGGGAGGCTGCGGCCGCGACGGTCAGGGGGTCGCGTTCGCGCACGTGGAGGAGGGCGGCCGTGACCCCCAGCACGCTCGCGCAGGCGAGCGCGACCACCAGGGCGCTGGCGGCGACGGACCCGCGGGCGCCGCCGGGCACCTGGGCGCCGGGTCGCGGGTCGTGGCGGTGGCGCGCGGGCCGATGGCGCAGCGCGGGCACCAGCGCGATCCCGGCCGCCGCCAGGGCGACGGCCCCGGCTCCCAGGCAGGCCCGCACATCGGCCGCGCACCCCCACCCGGCCGCGGCCCAGGCCGCGAGGGCGACGGGCGCGAGGCGCAGGTCGAGGGCCTCGGGGGCGGGCGGCGCGTCGATGCACTCCGGACGGCGGCCGGGGGCGGGCGCGTCGACGGGCGCCGCCCGGGACGAGGGCCGGTGGGCGCGGTCGGGCAGGCGGGCGCCATCGGGCGGACGGGCGCCGTCGGACGAGCGGATACTGCCGGATGGACGGGCGCTGCCGGGCGATCTCATACGGTGGCCTGGGAGCGCAGGGCCTCGAGCTTGGCCGGGCCGATGCCGGGGACGTCGGTCAGGTCGTCGACGGAGGCGAAGGGGCCGTGGCCGTCGCGGTACTCCACGATGCGCGCGGCCAGGGCCGGGCCGATGCCGGGCAGGGCCTCCAGCTCGGCGGCGCCGGCGGTGTTGATATTGACCACCCCGCCACCGGGCGTGCTCCCGCCGGACGCACCCGCCGCCGCGCTCCCGCCGGACGCGCCGCCGGGCGGGGAGGGGCCCGGGTCGGGGGCGACCAGCTGCTCCCCCGCGTGCGGCACGCGCACCTGCTCCCCGTCGCCCAGGACGCGGGCGAGGTTGAGCTGCTCGGTGTCGGCGTCGGAGGCGGCTCCCCCGGCCGCCGCAATGGCATCGGCCACGCGCGCGCCGTCGGCCAGTACGACGACGCCGGGCGAGACGACGGCGCCGACGACGTGGACGACGATCCGGCCCGCCGGCGCGCCCGCGGGATCGGCGGGGTCGGGCGGCCCGGTCGCAGCGGGGTCGGCCGGGCCCGGGGCTGCGGCGGAACCGGGCGGCCCGGTCGCAACGGGGTCGACGGCGGCCGCCGGGAGCCCGGTGGCGGTCGGGGATGCGGCCCCCGATGCGCCGTCGGGGACCGTCAGGACGGCGCGCAGCGCCAGGCCCAGCCCCAGCACGAGCAGCAGCGCGCCGAAGACCATGGCCGCGCGCGGCGCCAGGGCGAGCCGCCGGGGCCGGATGACGGGGTCGAGCGGGTCGGTGGAGCAGGCCACGCGCACGAGCTCCTCCAGGCTGGTCCGCCCGCGCCCTCCGGCCGCCCGTCTGCCGCTCATGGTCCGAGGCTAGGCAGGATCGGACGGACCGCGCCCGGCCCCTGTGGACGCCGTCCCGCCGGGGTGTCGCCGCCGCCCCCTGTGGAGCCCGGCTGTCAGCCCCGCGCCAGCGCCGGGGCGACGACGATGCCCAGGGCCCCGGGGCCCAGGTGGACCCGGGTGGCGGCGTCGACCGGGGAGCGCAGGATCGCCTCCACCCGGGTGCCCGCCTGCGCCATGGCCTCCGCCAGGTCGTTCTCCAGGGCCAGGCCCGCGCCCGGGTCGTCGCCGTAGTGGACGGCCAGGCGCACGAGCCGCATGGGAAGGCGCGGCCGGCGCGGCGCCCCGCCGCCGGACTCCTCCACGGCCAGGCCGATGAGGCGGCGCCGGGCCCGGCCCGCCCCGCGCACCGCCTCGATGACGTGCAGGCCTCCCGCATCCGTGCTGAGGATCGGGCGAATGCCCAGGGCCCCGCCCACCATCGCCGTCGTCCGGTCCATCCGTCCGCCGCGGCGCAGGTGGGAGAGACTGTCGACGAGGAAGAAGAGCCGGGAGCGGGAGGCCGAGTCCCGGGCCCGGGCGGCGCCGCGGCGCGCGTCGTCGGCGTCCGCCGCCGCCAGGGCGGCCAGGCCGAGCGCGCCGGCGCTCACGCCCAGATCCAGCACCCGCACCCGGCCGTCGAACCGGGCGGCGGCCAAGCGGGCGTTGTCGATGGTGCCGGACAGCACGGCGGTCAGGTGCAGGGCGAGGACCTCGTCGGCCCGCGACAGGGCCGCCTCGTAGGCCTCGGCGAGTTCGGCCACCGACGGGCGGGCCGTCGTGGCGCCGTCGTCCCCCTCAATGGCGTGCAGTTCGACGACGCCGATGCCGCGCTCGGCCGCGAGCGCGGGGGGCAGGAAGGCCGCGGAGTCGGTGACGACGGCGAGGGTCATGGGCGCAGCGTAGCCCCGTGCGGGCCGCGGTCCGCGCACAGGGGCGAAGGGCGGACCCGGGCCGCAGGCGCACAGTCCGCGCGGGCGGTGGTCCGCGCCCGCTCAGCGGCCGACGTCGGGGATCGGGTTGGGGACGGGCCGCGGGTTGAGCCGCACCCAGTCCACGGCGAGCCGGCTGATCCGGTCGGCCGCGGAGTAGTCCAGGGCGCCGGTGCGCAGGACCGCCAGGTGCTCGCGGGCCTCGGCCAGGTCGGCGGCGGGCAGGGGCGCGCCGGAGGCGAGGATCCGGCCCAGGCCGTCGGTGAGGTCGCGGTAGGCGCGGTCCCAGTTGACGCCGCCGTTGCGGCTGAGCTCGTCGCCGATGCGCCCGGCGATGCGGATGGCCTCGCCCTGGGCGGTGTCGGCCCTTCCCGCGATGGGCACGAGGGCGTCCCACAGGGCGTTGAAGGCCCGCTGCCAGGGCCCGTCGGGGACCTCGATGGGGACGGCGCCGTCGTGGAGGGCGATCGGGGCGGCGGGTTCGACGCCGCAGATCCGGCACAGGCGCTCCAGGGCGGCGCCGTCGGCCTCCAGCTCGCGCGTGTCCTTCCCGTCGCGGCGGCGCTGGGCCAGGAGGCGCTGGTAGTCCTTGCCCATGGGCGCGAGGAAGGTGTCCTCGACGCCGGTGGGGCGGGCGCCGGCGGCCAGGAGCCTTTCGACGATCTCGAGCATGGACTGGAGCCGGTAGTTCTCGCCCCCGCGCAGGGCGTAGGTGATGGCGCTGTACTTCTTGCCCCAGCGGGTCGCGCGCCGGGCGGGGTCGGCGCCGGCGGCCAGGAGCGCGTCGACGGCGGGGAGGCAGAGGCCCTCGGCGGCGGCGTGCAGGGGCGTGCGCCCGTTCTTATCGGGCGCGTCGACCTCGGCCCCCAGCTCCAGCAGCAGGCCGATCTGGTCCTTGTGGGCCCAGCAGGCGCGCTCGTGGAGGGGGCGTCGGCCGTAGCGGTCGGCGGCGTTGATGTCCTCGCCGCGCTCCACGAGCCGGCGGACGAGCTCGTCGGGGCAGGGCGTGATGTGCAGGGCCGTGATCCCGCGGTCCGGTTCGCGGGCGCCGATCTCGCAGTGGGACAGCTCGGCGAGGGCCTGGTCGACCCGGCCCTCCTCCATGAGCGCGCGCAGGTTCTGGGGCAGGGTGGTGCTCAGGCCGGTCATGGGCGCCTTCCTCCGGTTCGGGTCCGTGTGCGAACCGCGGGGCGGCCGCGCCGCAACGGTACACGCGTCAAGCCCGTGAGCGCCCGCCCGCGGCGCCCGGCGGTTCCCGTTCGGCCGGTCGGAGGCCCGCCGCGGTCGCCGTCCGACCGGCGGCCGCCCTTCCGGGGGCTCGCGGCGGCGCGGGTTGTCCAAATCTGCCACAAAGGCCCGGATCGAGCCGGAGCACCGGAGGAGAATCGTTGATATTCTGCGCTTTCGTTCGCGGCCGATCCCGCCGCGGACCGCCTTTGTGGCAGATTTGGACACGGCCCCGCCCCGGACCGCCCCAGGAACCCCACACGTACCACCCCGCGCCCGCCCATCCCAGTCACCGCGCCGATCCGGGCCCGCGGGCCGTCGCTCCCAGCCAGAAAGGCTCAATGACTCGCCATCGGTCACCGGGCGATGCGCGCGATCTGCTTCCCGACCCTCAGGTAGACGGGCGGGAACGGCGCCTCGGCGAGTGCGTCCCGGACCGGCCCCCTGAGAGACTCCTCGTCGATATGGAACTCCCGGTTGTCGTCGTCGACGAACCTCAAGCCGCCCTGCTTGGCGACGCGTCGGATATCCGCCCGCGAGCGGCCGCTCAGCCATTCGGCGCGCAGTGCGTCAAGAAGACTCTCCGAGTCGCGCGACAGCTTCACGACCGGCAGATCGAGTTCCCGGAAGGAGCGCCTCGAGAACCGTGCCCGGAACTCCGCCTGGGCCGCCTGGGCGCCCTCTCTCCCGCGAAGGACGGCGGTCACCGCGTGGGCCAGGAGGCGCTTGGCCGCCATCGGGTGGAGGGACGCGGTCGCCCTGCGGATCTCTGAGTCGGTGATCTCGGTGAGCGCGGCGAGGTAAACCGGAACGAGGCGATCGGGAACCGCCATGATCCGCCCGAATATTTCGCTCGGCGGGGCCGCGAGGGGGACGTAATTGCCCTGACTCTTGCTCATCTTGGCGCCGCTCCCATCGATTCCCTCGATGAGCGCCGTCGTGAGGATGATCTCCGGCTCCTGGCCGCGTTCACTCATCACCCTCCGGCACATCTGCATGTTGAGCAGCTGATCGATCCCCCCGATCTCGATGTCCGTGTCGAGTTCGGCGGAGTCGAGCGCCATGACGACGGAGTACAGCTGCTCGGCCATCGAGAGACCCGCGCCCGACGCCATCCGCTTGCGGAAGTCCTCGCGCTGCATCGTCAGCGACACGGGTATCCGGGCCAGCAGCGAGAGGAGATCGGGAAGAGTGACCGGCTCGAGCCAGGCGCTATTGAAGTGGAATCGCGCCTTCTCGAAGTCGAAGAACGGCGAGATCTGCTCCCGGTACGTGGCGAGATTAGCCGCGACGTCCTCACGGGTGAGGGGCGGTCGGTCCGCGGATCGCCCGCTCGGGTCCCCGATCCTCGCGGTGATGTCTCCGACGATGAAGTCCACGGTGAGCCCCATCCGTCGAAGCCGATCGGCGAGGATGATCGGTACGGCGTGTCCGAGGTGGACCTCGGCGCCGGTCGGGTCAATTCCGAACTTGAGCGTCGCACCGGGCTCGGACAGACGGCTCGCAAGCTGATCGAGTCCGGGCAGCACATGCTCGCAGCGCGAAGCGATGAGTTCGACCTTCATGTCAATCGGCAGGTCGCGGAGGTCCAGTTCCCGACGGCGGCGCAGGACGTCGCTGAGCACTGCGATATCGGCGTCCGGACCGCTTTCGGCGGCGGCGAGTCCCGAGACGAATTCAGCCTCCGACGCGGCAAGAGTCGAACGGCGCTCAACGGGTGGCATAGTGGCTCCAATGAGGAGGATCGCGGGCGCGGACGCGGGCGGGTCGCGCCCTGGGACTGACGGGTCAGGGACCGGGCTCGGCGCAGCGCGCCGGAGCCGCGGCCGGCTGGGCGGCGGTGGAGCCGCACTCGAGAAGAGTACACCGGGCTCTTCCCGCCCACGGGCCTGCGACGCCGGCGAAGGCCCGTGGCCACGACGCGGAGGCGAGGTTGGAGCATATGACGACGACGGACTCGGGGCTCCCCGTGGCCTCGACGCGAGGGCGGCGCGGATCGCCCCGCCGGCCGGTCCCGCAGCCGACGGCGCCCTCGGCGCGGGTTCGGCTCACCGGGCGCTGAGGACCATCTGGGAGATGAGGTTGTCGAGACGGCGGACATCGACCCCGCGGCCGAGCTTGATCTTGATGTGGCCGGCGCGGGTCCACAACTCCATCTCGGCGTTATGGTCGAGATGACCGGCGTTCTCCGAGGACCACATGTCGATGCGGGAGTACGGCAGGGAGTACAGCTCGACCTTCTTGCCGGTGATCCCCTGGGAGTCCCTGACGATGAGGCGCCGGTCGGTGAAGATGGCGGAGTCCCGGAAGGTCTTGTAGGCGACGTAGGGCTGCTCGCCCGGGATGAGGATCGGGCCGATGTCGTTGGGGATGGGGCACTCGGCGACGAGTGTCCAGGCGGCGATGGCGTCGAACTCTACGGGCACGGGATTCTCCTCGGGGTGGGGGCGGCGCTGGGCGGGTGCGCGGCGCTGGGGCCCATGCTGCCACGGGTGCGACGCGCACGAATCCGCCCGTGTCCGTAACTGCGGACCGGATCGACCCTGGGGCCGGTCCCGGCGGAGGAACTTCGTCGAGGCGGGGCCGGTGGTGAGATCGCCGGCCAGGTCCGCGAGCACGTCACTTAACCCGCGAGAACGTCTGCTAGAGGTACGTTCTCGAGGGTTACCCGACGATCTCGCGGGTTAAGTGAC
>ERZ772993.464-NODE-464-length-19528-cov-5.628563_pt1 | contig 19528 bp, 18 predicted proteins | sample MGYA00580670_ERZ772993 | MGnify/ENA primary metagenome ERZ772993 (study PRJEB29015, sample SAMEA2737936) | human oral metagenome | biome: human oral; feature: human-associated habitat; material: dental | place: China | collected 2136 ... | reverse complement strand
ACACATCAAGGATATTACACACCCGACGGGATATTCACCACATCCACCCGGGAAATCCTGGTTCCCCTGGCCGGCCTGAATACCCCACAGACATCGGATTTTGATTAAAGAGAGCTATAGGTGTTGAGGTTTATTCACGGGCAACACTTCGGCTGGCGAAACCCTTGGTCAGGTAACACTTGAGGGCGGTTATGGATAAGCCTCGTTGTGTCGGGTTTTCTAGGAGGAATGTAGTTTGGAGGTTCCTTCTGCCCTGACTGGGAGGGTGGTGATTCCGATGATGTTCAGGAATATGCAGGTGTATTCTCCTGTCACCTTGACCTCGATGGTGTTGTCGCCGATCACTTGGGCAGTGCCGCGGAATCGGGACGCCGCCACGTATTTCTCGGCTGCTTGTTTCGCGATGTCGGGTTTGGGGTTCAGGTGTCCATTCGTCAGTTTCAGGTGCTGGTGGCCTGCCCGGGCTGCTTCTGCTGCGATGCTGCGGGCCTCCTGTGTGGCCTTGGTGTGGCCGGTGAAATCCACTCCGATTCCGATGATCACGATGAAACCGATCAGCGCGACCGCTGTCCACACCGTTATGGCACCGCGTTCGCTGTGTTCCCGAACGCTCCTCATGACACGATCCTAGACCCTGCGCGGCCTCGGCGCTCGGGCCGGGAAAACATTGTGGAGGAACCGTTTCAGTTCGCTGGAGCTGTAAAGGTACGGCTCCACGAAATCCTCGGCCCGCAGGGCCTCGCCAACGAGAATGATCGTTGCCTGACGCAGCCCCGATGCGACCGCGGCATCATGCATGCTCGCGACGGTGGTGCGGATGACTTGTTGATCCGGTTGGGTGGCTTTACCGGCGATCACGACCGAGCAGCCGGAGCCGTAATGGGGAAGCAGCTGCTCCTGCAGACGGGCGATGTGACGGATTGCCAGATGAATCGCTAGGGTCGCTCTCGAAGCTGCCAGATACTCTAGACGTTCGGTTTCCGGCATGGACGTCGACTCCTTCTGGGCGCGTGTCAGGATCACCGTCTGCACTACTTCCGGGGCCGTCAACTCCTTGCCGATCAGCGAATCGGCCGCTACATAGGCAGGAACCTCGGGCGTGACGTCCCACGGCACACCGGCCTCGTCGAGACGGCGGTTCTGCTCCGCGACGGCCGAGTAGATCGACGGGTCCCCGGAACACAACCGAGCAACGTCCTTGCCCTCGTGGTGTGCCCGGACCAGATGCCCGGTGATGGCGTCCAGGTTTCAGGTGCTGGGTGTCGATCCGTTCCCCGTCCACGGGGCCAGCACCTGTTCGATGTAGGTACCCGCGTACAGGCAGACCGGAGATGTGCGCAGCAGCTCGGCGCCACGCAGAGTCGGCAGGTCGGCGACACCCGATCCGGCACCGATGAAGTGAACGGTCATGAGGTCTCCTTGACCAGCGAGTAGCAGGTGACGGTGCGTGCCGGTTGCCAGCCGCGGAACGACCCGAGGGGTTTCGCGGTCTCGAACGAGACCTTCATCAACTCGCCGCCGAGTCGGGCATGCAAACCGGCGAGCAGGACATCGGTTTCCAAAGTGACGGAATGAATCACCAACCGTCCCCCGGCGGGAAGCGCAGCCAGTGCGGTCTCGCAGGTTTCCGCGTTGGCGCCCCCACCGAAGAAGACGGCATCCGGGATGGGTAGCGACGGATCGGACATCAGGGTCAGGGCGTCTCCCACCCGCACCTCAAAACGGTTCGCCACCCCGAGGCGAGCTGCGTTGCCGCGGGCCCGGGCAGCGCGATCGCCGCGTTTCTCAAAGGCGACGGTGCGGGTGCCGGGGGCGCTGCGACACCAGGAGATGCCGACGCTTCCCGATCCCGTCCCGACGTCCCACAGCACCTGGTTCCGTGCCGGCGCCAGGGCCGCCAGTGCCGGAAGCCGAATCGGTTGTTTCGTCAGCTGCCCGTCGTTGGCGAAGGTCTCGTCGGGCAGCAGGGGCCCGACGACCACCGGATACGTGCCGGTGTCGAACTCGATGGCCACCACGTTCAGGCGTGGCAGCTCCTCTCGGTGCGTGGCGAGGGTTTCCGCCGTGAAGTCCTGCCGGGACTCCTTCGGCGTGCCCAGGTTGCCGAGCACCGTCATGGCCGAGTTCCCCCAGCCCGCCGTCACCAAGGTCCGGGCCAGCTCCCCCGGGGTGGTCTGATCCGCGGACAGGGCTATGACCCGTTCGCCGGGGGCGGCCAGCGTCAGCACGCGCTGATGATCGCGTTCGACCAGCGAAACCCAGCTGGTCGCCTCCGCGGGCCACAGCATCCGGGAGCGTGCGAGGGTCTCCGATGACAGCGCAGGATGCACCCGAATGCGTTCCGCGCCCAGCACCTCCATCAGGGTGGTCGCCACCCCGGACAACAGCGGGTCACCGGAGGCCAGCACCACCACGTCGTCGCCGAGCTCCCTGAACAACCCCGCCACCCCGGCGCGCAGCGGCGTGGGCCACTGCACACCGCGCGAAGGGTCGGGAAGCATCTTCAGGTGTCTGGCGCCCCCCACCACGACCGGCGCGGAGGTCACCAGCTCCCGCAGGTGCGGGGGCAGCTCGCCGAGCCCGGACGCGGGCACACCAACGACATCAATCATGATGAGAGAGCTTATCCAGATTGTGGAACAATGGGGCCGCTGGATGCGGAATGCGGTGAGAATCCGCAGCGGTCCCGCCACTGTGTACCCCATGGGGTGAGCCAGGCCATCGATCCAGCCAACTGCGACGTGGGCGCGGACCCACAGGAAGGCATACCTCCAGCAAATGAAGTTTCCATTCACCACGGCACTCGGGGCCGAGGGCATGGCGTGCGTTCTGAGCCTGGCCGGCATTTCCCCGGAGATCGACGGCGTCCTGGCGCGAGGCGAGAAGGGCACCGCGGAGTCCACCATGGTCCGAGCCCTCGCCGATGTGGTTCGCAGCGACCTGCAAGCCGAGGGAGTGGCCTGATGGCCCGGGGAACCCCGGAGACCGTGCCCGACGACGGGCTGACCACGAAGCAGCGCCGGAACCGGCCCATGGTGATCGTCAACCAGGGTGAGGGGAAGGGAAAGTCAACGGCGGCCTTCGGTCTGGCGCTGCGCGGCTGGAACCAGGGATGGAGCATCGGGGTCTTCCAGTTCGTGAAGTCGGCGAAGTGGCGGATCGGTGAACAGACCGCCCTCGAGGCCCTGGGAAAGCTGCACGAGGAAACCGGTCAGGGCGGCGCCATCGAGTGGCACAAGATGGGTTCCGGATGGTCCTGGACGCGAAAGACATCCGAGGACGATCCCGCCCGGGCCGCTCGTGACGGCTGGGAGGAGGTGAAACGCCGACTGGCGGAACAGACCCACGGGCTCTACGTCCTCGACGAGTTCACCTACCCGATGGAATGGGGCTGGGTCGACGTCGACGAGGTGGTGGAGACCCTGACGAACCGGCCCGGGTTCCAGCACGTCGTCATCACCGGACGCCGCTGCCCCGAACCGGTTCTGGAACTGGCGAATCTGGTCACGAACATGACCAAGATCAAGCACCCCTTCGACGAGGGTCAGAAGGGCCAGAAGGGCATCGAGTGGTGAACATTCCCCGTTTCGTCATTGCCGCAGCCGCGTCGGGGCAGGGCAAGACCACCATCACTACCGGGATCATCGCGGCGCTGGCCGCCCGCGGGATGGTGGTCCAGGGTTTCAAGGTGGGTCCCGACTTCATCGACCCGGGTTACCATGCGCTCGCCTCGGGACGGGTGGGGCGCAACCTGGATCCGTTCCTGGTGGGGGAGCGCCGGGTGGCGCCCCTGCTGGCCCACGGTGCCCGGGGAGCCGAGATCTCCGTGATCGAGGGTGTGATGGGCCTGTTCGACGGGCAGCTCGGTACCCACGGGTTCGGGTCGACGGCGCACGTCGCCGCACTCGTTGACGCCCCGATAGTGCTGTGCCTGGATGCCTCCCACACCTCGCGTTCCGTGGCGGCGGTCGCGCTGGGCCTGACCCACTACGACCCCGCCCTGAACTTCGCGGGGGTGATCATCAACAAGGTGGCCTCCCCGAGGCATCGCGAGGAGGTGCTGTCCGCCCTGGAGGGAATGGAGCTACCGATCCTTGGGGTGCTGCCACGCGATGCCGCCATCGAAGCGCCATCGCGGCATCTCGGGCTGGTTCCCGTGGAGGAACGGGCCGATGCGAACGCGACCATGGAACGGCTGGCCTCCCAGGTCAGCGCGCACATCGACCTGGACGCCCTGATTGCGGCGGCGCGGTCCGCCCCGGAACTGGACGCCGCCGCGTGGAACCCGGCCGCTGAGGTCACACCCCCAAGCGGACGCAGGCCCGTGGTTGCGGTCGCGGGCGGCAGAGCCTTCACCTTCCGCTACCCGGAGACCGTGGAACTGCTCGAGGCCGCGGGCTGCCGGGTGCAGGTCTTCGACCCCGCCGTCGACGACCGGCTGCCGGAGAACACTGCGGGCATCTATCTGGGGGGAGGGTTTCCCGAGGTTCACGCGGCAGCCCTGGCCTCACGGGCCGATCTGCGGCGGGAGATCGCGGACTTCGTGGTCTCCGGAGGGCCGGTGGTGGCGGAGTGTGCAGGAATGCTGTACCTGTCCGGCAGCGTCGACGCCACCGGCATGGTCGGTGCGATTCCCGGAGTGGCGGCCATGGGTCCGCGCCTGACCCTCGGATACCGGAGAGCCACGACGACCCGGGACGGTTTCTACGCGCGGGCCGGGGAGGAGATCACCGGGCACGAGTTCCACCGCACCACGACCCAGTTCCTACCCGGCAGCGAACCCGGCTGGGAGTGGGAGACCCCCGACGGTCCCAGGACCGACGGCTGGGCCCGGGGCAACGTGCACGCCTCCTATCTTCACGTTCACTGGGCCGGGCATCCCCAGCTGGCCCAGAGGTTCGCCGAGGCGGTTCACGGCCACCGGCCGGACCCCGCCGCAGGCGCGGGAATCGTGTCGCGCAGTGTGGCTTCCCCGGGGGACTTCGACCTGGACCACCACGGCGATGCGGAACTCGCGGATGGCATCGAGGACCTGGCCGTGAACGTCCGTTTGACGTCCCCTCCGCAGTGGCTGCTGGCAGAGATTGGGGCCGTGGAGCTGGCTCCCTATCCGAGGGCGGGGGAGACCATCGAGGTGCTCGCCGCCTGGCACAGGACCGGACCGGATTGCGTGCTGCCCGTTGCCGGGGTGGCGGAGGCGTTCACCCTCGTCGCCCGCGGGTTGCGGTACCGGCATCCCGCGGTGATCCATCCGCAGTTCACCGAACCCGAGGCCGCGCTTCGAGCCGCGGGGGTGGTGCCGCAACGGGTGCTGCTCTGGCCGGAGGACGGGTTCCGGTTGGATGTGGAGCGGGTCCCGGAGACGGCCGATCTGGTGTTCGTCGGGAATCCGACCAATCCGACCGGGGTGCTGCATCCCGCCGATCAGATCAGGCGACTGATCAGGCCGGGCCGGGTGGTGGTGGTCGACGAGGCGTTCATGGATGCGGTGCCGGGGGAGTCGCAGTCGCTGCTCGGTGGAGACCTGACCGGGGTGCTCATGCTGCGCTCGCTCACCAAGACCTGGGGGCTGGCGGGGCTGCGGGTCGGCTACATCATCGGCGATCCCACCCTGATCGCGGCTCTCCGACGGATTCAGACGCCCTGGGCGGTATCGAGTCCCGCACTGGCGGCCATCCGCGCGGTCTGCTCCGACAGGGCGCGCTCCGAGACGCAACGCTGGCAGGAAGAACTCCGGGACGGCCGTGACGCCCTGACCGCGGATCTGCGATCCCTGGGGTTGCACGTCGTCGATTCCGATGCCCCGTTCCTGCTGGTCCAAGGACCGACCGGGTTGCGTGAGAAATTGAGGGCGTGTGGGCTCGGAGTGCGTCGAGGTGATACCTTCCCGGGGCTGGATTCCGAATGGTTCAGGGTGCGCGTTCCTGAACCCGGGCTTCGGGCCCGTTTGATCGACGCGCTGGGCAAGGAGATGGAATGAGCGGTCGTGTCGTTCTCGTTGGTGCCGGTCCGGGAGATCCGGACCTGATCACGGTTGCCGGGTTGAAGACCCTGCGCGAAGCCGATGTGATCGTCACCGACCGGTTGGTTCCGGAGGCCCTCCTGGCCGAGGCCGGGAAAGGGGCGGAGATCATTCCCGTCGGGAAGATTCCCCGCGGCAAGTTCACCCCGCAGGAAAGGATCAACGAGATCCTCGTCGAGCAGGCCTTGGCGGGCAGGGTCGTGGTGCGTTTCAAGGGCGGCGACCCATTCGTCTTCGGGCGCGGCTACGAGGAGTGGCTGGCCTGTGTCGCTGCGGGCGTTCCCGTCAGCTACGTGCCCGGTGTCTCCTCGTCCATCGCTGGTGCCGGGCTGGCGGGGATCCCGGTCACCCAACGCGGCATCACGCAGGGCTACGCCGTGGTCAGCGGGCACGTTCCCCCGGGCGACGAACGCTGCGACGTCGACTGGGATCGCCTGGCCGGTTCCGGTATGACCCTCGTGATCATGATGGGGGTGCTCCACCTGCCCCGGATCACCGAACGCCTGATCGAGGCCGGGCTGGATCCGCAAACCCCGTCGGCCATGGTGGAGAACGCCGGCCTGCCCCAGATGCGGGTGCTGCGCTCCACCGTCGGTGAGATTGCGGAGATCGCGAAGGCGGAGGGAGTGCGTCCCCCGGCCGTCACTATCATCGGGGAGGTCGCGGGCCTCAGCGCCTGATTTCGGCCTGGAAGAGGCGTTCTGCGCAATTTTTACGCTGAACGGTTGTTTCCGGCGTAAGATGCCGCCATGCTGCTACTCAGTTTCTCCGTGCGGAACCATCGCAGCCTGCGCGACGAAGTTGTATTGGACCTCACCAGGCCATCCTTCCGCACCCTCCGTCCCAGAGAGGGGGAAACCTGGCAGGACCAGACCTACCCGGTGGCGGCGATCCTGGGAGCGAATGCATCCGGCAAGTCGGCGATCGTCGATGCCCTGTGGTATGCGAGGTCTGCCGTCAAGATGTCGGCTTCGGGGTGGCTGAACCAAAAAACGATGCCGCGGGACGCCTTTGCGCTGGATGAATCCAGCATGTCAGCCAGCAGCGAATTCGCTTTTGATTTCGTGCTAGACGAGGTGCGCCACCAGTATCGCTTCGAGATTGACGACGAAGGAGTGGTGAGTGAGTCGCTGTTCGATCTCCCCGGTGCTCGTCGCAGGCGTCTGTTGCTGCGAGACTCCACCGGAACGGTGAAATTGCACCCGGATCTTGGATCGATTGGGCCGGTCGCCAAGCGTGAGCTCGTACTCAGTAGGGCTCTGCAACTGGGGCGGGGAGGTCTGGAAAAGATTGCCGGCGGGCTTCTGGGAGGCGTCATGGTGCTGCCGCTTGGTGAAGACCATAGATGTAGCACGGCCAAGAACTTGGCAGAAATACTGTTGAGCCCTGAGGGCGCCGGAGAATCTTCCAGGGAATATGTTGTTTCTCTCTTGCAGATGGCGGATATCGGTATTGTCGATGCCGGTCTTGATGAAGAAACGCTTCCGCCCGAACTGCTGGAGGTCAAGCGGCATCCAAACTTGGCGCAGCAGAAACTGTTTGGTGCCGGCGACCTCGTCAAGAGCGAAGAAAGCTTTTCAGGTTTTTTGGACGATGTGGTGAGAAATCTCTGGTTCGAGCATCAGGGGGATGGGTCGAGGCCGGGAAGGTTGTCCCTCGAGCGCGAGAGCGCAGGAACCGTGGCCTGGCTCGCGCTGGTGGTCCCAGCCGTGGTGACCCTTCAGCAGGGGGGCGTGTTGGTTGTCGATGAAATCGATTCAAGTCTTCATCCCCATCTGGTGGAGATGTTGATCGGGTTCTTCGCGGATGAACAGAAGAACCCTCTTGGGGCCCAGCTGATCTGCACCACGCACGACTCTTATCTGATCTCCCCGCAGAGCGGCGTGAACTTGGAGCCGGAGCAGATCTGGCTGACGGAGAAGGGGAACGACGGGGCCAGCGAGCTGTACTCACTTGCTGATTTCCCCCGTCACAAGAGCGCCAATGTGGCGAAGCGCTACTTGAGTGGCCGCTATGGCGGGGTCCCCTCGCTGGCACCCAGTTTCCTGGGACGGGTGCTCGACCTTGATGGGGAACCATCCGCGGTTCAGGACGCGGGCTGATGGCTGCTCGGCGTCCCAAGCGGGCACTGCGTAAGCGAGGACTGGTGGTGACCGAGGGAACCTGTACGGAACCCCAGTATGTCGAGATGCTCAAACGGCGCCTTCGTGGCGGGCAGATCAGCGTGAAGACGGTTGGGGTCGGGCAGTCCCCCATGCGGGTTCTCAGTCGTGCACGCAAGGAGGTGAAACAGGCAAAGCGAAACTCAGAACCATTTGACTGGTGCTGTCTGCTGCTCGACGTGGACCAGCACACCGACCTCGATGAATGTCTCAGAGAAGCATCGCGAGACGACATCAAGGTTCTTGTCAGCAACCTCAAATTTGAGGTCTGGCTGGTGTGGCACGCGACCGACCTGACATCTGTTGAAGGAACCAGGGAACTGGATCGGCGCGTGAGGAAAGAAGACATCATGTCCGGCAAGCATCTCAACCGGCGTTTCCCGATCCACAATCACCCACGGGCAGTGGAGAGGGCTCGCAGAGCAGATCCCGACTTGGCCGCCGGAAGGGTGGGGCCCAACCCGTCATCCGCCATGCCTGTGCTGATCGACCTCATGCGAACCGGGATCATGAAGTCCTGTTGACCCATGCGAGGGCTTCCCGCGGGGTCGCCACCTGTGGAACATCCTTCGGGACCGGGGCGCGGCGCACCATGATCACCCGTACCCCCAGGTCACCGGCGGCGGTCAGTTTCGCCTCGGTCAGGGAACCGCCCGAGTCCTTCGTGACCAACACATCGATCCCCAGGTCGCGCAGCAGCTCCTTCTCGGAGTCGACGGTGAACGGGCCGCGCTCCAGTAGCGGCCGCCACGTCTCGGGAAGCGGTTCCTCGGGGAGTTCCACCATGCGGGCCGCGACGTCCGGAAGGTTCCGGTAGTGGTCCAGCGACTGTTTGCCGACCGTCAGCAGCACCTTCTCGTATCCGGCGGCTTCCTCGGAGGCCTCGCCGTGGGAGGCCACCCAGGTCCAGGTGTCGGCCAGCGGGTGCGAGGCCCAGCTGGGTCTGGCGATTCGCAGCAGCGGTGTCCCGGTCCCCCGGCAGGCCGTCACCGCATTGGCGCTGATTCGCTCGGCGAAGGGGTGGGTGGCGTCAACCACCCGGTCGATCCCGTTGCTCACCAACCAGTCAGCCAGTCCGTTCGCGCCGCCGAAACCGCCGACCCGTACCTCACCCGCTACGTGTGCTGGTCTGCGAACCCGCCCGGCCAGGGACGTGGTGACCTCGTGACCGTCCGCCACGAGAAGCTCTGCCAGGTCGCGGCCCTCTTTGGTGCCGCCAAGGATGAGGGTCTTCACGCGGACATTCAACCCCATTGTCCAGTCGTTAGTAATCTGGCCCCATGACTGTGAGCCTTGGCATGCCCGCAGCACCTGCGAAGGTGCTCGCGCCCCGTAGGAAATCCCGCAAGATCAAGGTTGGGTCAATCCACGTGGGAGGCGACGCACCGATTTCCGTGCAGTCGATGACCAACACCAAGACCACCGACGTCAACGGCACGCTGCAACAGATCGCCGAGCTCACCGCCGCCGGCTGCGACATCGTCAGGGTCGCGGTTCCCAGCGCCGACGACGCGGAGGCGCTCCCGATCATCGCCATGAAATCGCAGATACCGGTGATCGCCGACATCCACTTCCAACCGAAATACGTCTTCGCCGCCATCGACGCGGGCTGCGCCGCGGTGCGCGTCAACCCCGGCAACATCAAACAGTTCGACGACAAGGTCGCGGAGATCGCCAAGGCGGCAACCGAGGCCGGGGTGTCGTTGCGAATCGGCGTCAACGCCGGTTCCCTCGACAAGCGGCTGCTGGCCAAGTACGGGTCACCCACGCCGGAGGCGCTCGTCGAGTCGGCTATGTGGGAGGCGTCGCTGTTCGAACAGGTGGGTTTTTATGACTTCAAGATCTCCGTGAAACACCACGATCCGGTCGTCATGGTGCGCGCCTACGAACTGCTCGCGGAGGCCTGTGAATACCCGCTGCACCTTGGCGTGACGGAGGCGGGTCCTGCCTTCCAGGGCACCATCAAGTCGTCGGTGGCCTTCGGGGCTCTGCTCAGCGAGGGCATCGGCGACACCATCCGGGTCTCCTTGTCCGCTCCGCCCGCCGAGGAGGTAAAGGTCGGCACCAAGATCCTGGAGGCCCTCAACCTGCGACCTCGGAAACTGGACATCGTCTCCTGCCCGTCGTGCGGCCGCGCCCAGGTGGACGTGTACACCCTCGCGGAAGAGGTGACGAAGGGCCTGGAGGGGATGACGGCCCCGCTGCGGGTGGCCGTCATGGGATGCGTGGTGAACGGTCCCGGCGAGGCCCGCGAGGCCGACCTGGGGGTGGCTTCCGGCAACGGGAAGGGCAAGATCTTCGTGCGCGGCGAGGTCATCAAGACCGTCCCGGAGGATCAGATCGTCGAAACCCTCCTCGCCGAGGCTCACCGGATGGCGGCCGAGATGAACGAGGTGGGCGAGCCCCGGGTGTCGGTTTCCTGACATGGCGACGAGGCTGCGAACCCTTGGCCCACAGGATCTGTGGGCCATTCAGGAATTTCTTCTGCAGCGCCCCGTCGAGAACCTCTTCCTGACGCACAAACTGCACCAGTACGGTGTCGACGAACGCGTGCTCGGGTTCTTCCACGGCTTCGAACGGGACGGGCAGCTGACCGCGGTCTGCATGGACGGCGGCACGCTGTTTCCCGCCGGCGTCGACCCGGAGGCCATTCCCGCCTTCGTCAGCGCAGTCGGGGAAAGGCGTCACTGCGCTTCCATCCTCGGTCCGAGCATGATGGCGCTCGGGCTGTACCTGGGATTGACCACCCGATTCCGTGGCGACTGGATGAACGTGGTGAACGTGAGGCAGCGCCAGCCCCTGATGGCGCTCACGGGCCCACCGCTGGTGGTTCCCGACCCGCGCGTGCGGCAACTGACCACCCGGGACTTCGACTCCTACCTGGCGGCATCCGTGGCCATGTACACCGACGAGATAGGAACCTCCCCCTACAAACACGGACCGGGATACGACGCCCACGTCAAGGACCGTCTCAGGTCGAGGGATGCCTGGGGCGTGGTGGACAACAACGGCCGGGTGATATTCAAGGCGGACCTGGGTCCCAGGATAGGGGACCACGCGCAGCTTCAAGGGGTGTGGCTGGACCCGTCGCTGCGGGGCAGGGGACGGTCGGCGGCGCTGCTGTCCGGAATGCTGATCCAGGCCCAGGAACACCATCCGGTCATCAGCCTCTACGTGAACGATTTCAACACCCCCGCCATCCGGCTCTACGAGCGATTGGGTTTCCAGGAGGTCGGATCGTTGTCGACGGTTCACTACTGATGCGACGTCCTGGTCGTTGCTCTGGAGCATGACCGGATCGGGGGCAACCGGGCGGTAGAGTTCTCCCGTCTCGGACAGGAAGGAACCTCTGTGATAACGCGCCTCAGCCAGTTGTTCGTTCGGACCCTGCGTGAAGACCCGGCGGATGCCGAGGTCGCCAGCCACCGGTGGCTGGTCCGGGCGGGCTACATCCGTCGCGTCGCACCGGGGGTGTACTCATGGCTGCCGCTGGGTCTGAAGGTGATGCAGAAGGTCGAGGGCATTCTCCGGGAGGAGATGGAGGCCGCAGGGGTCCAGGAGGTGCGGTTCCCCGCCCTGCTGCCCCGGGATCCCTACGAGGCCACCAACCGCTGGACCGAGTACGGGGAGAACCTGTTCCGGCTGCAGGACCGTCGGGGCAACGACATGCTGCTCGGCCCCACCCACGAGGAGATGTTCACCCTTCTGGTGGGTGACCTTTACAGCTCCTACAAGGACCTGCCCCTGATGCTCTACCAGATCCAGACGAAATACCGCGACGAGGCCCGCCCCCGCGCCGGTCTGCTCCGGGGACGCGAGTTCGTCATGAAGGATGCCTACTCCTTCGACGTCGACGACGCGGGCCTGGAGGCCAGCTACCAGGCCTTCCGGGACGCCTACATCCGCATCTTCGACCGTCTCGGGTTGGAGTACGTGATCGTGAAGGCCACGTCCGGGGCCATGGGCGGTTCCGCTTCCGAGGAGTTCCAGGCCGTGTTGTCCGCTGGGGAGGACAGTTTCGTGCGCTCCCCGGGAGGTTACGCCGCGAACGTGGAGGCCGTGACGGTCACGCCCCCTCCCGCCGCCGACTTCGAGGACGTGCCCGGTGCCGTCGTCGTCGACACCCCCGGAACCCCGACCATCGCGTCCCTGGTGGAGATGCTCAACACGAACCACCCCCGCGGAGACCGGGAGTGGGACGCCGCCGACACCTTGAAGAACGTGGTGCTCAAGGTCACCGAGCCCGACGGGAGCACCTGGCCCTTGGCGATCGGTTTGCCGGGAAACCGCGAGGTCGATGCCAGACGTCTCGCCGCGGCGCTGGCCCCCGCTGAGGCAGCCCCCTTCGAGGAGGCCGATTTCGCCGCCCGCCCGTCGCTGGTCAAGGGCTACATCGGCCCCGGCACGTTGGGGGAGAAGTCACCCTCCAAGGTGAGATACCTCGTCGATCCCCGGGTGGTTACCGGCACCGAATGGGTAACGGGCGCCGATCAGCAGGACCGCCACGTCATGCACTTGGTCGCGGGCCGCGACTTCACCCCCGACGGTGTCATCGACGTGGCCGAGGTGCGTGAGGGAGATCCCGCGCCCGACGGCTCCGGTCCCCTCAGCCTGGAACGTGGCATGGAGGTGGGCCACATCTTCCAGCTCGGTCGCAAGTACGCCGAGGCGCTGGGCCTGAAGGTTCTCGACCGCAACGGCAAACTCGTCACCGTCACCATGGGTTCCTACGGGATCGGGGTCTCCCGCATCGTCGCCGCCGTCGCGGAGATCACCTGCGACGACAAGGGCCTCTCGTGGCCGGTGGAGCTGGCCCCCTACCAGGTGCAGGTGATGGTCACCGGCAAGGGCCAGGAGATGTTCCAGGCCGCCGAGGACCTGGCAGGGAAGCTCTCCGATCTCGGGTTCGACGTCCTCTACGATGATCGCAAGGCCAGTCCCGGAGTGAAGTTCACCGATGCGGAGATGCTCGGAATGCCTGTCGCCGTCGTGATCGGGCGGGGCCTGGCCAATGGGCTGGTCGAGGTCCGTAACCGCCGCACCGGGGAGAAACGCGAGGTGCCGGTGACCGACGCCGTCGCCGCGGTCCGGGAGCTCGCCGGAGGCTGAACGCGCCCGGCTCAGGAGTTCACCCAGCCCGGCCAGGCAGGAAGCCTTCCACCCAGCGCCTGGACGCGGGGGACCTGGGCCAGAGCCTCGTCCAGCCAGTCCTTCTCGCCGGCCGCGGACACCGCTCCCGCGAGGCCGTCCAGCAGTTTCAGCTCCAATCCCGCTTGGGCGGCCTGAAGAGATGCGGCGTCGGTGATGGCAGGCAGTTCGTAGTGACCGTCCTGGCGGGGCCGGTCGGTTCCCAGCGCCGCTATCAACCGGTCACGAAGGTCCTTCAGCTCGGTGTGCCGCGCCAGCAGGACAGCGTGCTGGGGGTCCTTCTGAGGTATGACGCCCAGCCCTTTCTCGAGCGCCTGCAACAGCGCCCAGACATGGGTGAGCGCGGTACCGAGCGCGATCTTGTCCGTGATGTCCTGGTACTGGTACGGCTCGCTCGTGGCCTCGCCGGGAAGCGCGGCCGGATTGGTCAGGCCCTTGGCGGCCAGAAGGACCGAGAGATGAAGCAGCCTCATGGGCTGGTCCCGTGCCTCCCTGAGCGCCTTCGCGGCGGCATCCATCACCAGCTGAGTGGCGGCCGTAAGACCGGCGCCCGGATCGCCGCTCTGTGAGGCGGAAGGAGAGGGAGAGGCCTCCGGGAACACGGGCTCACCACCGACGAGGGGATCGGTCGCCAGCAGGCGTCTCTGCCAGGCGGAGGTCTGCGCCAGGGCGGCGGCGCGCCACGGATCGGACTGCCGGGAGACCGCCCCGGACAGTTCCGTCACGGCCGAGGAGAGCATCGACACGCCCGGGTCCTGGGTGGGTTTGGGGGAGAGGATGGGAAGATCATCCACCATCGGTTCAGGAGCGCAGGCAGTGAATGCCAAAGCTCCCAGTCCTGCAAACAGATGACGGCGGGTCAGCGGCATGGCCCGAATTCTAGCCTCCAAGCCACGTAGGATTGTTTTCACAACCGAGCTCACAACCGAATCGGAGCCTTCATGCAAGAACAACAGCTCGCGGTGCTCGTCGAGCCCATCCTGGCAGAAACCGGGCTGGAGTTGGACAGCCTCGAAGTGATCCCAATCGGAAAGCGGCGCCTGCTGCGCATCACTGTCGATGGCGATGGACCGCACGGGCGTGGCCCGCTGCTGGATGACATCTCCACCGCGTCGGCGCGAATATCGACGGCCCTCGATGCCTCGAACGCCGTCGGAAACGCTCCTTACACCTTGGAAGTCACCAGCCGAGGTGTGGGGAAACCCCTGACCGAGGCCAAACACTATCGTCGCAACCGCGGCCGGCTCGTTCGTCTGAGCCTGGTGGAGGGGGAGTGCACAGGACGTGTCGTGCGCGTGACCGACACCGGGGTGGAGCTGGATGTCGACGGCGCGGAACGTGAAGTGTCGTTCAATCAGGTGCGCAAGGCGCAGGTGCAGGTGGAACTCAACCCCCCGAAGGAATTCGCCCTGTTGGGCGAGGAGGCCGAAAACGAGGAGGAGGCCTGACATGGACATCGATCTGGCAGCCCTGCGCACCATCGAACGCGACAAGGAAATCTCGATGGACTATCTCATCAAGACCCTTGAGGATGCGCTGCTGAACGCTTATCAGAAGACCGAAAACCCTCTTCGTGGAGTGAAGGTCGAGATCGACCGCAAGACAGGGCGGGTGGCGGTCCTGGCACCCGAGTTCGACGACGGCGACAACGTTATCGGTTTCTACGACGACACCCCTGCCGATTTCGGACGCGTGGCAGCGGCGACGGCCCGCCAGGTGATCTTCCAGCGCATCCGGGAGGCGGAGGATGACCAGAAGTACGGTCACTTCTCCGGCACGGAGGGCGACATCCTGACTGGTGTCATACAGGCCGATCGTGACTCCCGTACCGTTCGGGTCGATCTCGGTTCCCTCGAGGCCATCATGCCGCAGGCGGAGCAGGTGCCGGGGGAGGAGTACCTGCACGGAAAACGCATCAAGGTCTACGTGGTCTCCGTTCGGCGCGAACTGCGGGGCCCGCAGGTGGTCGTATCGCGTACGCACCCGAACCTGGTGCGCAAGCTCTTCGCCCTGGAGGTGCCGGAAATCTCCCAAGGCGTGGTGGAGATCAAGGAGGTGGCGCGCGAGGCCGGGCACCGGTCAAAGATCGCGGTGGTCAGCAGGAACCCGGACGTCTCGGCCAAGGGAGCCTGCATAGGGCCCATGGGGCAGCGGGTCAGGGCCGTCACGAATGAACTCAACGACGAGAAGATCGACATCGTCGACTGGTCGGAGGATCCCCGGCATTTCGTTGCAGCAGCGCTGTCACCGGCCAAAGTACTGTCCGTCACGGTAACCAACGAAGCTGCCCACGCCTGCCGCGCCGTCGTGCCCGACTACCAGCTCTCGCTGGCAATCGGGCGCGAAGGGCAGAACGCGAGATTGGCCGCGAGACTCACGGGCTGGCGCATCGACATCCAGCCCGACGTCGAATCCGCCGAATCCTGATCGTGTGGATCATCGCGGGCCATCACCGCCCGCGCCGCGGACCTCGACGATTCCGGAGGCAGCGGCTTTCGCAATCACATCGGCATCCTCTTGGGTGATTTTTCCATCGGAGACGGCCTGGTCGAGGACCGTCTTGTTCGCCTCGGTTCTGACCTCCTGAATGGCGGTGGTCACCGTCGATTCGTCGAGGCTCAGTGCTTGGGCCAGGGCCTTCGCGATCTCCCCGTCCCTGTCACCCGACCCCGACCCACCGGGAGGGGCGGCCGGGGGCTGACCCTGGCCGCCCTCGGCCGCCTGCTCGGAGCCGTTGCCGGACGGCTGGTCCTGGCCGGGTGCACCCCCGGGGTTCTGGGACCGTTGGATGCTCTGGAGAGCTTCCCGCAGCTTGGACTCCTCGACACCGAGTTTCTGGGCCAGCGTCGCGGTATCGACGCCCCGCAGCCCCACCATGCCGCCGCCCGGGCCACCGCGCTGCCCGTCCGTGGGGCCGCCCTGTTGGTTGCTCGCCTGCTCCGACGCCACGGAGACACTGGAGCTCTCGGTCGGTTTCGGGGAGTTCGGATCCGCGTTGGCCAGCTGCGTCAGACCCAGCCCGATCCCCGCGGTGGCGAGGACGGCGGCGCCCCCGATGACAAATTTCTTCATCGTTGGTTCCCTTTCTCGGCCAGTTCCTCCGGCCACACCGATCAAGGGTCGGGAGGCCGGCTGTCAAGAGGCTGTGGCGAACCTGCGGGTACCATTGGAAGATGGTGTGACAGGCTTGGGGTGTGGAACCGGAACGTACCTGCATCGGCTGTCGAAACCGCGATCTTCAGTCCCGCATGATTCGTCTGGTACGCATCGGCGATGAAATCGTGGATGCGACCAGGCCCCGTCTTCCCGGGCGCGGTGCCTATCTGCACGCGGGGTGCCTCAGGGTCGCGGAGAAACGTCAGGCCCTGCGACGCGCGTTCGGGCCGGGTGCTCTGCTGACAGGATCTTTGCGCACCCGATTGTCGCAGAACCTGCCAGTTGGCATCTGACGCAGCGGTCGCGGTAACATCCTCGGTGGCCTTCGTGCATCCACGGGGCTGTTCCTGACGCGCGACCCCAGGTCGCGTCCCCTCAGAAAGTGAGTTAACGCTCATGACCACTCGATGAGTACATGAGATGACCCAGCAAACCAGCTAGTGGGCCAGCGGCGTGCGCGCGCGTTCATGGCCCTTACGAAGGAGAGTAGTGGCCAAGCCCCGCGTCCACGAGATCGCAAAAGAGATCGGGATCACAAGCAAGGAGCTCTTGAAGAAGCTCACGGAAATGGGCGAGTACGTTTCCAGCGCCTCATCAACCCTGGAGGCGCCGGTGGTGCGCAGGGTGCGCGAGGCATACGCACCGAAAGCCGAAACCGCAGCCGCCAAACCGGCGGCACCCAAACCTTCCCCGGCGAAACCTGCACCGCGCCCCACGGGTAGTAAGAACAAGACCCCATCGGATCCGGCCACGTCGAAACCGGTGGCAACCCCCGGGGCACCCACCCCAGCAGCTCCCCCCACCCCGTCCGAGCCGGCACGCCCGGCGCCCAAACCTTCCCCCGGCCGTCCGAGTCCCAAACCCGGGGCGTCCCGCCCGGGAGCGGCGCCCAAGCCTGCGGCCCCGCGTCCCGGCGGTGCCCCACGTCCCGGAGCAACTTCACGCCCCGGAGCCACCCCACGTCCCGGGGGAACCAGGCCCACGTCCAAGGCCTCGGACAGCTCCACGCCCCGTCCCGGCGCCCGGCCGGGACCCCGCCCGGGCGGTTCCGCGCCCACCCCGGGTTCCACGGCACGCCGCCCCGGCACCCCGCGTCCCGGCAACAACCCATTCGCGGTTTCCCAAGGAATGGGCGTCGGCCGTTCCGGAACGCAGCGACGTGACCAGGGAGCCCGGCAGGGCGGTGATCAACGAATGCCGCGCCCCGGTGGCACCGGAGGCCTGCCGCGTCCCAACCCTGCGATGATGCCCAAGACCCAGAACTCCACCCTCGGCCAGGCGGCCGTCCGCGGTTCGGGCCGCTCCGGTGGATCAGGACGTGGCCGCCCCGGTTCTCAGGGACGTCCGGGCAGCGGTGGATTCGGCGGCCCACCGATGGGTGGCCCGGCCGGCGGCGCGGGTCGTGGTGGCGGTCGCGGTCGTGGTGGCGGCACCCAGGGAGCCTTCGGTCGTGGCGGTGCCGGCGGTAGGCGTGGACGCAAGTCCAAGAAACAACGCAGGCAGGAATTCGACCAGATGGAGGCCCCCACCATCGGTGGCGTGCGGCTCCGAAAGGGCGACGGCCAGACCGTGCGGCTGCGTCGCGGTGCCTCCCTGACGGATCTCGCGGAGAAGATCGGCGTCGAACCCGCTGCCCTGGTCCAGGTGCTGTTCCACCTGGGGGAGATGGTCACCGCAACCCAATCGGTGGCCGACGACACCCTCGAGGTGCTGGGCGCCGAGCTGGACTACAACATCGAGGTGGTCTCGCCCGAAGATGAGGACCGCGAACTGCTCGAGTCCTTCGATCTGGAGTTCGGGGAGAACATCGGTGATGAGGAGGACTTGAGAGCGCGCCCGCCGGTCGTCACGGTCATGGGCCACGTCGACCACGGCAAGACGAAGCTCCTCGACGCGCTGCGTCACACCAACGTGGTCGCGGGGGAGGCCGGAGGCATCACGCAGGCCATCGGCGCCTACCAGGTCGAGACCGAAGTCGACGGCGAGGAACGCGCCATCACCTTCATCGACACCCCCGGCCACGAGGCTTTCACCGCCATGCGTGCCCGAGGAGCCAAGTCAACCGACATCGCGGTGCTGGTCATCGCGGCCGACGACGGCGTGATGCCGCAGACCATAGAGGCCCTCAATCACGCCAAGGCGGCTGACGTGCCCATCGTGGTCGCGGTCAACAAGATCGACAAGCCCGCGGCTGATCCGGTTCGGGTACGCGGCCAGCTCTCCGAGTTCGGTCTGGTGCCCGAGGAGTACGGCGGTGAGACACAGTTCGTCGACGTCTCCGCCGTCACCCACGAAGGCCTGGACGGTCTTCTCGAAGCCATCATCCTGACCGCCGACGCGGCCCTCGATCTGCGCGCCAACCCGGACATGCCCGCTCAGGGTGTGGCCATCGAGGCCCACCTCGACAAGGGTCGGGGACCGGTCGCCACCGTGCTGGTGCATCGCGGGACGCTCCGGATTGGCGACTCCATCGTCGCGGGTTCGGCACACGGTCGCGTGCGTGCCCTCATCAATGATCAGGGCGGCAACGTCACCGAGGCGCTGCCATCGATGCCCGTGCAGGTGCTGGGGCTGACCTCGGTGCCCGGTGCCGGTGACAACTTCCTGGTCGTCGAGGACGACCGGATGGCCCGGCAGATCGCCGACAAGCGCGAGGCGCGCATGCGTGCCGCACAACAGGCGAAGACGAGTCGGCGCAAGACCCTCGACCAGCTGTTCGACGAGCTGCAGAAGGGCGAGACCCAGGAGCTGCTGCTCATCCTCAAGGGTGATGGGGCAGGTTCCGTCGAGGCCCTGGAGGATGCGCTCTCGCAGATCGACGTCGGCGATGAGGTCAGCCTCCGGGTCATCGACCGGGGTGTCGGCGCCATCACCGAGACCAACGTGTCGCTGGCAGCGGCGTCGAAGGCCGTCATCATCGGTTTCAACGTTCGCGCCACGGCTCACGCCGCGCAGCTCGCCGACCGCGAGAACGTGGACATCCGCTACCACTCGGTCATCTACTCCGCCATCGATGAGATCGAATCCGCCCTCAAGGGCA
>ERZ772993.462-NODE-462-length-19722-cov-11.810698_pt1 | contig 19722 bp, 17 predicted proteins | sample MGYA00580670_ERZ772993 | MGnify/ENA primary metagenome ERZ772993 (study PRJEB29015, sample SAMEA2737936) | human oral metagenome | biome: human oral; feature: human-associated habitat; material: dental | place: China | collected 2136 ... | reverse complement strand
CTTGCCGTGGTCGACGTGGGCGACGATGGCGACGTTGCGCAGGTCCTGGCGCACGGTCATATGGAGCTCTTCTTCTCTTCCGTCCGGGAGGGCGCGCCCGAGGGTGCCGTGGACCTGTGGGCGGGCGCTGCGGCGCCGGGCGCACAGCGGGTCAAGGGTAGGGGCGCCCCGGGCGCAGCGCCATGACGGGGATGACACGACCCCTGTGCGGCCGCTCACGCGCGGTCTGCGGGCGGTCAGAGCAGCGCCGTGGCGGCGATGAGGGCCAGGTCCGCGGCCAGGGCGAGGAGCGCGGGCAGGCGCGGGGCGGAGGCCGCGGCGGGCGGCGGCCCGCTCCGCGCTTCGCCCGGCGCTCCTGACGCTCCCCCTGCTTGCGCCGCTCCCGCAGTCCCCGCCGCCGCGCCGTCCGGACGGCGATCGGGCGCTCTTCCCCTCCGCTCGCCTTCCCGACGGCGGTTCAGGCGCTCCTGCCGGTGCGCCAGCCGCTCCAGGACCGCGTGGTGCGCCGCGCGCCGGTCGGCGTAGGCCTTGAGGAGGTCCCCGGCGGAGTCGGAGTCGAGGCCGGTGCGGTAGGTCGCTCCGCCGGGGTCGAGGAACTCCTCCCGCACGCCCCGGTGCTCCAGGGCCGTCCCGACGGCGCCGACGCGGCCGGCCCCGCCGAGCATCTCCCTGCGCCGCATCTCCTGACGCCGCCGGAAGGAGGTGACCAGCCCCCCGGGGCGCTGCGCGGCCGACGCCACCACCCGGCCCCCGCCGTCCAGGAGGATCTCCAGGGACCAGCGGGTTCGGCACCCGACGACGTCCTCCCACCGGAGGGTGTGCCTGCGCCAGGCGTTGCTCACGGTGAGGGACTCATCGGAGAGGGTCACGCTCGGAGCCCACCACAGCGCCCAGGCGGCCAGGACGAGCAGGCCGGCCCAGCCCAGGGCGCGCAGCCCGTTGCGGGCCCCGTCGCTGACGAGGACCGCGGCGACGCCGACGGCGGCCATGACGGCGACGACGACGAAGCCGAGTCGCCCCGGAAGCGAGCGGATGATGATGGTGGGCACGCCCCCATCCTGCACCGTCGGGCCCGGCGGGGGGAAGCGGACGGCCCGCGTCCGGGGCGAGGCCCCGGGCGCGGATGCCGACGACGTCGCCGGGACGGACGGGCCCGAGACCTCATGGCCCCGACCCCCGGCCCCGGGCGCGGGCCGCGCGGGCCCGTCCGGCGGGCGCTCAGTCGGCGAGGTAGCCGATGTCCTCGCCGTGGAACGAGGCCAGCCCCATGGCGCCGAAGTTCGCCAGGCCCTTCGGCACGGCGGTGAGCTCCTGGCGCTCGTAGATCGGGAAGTTCATGACGTTCTCCCAGATGAGCTTGTCGCACTCGTTGGCCAGGCGGATGCGCTCGGCGCGGTCGGTCGTCGTGGCGATCTTCTGGATGTACTCGTCGATCTCGGGCACGGAGATGCGGGAGTAGTTCTGCAGCGCGCCGGTGCCGTAGATCTGGCCGATGTTCGCCATCGGGTACTGAGTGCCCTGCCAGGTGAAGGACGTCATCTCGTAGTTGCCGGTGTTGATGTAGTCCTTGAAGTAGCCGTTGGTGTCGACCGGGACCAGCTTCACCTCGATGCCGACCTCCTTGAGCTGGGCCTGGAGGAGGTTGGCCTCGTTCTCCGTGGTGGGGGTGCCGGAGGGCAGCGTGAATCCGAAGGAGAGGCGCTGCCCGTCCTTGACGCGGATGCCGTCGCTCCCCGGGGCCCAGCCGGCGTCGTCGAGGAGCTTCTTGGCGGCGTCGACGTTGTAGGTCCAGTCCCCGCTGTTGTCCTGGTAGCCCTCCTGGTTGGGCATGAAGAAGCGGTTGCCCAGGAGCAGCTTGGAGGCGTCGACGGGCAGTCCGGCCAGGGCGGAGGAGGCGATGGCCTCGCGGTTGCAGGCGCGCACAATGGCCTGGCGCACCGACTTGTCGGCGAGGACGCCGGTGGAGCAGTTGATGGTGAAGTGGCGCCACTGGAGGCCGTAGTTCTGACGCACCTCGGCGTCGGAGCGGCCGATGCACTGGGTGTAGACGTCGGCGGAGATGATGTAGTCGATGACGTCGAGCGACTTGTTCGCGAAGGCGGTGGCCTCCGCGGCGGAGTCGAGGACCCGGAAGGTGACCTTGTCCAGCTTCGGCGCCTTGCCCCACCACTTGTCATTCGGGACCAGGGTGACGAGCTGCTGGGAGTTGTCGTAGGAGTCGATCTTGAAGGGGCCGGCGAAGAAGTCGTTGTTGAAGTTGGCCTCCCCCGCCATGGCGTTGTTGAAGGTGTCGGCGTCCTTCATGAGCTCCTTGGGGCTGAAGCCCGACAGGACATTCGTCCAGTCGGGGAATGCCGCCTTGAAGGTGACCTTGGCGGTGAGATTGTCGACGATCTCGACGCTCTCGACCTGGTCGAGCCCGTCGGTCGAGGCCCACTTGTAGGCCGAGTCGGTGCCGTGGATGAGGGACTCCTTGATGTCCTCGGAGTCCATGGAGCGCCCGTTCCCCCACACCGCCTTCTCATTGAGGGCGACGGTGGCGACGGTCTTGCCGCCCACCTCCTCGGCCTCGTACTTCGTCAGGAAGTCCGGGTTGGGGCTCGGGGTGCCGTCGTCGGCCCAGTCGATGAAGTAGGGGAAGACGAACCACATGACGTGGCGGCAGTCGACGGTGTTGCCGTCGACGTTGAGGTAATTCCAGTTGGCGATGGTGGACGTCAGGGACATCTTGAGCTCGCCGCCCTGCTTGAGCGCCGAGGGGTCCTTGGAGCTGATGGCGTCGGTCGTGGCGCTCTCGTTGTTCTTGGCGCAGGAGGCGAGGAGGGCGAGGGCCGCTGCGGAGGCGGTGCCGCCCAGGAAGAGGCGGCGGTTCATCATCATCATCGAGGCAACTCCATTCGAAGTGGTGTGGTCGGTCGGCGCCCGGCGGGCGCCCGTGGAATTGTGGGGACTGCGGGGGAACGACGCGGTCCGCGGCGGATCATCGTCGACGGCGCCTTACCGCGCGGGACATGGTATCGGCACACGCGGCGCGGTATCAATGCGCCGCCGCCGGCGGACCGTCCGGGCGCGGCCCGCCGGCCCCGGATCAGAAGACCGAGATCCTCTCGGGGTAGTGGCACGCGACCTCGTGATCCTCCCCCTCGGAGGAGAAGTCCGGCATGGCCCCCAGGCACAGGGACCGCTGGTCCTCGGTGAGGACGTTCTTGAAGACCTGGCAGCGCGTGCGGAAGCGGCAGCCCGACGGCGGGTTCGCCGGGGAGGGCAGGTCCCCCTCCAGGATGATGCGGCTGCGCCCCCGCTCCTTGGCGGGGTCGGGGATGGGGATCGCGGACAGCAGCGCCTGGGTGTAGGGGTGGGCGGGCGCGTCGAAGATGGCGTCGACGTCGCCCACCTCGACGATCTTGCCCAGGTACATCACCGCCACCCGGTCGGCGATGTGGCGCACCACGGACAGGTCGTGGGCGACGAAGAGGTAGCTCAGTCCCAGGGTGGCGCGCAGCTCGTCGAGCAGGTTGATGACGCCGGCCTGGATGGACACGTCCAGGGCGGAGACCGGCTCGTCGAGCACGAGGAGCTTGGGCTCCAGGGCCAGGGCCCGGGCGATGCCGATGCGCTGGCGCTGCCCGCCGGAGAAGTTGCGCGGGTAGCGGTTGGCGTGACTCGGCTCCAGCCCGACGAGCTCCATGAGCTCGTCGACCCTCGGCGCGATATCGGCCCTCCTCCAGCCGTTGGCGCGCAGCGGCTCGGCGATGATGTCGAAGATCGGCTGGCGGGGGTCCAGCGAGGCCATGGGGTCCTGGAAGACGATCTGGAGGTCGCGCCGCACGGCCCTGCGGTCGGCCCTGCCCATTGACGCGGTGTCCTTGCCGAGGACGACGATGCGGCCCCGCTGCGGGGCCTGGAGCCCCAGGACCTCCATGAGCGTCGTCGTCTTGCCGCAGCCGGACTCGCCGACGATCGCCAGGGTCTCCCCCTCGCGGACGTCGAAGGAGATGCCGTCGACCGCGTGCACCGTCCCCACCCGCCGCTTGAAGACGGCGCCCTTCATGAGCGGGAACTCCTTGACCAGGTCCGTGGCCCGCACGACCTCCGTGCGCTCGCTGTGGGGCAGGGTGAGGGAGTCCGGCGTCTTGAGCGTGGGGACGGGGAAGATGTCGGTGTAGTCCAGGTTCTCGCGCTCGATCTCCTTCATGCGGCGGCAGGCGCTGTACTGCGCGCCCGCAGCGGGCGGGCCGGCGACGGCGTTGGCGGTGTCGTCGGCGTCGTCGGCATTGGCGGGGCCGGCGTCGTCGTCGGCGGCGTCGCGCACCGGCAGGAGATCGGGCTCGCCCGCCAGGCACTCCTCGACCGCCATGGGGCAGCGCGGGGCGAAGGGGCAGCCGGCGGGCAGGTCCAGCAGCGACGGCGGGTTGCCCTCCAGGGTGGCCAGGGCGGAGTCCTTCTTGGCGTCCAGGCGCGGCAGGGATCCGAGCAGGCCGATCGTGTAGGGCATGCGGGAGCGGTAGAAGATGTCGTCGACGTCGCCCGCCTCCACGATGCGCCCCGCGTACATGACGGCCACCCGGTCGGCCATGCCGGCCACGACCCCCAGGTCGTGGGTGATCATGATGACGCCGGCGCCGGTCTCCTTCTGGGCGGTGCGCAGCACGTCGAGGATCTGGGCCTGAATGGTGACGTCCAGGGCCGTGGTGGGCTCGTCGGCGATAATGAGGTTCGGGTCGTTGGCGATGGCGATGGCGATGACGGCGCGCTGGCGCATGCCGCCGGAGAATTCGTGCGGGTAGGCCCTGGCCCGCACCTCCGGGTTGGGGATGCCCACGAGCTCGAGCAGCTCGACGGCGCGGTCCCAGGCCCTTCTGCGGTCCATCTTCGGGTTGTGGATCTGGAGCGCCTCGACGATCTGGGCGCCCACCGTGTAGACGGGGGTGAGCGCGGACAGCGGGTCCTGGAAGACCATCGACACCTGGGTGCCGCGGATCTTCGACATGTAGTCGTCGTCGCGTCCCAGGAGCTCGGTGCCGTGGAGGCGCACCGAGCCGGAGATCTGGGCGGACTCGTCGAGCAGGCCCATGACCGCCGTCGAGGTGACCGACTTGCCGGAGCCGGACTCGCCGACCAGGGCCAGGACCTCCCCGCGCCCGACGGTGAGGTTGACGCCGCGCACCGCGTTGACCCGCCCGTCCTCGGACGGGAAGGAGACGCGCAGGTCCGTCACCTCCAGCAGCGGGGCGTCGGAGGCGGGGTCGGGCAGCTCCTCGGACTCGAAGGCCGCGACGCTCGGGTTCTTCTTGGGGCTCATGCCTGGCCTCCGGACTTGGACGACGGGTCGACGGCGTCGCGCAGGCCGTCGCCCATGAAATTGACGCACACGAGCATAATGACGACGACGGCGGCGGGCGCGAGGAAGATCCAGGGGTAGGTCGTCGCCGAGCGCTGCCCCTCGGCGATGAGGGTTCCCAGGGAGGTGTTGGGCGCCTGAACCCCGAAGCCGAAGTAGGACAGGGTCGTCTCGCTGAGCACCGCGTAGGCGACGTTGACGGTCGCGTCCACAATGAGGAGGGAGGCGATGTTCGGGATGATGTGGCGGACGATGATGACCGGGCTGGGCACGTTCATGAAGCGCGCGGCATTGACGTAGTCGAGGTCCTTGACGCTCAGCGTCAGGGACCGCACCACGCGCGCCGTGAGCATCCACCCGAAACCCGCCAGGAGGATGATGAACAGGGCGATGGAGCCCTTCGACGCGCCGGCCCGCTGGGAGATGATGGCGATGATGAGGAAGGAGGGGACGACGAGCAGGAGGTCCGTCGTCCACAGCGCGATCCGCTCCCACCAGCCCCCGAAGTAGGCCGCCGAGGAGCCGATGACCGCCGCGATGCCCGTCTGCAGGAGCGCGACGCACACGCCGATGAGCATTGACTTGCGGGTGCCCTCGGCGACCATGGCGAAGACGTCGCGGCCGACCTGGGTCGTGCCGAACCAGTGGTCGGCGCTCGGGGGCGACAGGAAGGCCCCCGTGTCCACGTCGGTGAAGGTCCACGAGCCGATCTTGTCGCCGAAGATCGCGAAGCACGCGACGAGGAGGAGGCCGAGCGCGCCGACGACGGCGGTCCGGTTGCGCAGGAAGCGGCGCAGGGTGATCTGGCCCCGGGTCAGCCTCCTGGACGCCTTGGGGTCGTTCTCCCTCAGATCGCCGGCCTCGTCCTCCGAGGCGGGCACATCGGCGGGCTGCTCGACGGCGGAGTGGCCCCCGAGCGTCACCTGCTTGCCGATGGAGTCCATGCCGTTGGTCTGTGAATTGCGGGACATGGTCAGCTCACCCTCACACGGGGGTCGACGATTGCGACGAAGACATCGGACAGGAGCGCCCCCGTCAGCGTGCACAGGCCCGAGAAGGCCACGACCGCCGTCACGCCGTTGATGTCGTAGGTCGAGATGGACAGGATCGAGTACTCGCCCATGCCGTGCCAGCCGTAGACGCGCTCGGTGATGGCCGCGCCGGTGAACAGGGCGGCCAGGGCGAAGGCGAAGTAGGTGGCCATGGGGATCAGGGCGGTGCGCAGCGCGTGGCGCGTGACGGCCTTGCGCTTGATCAGCCCCTTGGCCCGGGCGGTGCGCACGTAGTCGGCCCCCAGGGTGTCGAGCATGAGGTTGCGCTGGTAGCGCGAGTAGCTGGCGACGCCGCCCAGCGACATGGACAGGGTCGGCAGGAACAGGTGCTGGAGCCTGCTCACCACCCCGGAGCCCTCGCCGGTGAATTCGAAGACCTGGTAGCCGGTGGTCCGGTTGAACTCGACGGCGAGGACCTGGAGGAGGATCGCTATGACCATCGCCGGGGTCGAGATCAGGATCATGGACAGCAGCGAGATCACGCGGTCCGAGAGCTTGTACTGGCGGGTGGCGGTCCACGCGCCCAGCGCGACGCCCCCGACCATTCCCACCGCGGCGCCGATGACGACCAGGCGCAGCGAGACGCCGATCTTGGTCCCGAGGATCCCGTTGACCGCCTCCCCCTTGGGGGTCGAGCCCCAGTCCCACGACAGCGCGACGGAGTGGAACCAGGAGAGGTAGCGGTCCCAGACGGGCAGCTCCGAGCTGATGTTGTACTCGATCAGACTGGCATTGATCGCATCCCAGTTGAGAGTCGGATCCTCGCGATTCCAGTTGTTGGCCGGATCCAGCGAGGCGGACGCCAGGAGGTACGCCAGCGAGGTCGCGATGAAGAGCAGCAGCGCATAGTTCGCGATCCTGCGCACTAGATAGGGGAACATTCGGTCTTCTCTTCCGGGGGACCGGGCGGGGCCGGGGAGCCGCGGCGGGCCCCGTCCCGTCCAGTTACGGACATCTGCGCACCCACCCGGGCACCCGGAAGATGACACCGTGTGGCGCGGACTGGGCACACGATACCCGAATCCCGAAACCCGTCCGACACGTCGGGGGCGCCGACCGGGGTCCCGCCGCGCGGGCGCGGGGCGGCCGTCTGGAGCGATCCGCCCGTGCTCCCGCCGCGGGAGCACGGGCCGCCGACCGCTCGGAACGGCCCGCGAGAGGCCCTCCCCATGCCGCCTCCGCCGGCTAGCGCTCCGGGCCCGCGCCCTCGCCGTACAGGGGGATGGAGGCCCCCGGCACGGCGTCGATGAGCTCGCGGGTGTAGTCCTCGCGCGGGCGGGCGAAGAGGCCGTCGGCGGCCCCGGACTCCACCACCCTGCCGTGCTGCATGACGACGACGTCGTCGGCCACCTGGCGCACCACCGCCAGGTCGTGGGTGATGAACAGGTAGGTCAGCCCCAGGTCGGTCTGCAGCTCGGCCAGCAGGCGCAGGATCTGCGCCTGGACGAGGACGTCCAGGGCGGAGACGGCCTCGTCCAGGACGACGATCTCCGGCTTGAGGGCCAGGGCCCGGGCGATGGCGACGCGCTGGCGCTGCCCGCCGGAGAGCTCGTTGGGGTAGCGGCGCATGACCGAGCGCGGCAGGGCCACCATGTCGAGCAGCTCGGCGACCCTGGCCCCGCGCTCCTTGGCGGTGCCGATGCGGTGGACCCGCAGCGGCTCCTCGACGACCCGGTAGATGGAGTACATGGGGTCCAGGGAGCCGTAGGGGTTCTGGAAGACCGGCTGCATGATGCGGCGCAGCGCGAAGAGCTCCTTGGGGCCCAGGGTGGACAGGTCGACCCCGTTGTGGAAGACCTTGCCCTCGGTGGGGTCCAGGAGGTTGAGGACCATATTGGCCACCGTGGACTTGCCCGAGCCGGACTCGCCCACCAGCGCCGTCGTCGTCCCCCGCCGCACCCCGAAGGTGACGTCGTCGACCGCCTTGAGGGTCTTGGCCTCCCCCCTGGCGCCGCGCACGTCGAAGACCTTCGTCAGGTGCTCCACGCGCAGGATCTCGTCGGCGTCCTCGGCGATGGGGCGCACCCCCAGCTCGTCCTCGGTCACCTTGATCCCGGCCGCGTGGGCGCTCTCGATGCGGTGGGAGGCCAGGGAGGGCGCCGACTGGACCAGGCGCCGGGTGTAGGGGTGGCGCGGGTCCTGGAGCACCTCGATGCTCGGACCGGACTCGACCACGCGGCCGCGGTGCATGACGACGATGTGCTCGGCGCGCTCGGCGGCCAGGCCCAGGTCGTGGGTGATGAAGAGCATGGCCGTGCCCAGGGATCGGATCTGGCCCTGGAGGTGGTCGAGGATGCGGCGCTGGACGGTGACGTCCAGGGCGCTGGTGGGCTCGTCGGCGATGAGCAGGCGGGGCCGGGCGGCCAGGCCGATGGCGATGAGGGCGCGCTGGCGCATGCCGCCGGAGAACTCGTGCGGGTACTGGCGCGCCCGGCGGGCGGCGTCGGGCAGCCCGGCGTCCTCCAGGAGCAGGGCCACCTGCTCGTCGACCCCGATCTTCTCCGAGGGGGACAGGTCCTCGCCCTTCTCGGCGGCGGCGATCGCGGCGAGGCGGTCGTCGGCGACGCCGGCCAGGCCGTTGGCGCGCAGGGCCTCCTTGACCTGGAAGCCGATGGACCACACGGGGTTGAGGTTGGTCATGGGGTCCTGGGGGACCAGGCCGATGCTGCTGCCGCGCAGCTCCCGGTACCTCCTGGACGAGGCGCGGGTGATGTCCTCGCCGTCGAAGCGGATCGTCCCGCCGGTCACGTGGCCGGTGCCGGGCAGCAGGCCGATGACGGCGGCGGCCAGGGTCGACTTGCCGGAGCCGGACTCCCCCACGACGGCCACGGACTGGCCCGGGTAGAGGGTGAGATTTGCCCCGCGCACGGCGGGGACGAGGCCCGTTGAGGAGCGGAAGGCGACCTCGAGGTCGGTGATCTGCAGCAGCGGGGCCTGATCGGCCGGGGTCATCGGGTTGTCGTGGGAACTCACTTGCGCGCCTTCGGGTCGAGGGCGTCGCGCACGGCGTCGCCCATCATGATGAAGCCGAGGACGGTCAGGGCCAGCGCCCCGCCCGGGTACCACAGCACGGAGATGTTGTCGCGCAGGGCGTCCTTGGCGGCGGCGATGTCCGCCCCCCAGGACACGACGGTGGGCGGCAGGCCGATGCCCAGGAAGGACAGGGTCGCCTCGGCGACGATGAAGCTGCCCAGCTGGACGGTGGCGGTGACGATGATGGGCGCCGCCGCGTTGGGCAGGACGTGGCGCGCCAGGATGGCGAACCTGCCCGAGCCCAGGGAGCGGGCGGCGGTCACGAAGTCCTCGTTCTTGACGCTCATCACCGCCCCCCGGGTGATGCGGGCGATCTGGGGCCATCCGAAGACCGCCAGGACGAGGACGACGGTGAGGATCGAGGAGCGCCCCTTGAACATCTGCATGACGACGATCGCCGCCAGGACGAAGGGCACCGCGAAGAAGACGTCGGTGATGCGGGCGAGCAGCGCGTCCGCCCAGCCGCCGAAGAAGCCGGCCAGCGCCCCGACGACCACGCCCAGGACCAGGACGAGGAGGGTGGTGAGCACGCCCACCGTCACCGAGGCCCGCGCCCCGTAGACGGTGCGGGCGTAGATGTCGCAGCCCTGCTGGTTGAAGCCGAAGGGGTGGCCCGGGGCGGGATCGCCGAAGGAGTGCTTGAGCTCGCAGAAGGTCGGGTCCGCGCTCACGAACAGGCCCGGGACGAGCGACAGGGCCACGACCGCGGCGATGAGGAGGGCGGAGACCCAGAAGATGGGGCGGCGGCGCAGCTGCTTCCACGCCTCCCCCCACATGGAGGCCGGGGCGCTCTCGTCGGCGACGGCGTCGACGGCGCCCAGCCCCTGCTCGTCGGTCTGGGCGACGTAGCGCTCCTGTCCGGGGCGCGCGACGGATGGGCTCGGATTGTCAGACATAGCGGATCCTCGGGTCGAGGGCGGCGTAGAGGAGGTCGACGAGGAGGTTGGAGAGGATGAAGACGATGATGAGGACGGTGGTGAAGGCCACGACCGTCGGCCCCTCGCCGGTGTTGATCGACTTGTAGAGGTTCCCGCCGACGCCGTTGATGTTGAAGATGCCCTCGGTGACGATGGCCCCGCCCATGAGCGAGCCGAGGTCGGCCCCCAGGAAGGTGACCACGGGCACCAGGGAGTTGCGCAGGACGTGGACGATCATGACCCGCGGGCCGGACAGGCCCTTGGCCCGGGCGGTGCGCACGTGGTCGGCGGAGAGGTTCTCGGCGACCTGCGTGCGCGTCAGCCGCAGCACGTAGGCGAAGGACACCCCGCCCAGCACGAGCGCCGGCATGAGCAGCTCCCTGAACCCGGGGGAGTTGCCCGCCGTCGTCGGCAGCCAGCCCAGCTTGACGCCGATGACGAATTGCAGGACGAAGCCGATGACGAAGGTGGGCACGGCGATGACCACCAGGGACAGCACCAGCGCCGTGGCGTCGAACCACCCGCCCTTGCGGATCCCGGCGATGAGCCCGACGGCGATGCCCGCCACGGCCTCGAAGAGCAGCGCCATGAGCGAGAGCTTGATGGTGACGGGGTACACGTCCGCCAGCTTCTCGATGATCGGGCGCGAGCCGCGCAGGGTGACGCCCAGATCGAGGGTGAACACGCCCTTGAGGAAGAGCAGGTACTGGACGAGGAAGGGCTTGTCCAGGTTGTACTCGGCGCGGATCTGGGCCTGCACGGCGGGGCTGAGGGAGCGGTCCCCGCCCATGGCGGCGACCGGGTCCCCCGGCAGGAGGAAGACCATGGCGTAGACGAGCAGGGTGGCCCCGAAGAAGACGGGGATCATCTGCAAGAGCCTGCGGCAGGCGTAGCGGAGCATGGGATTGTCCTCGGGTCGCGGCGCCGCGGGCCCGGTGCGGGCCCGCGGCGCCTGGGCGGGTCAGAAGGCCTTGATCTTCTCGGCCTGCTCCCACAGGCTCTTGGCCTGGGCCGCATCGAAGGCGAGGACCTCGTTGCCGGGCACCGTGGCGCTCCAGCCGGCGATGACCGGGCTGGTGAAGTCGGAGGCCGGGGTGCGGGTGTCGTAGTAGAGCGTCCCGCAGATCTCCTGGCGGTTGATGGCCCGCGACAGGGCGGCCCGGCGCAGGCGGCCCTCCTCGTCCATCTGGAAGTGCTCGGCCTTGACGTTGATGGCGAAGGCCTGGAAGACGGCGCCGGGCTGGTTGACCGCGCGCTCGCCCAGCTCGCTCTTGAAGGAGGACAGGGCGGAGTCCGGGATGGCGTCGATGACGTCGACGGCGTCGGACTGGAGGTCGGAGTAGGCGGCGTCGTAGTCCTGGTAGAAGGTGAAGGTGATGCCCTCGTTGGCCACGGTGCGCGAGCCCTGGTAGGAGGGGTTCTTGGCCAGCACCGCCTGGGAGTCGTGCTCCCAGGAGGACAGGGTGTAGGGGCCGTTGCCGATCGGCTTCTCGCCGAAGGCCTTCATGTCCGCGTAGGCGGACTCGGGCAGGGGGTAGAAGGCCGAGTACCCCAGGCGCAGGGCGAAGTCGGAGGCCGGCGCCTTGAGGGCGACGGTGAAGGTGTGGTCGTCGACCTTGGCCAGGCCGGTCAGCTCGGAGTCGGCGTCGTAGGAGAAGCCCTCGATGATCTCGTAGAAGTAGCTGGACAGCTGCTTGTTGCTCAGCAGGGCGCCGTAGTTCCAGGCCTTGATGAAGGAGTCGGCGGTCACCGCGCTGCCGTCGGAGAAGGTCCAGCCGGGCTTGATCTTGATGGTGAAGTGCTGGTTGTCCGTGGTCTCGATGGACTCGGCGACCTCGTTGACCACCGAGCCGTCGGCCTTGTAGGAGACCAGGCCGGAGAAGACCAGGTCGACGATGCGCCCGCCGCCGACCTCGTTGGTGTTGGAGGGCACCAGCGGGTTCTGCGGCTCGGTGCCGTTGGCCAGGACGACGCCGCCGGCGGCGGTGGTCTTGATCTGGGAGTACACCGGCACGGAGTGCCAGTCGAAGACCACGTCGGAGACGTTCTTGGAGTAGCCGCCGAAGCCGTTCTGGTACCACAGGGGGATGGCCGGCAGGTCCTTGAAGAGGACGGACTGGGCCTGGGTGTAGAAGCCCAGCGCCGCGGTATCGTCCGACGCCGCGGCCGCCTGGGCCAGGAAGTCGTCGAACTCCTGCGAGGAGTAGTCCGAGTCGTTGGAGCCGGCCCCGGTCTGGTAGACGGCGCCGAGGAAATTGTTCATCGAGGGGTAGTCCGCCTGCCAGCCGGTGCGGAAGGCGCCGACGAGGGTGCGGTCGGTGACCTGCTTGCGCAGCTCGGAGAACTGGGCGACGGGCAGGGGCTCCATGGTGATGCCCAGGGTGTTGGTCACCGAGTTGCAGACGGCCTCGACCCACGCCTTGTGGGGGCCGTCGGCGTTGTAGGCGAGGGTGAGCTTGCCGCCGGAGGCCTGCCCGGAGCCGGAGCCGGCCGAGGCGCCGTCCGACTTGGAGCCGGAGCCGCAGCCGGCGAGGAGGATGGCGGCGACGCCGGCGGCGCCCAGGCCGAAGGATCGGCGCGAGATCAGCGGATTGTTCATTTGGGAGTCTCCGTGTGGGTCGAGATGGCGGTGCTGCGGGCACCGTGGCCGAGCGGACGGGCATTGAACTGGACCGTTTATACACGACCGTCCGGCCTCTTCCGCACCCGCAGTGTTCCGTGCTTGCGGGACGGAGGGGACGTTATCAATCAATAGTGATGAAGGTCACTTCATCGTGGTCGTGCGGCGGCCCGCCCCCGGGTCCCGCCGCCATGGCGCGCCGGGGCGCCGCGCGGCCGCTCACCGGACGCTCACCAGGCCCGCGCCAGCAGCTCGTAGGAGCGGCGCCGCGCCGCGGCGTCGTGCGCGTAGGTGACCACCAGCAGCTCCTCGGCCCCCCAGCGCTCCGCCAGCTCGTGCAGCCGCGCCGCGACGTCGTCGGCCTCGCCGACGAAGGACAGGGCCATCGCCTGCTCGACGGCGCTCTCGCGCCCCGGCGCGAAGGCGCGCCAGGCGCCGTGCTCCGCCGCCGGCGGATCCAGCGGCCCGGGGCGGCCCCCGACGACGCGGGCCGAGGCCGCCATCGCCGTGGTGAACAGCTCCTCCGCCTGGGCGCGGGTGGGGGCGACCATGACATTGACCCCGGCCGCCACCCGCGCCACGCCGTCGGGCGAGCTGGGGGCGGAGGCGTCGAAGACGGAGCGGTAGGTGACCACCGCCGCCTCCGCCTGGGCCGGGGCGAAGTGCGAGGCGACCGCGAAGGGCAGGCCCAGCGCCCCGGCCACGCGCGCGCCATTGACCGAGGACCCCAGGATCCAGGCCTGCGGGCCCGTCCCCTCCCCCGGCACGGCGCGCACCCGCCGGAAGGGGCCGGTCGTCGCCGGCGCCTCCTCCACCAGCCGGGAGGCGGCCGCCGCCAGGCGCCGGGCGTGCTCGTCGCCGGCGGCCAGGGAGGTGGGAACGGCGGCGTCGGCCCCGGCGGGCATGAGGGAGCCGGGCACTCCGGCGGTGGCGTCGCGCGGGATCCCGCCCAGGTAGGCCAGGGTCTCCAGGACCTCCTCGGCGAAGTGGCGCGGATCGGCCCGGCCCCGCCGCAGGGCCGAGGCGGTCAGCGGGTCGGTCCCCGGCGCCCGGCCCAGGCCCATCCCCACGCGCCCGGGGTAGAGCGTCGCCAGGGTCCCGATCTGCTCGGCGATCACCAGCGGGGCGTGGTTGGGCAGCATGATCCCCCCGCTGGCCACCCCTATTCGCCCGGTCGCCGCCAGGACCTGCCCCATGAGGACGGTCGTGGCCGCGGCCAGGTACGACGTCGAGCCGTGGTGCTCGGCGATCCAGTAGCGGCGGTACCCGGCGGCGTCGGCGGCCCGGGCCAGGGCGATCATCTCCCGCAGGGCGTCGCGGCGGCTGCGGCCCGCCGAGACCGGCACGAGATCGAGGACGGACAGCGCCGGTTCGGTCTGGGCGACATTGCTCATGGCGGCCACCCTACGGGCCCGGGCCCCGCCGCGGCGGGCGCCCGCGCCGGGCGCGGCTCAGCGCGCGCCGTCGCACCGCGGACGTCAGCGCCCCGTCGCGCCGCCCGGCGTCAGCGCGCCGTCGCGGCGCCGGTAGACGGCGGCCAGGACCGCGCCGGACAGGTTGTGCCAGATGGAGAAGACGGCGCCGGGCAGGGCCGCCTCCGGCAGGGCGGCGAAGTGCTTGAAGGCCAGGGTGGCCGCCAGCCCCGAGTTCTGCATGCCCACCTCGATGGAGATCGTGCGCGCCACCCTCTCGTCGCGGCCGACCGCCCGGCCGACGAGGTAGCCGAGCAGGTACCCCAGGCAGTTGTGCGCGGCGACGACGAGCAGGACGAGTGGCCCGGCGGACAGGATCCTGTCAGCCGAGCCGGACACGACCGCCAGGACGACGTAGCAGATGCCCGCCACCGACACCCAGGGCATGGCCGGCAGGACCCGCTCGACCGCGCGCGGCAGCAGCGCGCGCACCACGAGGCCGCCGACCACGGGGACCAGGACCATCTCGACGATCGACAGGGCCATGGACGCGGCGTCGACCGGCAGGTACTGGCCGGCCAGCCACCCGGTGAGCAGGGGCGTCATGACCGGGGCCAGGAGGGTCGATATGGAGGTCATCGTCACCGACAGGGCGACGTCCCCCCGGGCCAGGTAGGAGATGACGTTGGAGGAGGTCCCGCCGGGGGCGCAGCCGACGAGGATGACGCCCGTGGCCAGCGCCGCGTCGAGGCCGAGGCCCCTGGCCAGGAGCCAGGCGAGCAGCGGCATGATGACGAACTGGGCGACGACGCCGGCCAGGACGGGCAGGGGGCGGCGCACGACGAGGACGAAATCCGGCGGGGTGAGGGTCAGGCCCATCCCGAACATGATGACGCCCAGCGCGTAGCTGGTGCCCGCGCCCAGCGGGGCGAAGACCCCGGGCAGGGCCACGGCCAGGAGGAAGGCCGCCAGGATGAGGGCCGGGAAGACCGTGACGGCCGTGCGGGCCGAGCGGTCCTCCCCGGCCGACTCCGGGTGGACCTCGGGGCTGGCCGGGGAGGACGGCCCGGGAGTCGGGTCGGGGGGATTGGGAACTGAGGGAGTCATGACTCAGTCATATCCCGCTCCCCCGCCGCGCCGACGGACGTTCTCACAGTTCGATCGGGTATCGGCGCGGTTCGCCGAGTCCGGCGTCGGCGTCGGAGGTTCTATCCGCGGCGGGGGCGCGCCGCGCCGTCCGGGGGCTGCCGCCGCTCGGTTCCACTGGTCCGCGGCGGGGGTGCGGGACGGGAAATGGCGCTCCGGGAGGATCGTTCTTGGCCGCCGCCAACCGCGGCGCCGCTAGAACCGCGGAATCATGCGGAATCCGCTCGGCGGTTCCGATGCGTCGGTGCGAACGATCCTCCCAGAGCGCCAGAACGGGACCGCCGGCCCGCCCAGCTCAGCCGCGAGCGCGGCGAGCGGGCAGCAGGGCCGCGACGGCCGACTTCAGCAGGTCGCCGACGACGAAGGGCGCCAGGCCCATCGCCAGCGTCGCGCCCCAGGCGGCCCCGGTGGCGGCCTTGAGCCAGATCAGCCCCGGCACGTACACGACGGCGGAGGCCAGGACCATCAGGCCCGCCCGGCGCAGCACAGCGGCAGCGGCGCCGCCGCGGGCGGAGGCGGGCCTCGGGGCGGTGGCCGCGCCGGCGACGACGGCGGCCAGGCCGTACCCCAGCACGTAGCCGAAGGATGCGGTCATGCCGCTGTGCCACCCGGCCAGGACGGGCGCGCCCAGCGCCGCCGCCGCGGCGTAGAGCGCCACCGAGGCCAGGGCGCGGCGGGCGCCGAGCAGGCCGCCCGCGCCCAGGACGGCGAGGGTGCCCAGCGTGACGGGGACCGGCGTGAAGGGCAGGGGCAGCCTGATCTGCCCGATGAGGGCGATCGCGACGGCGCCGGCGAGCACGAGGGCGGACTCCCGGGCGACGGTCGCGCCCAGCGTGCGGCGGGCCGCGCCGTCGGCCGCGACGGTGGCGCCGGTGGCGTCGTCGGCAGTGCCGGCGGGAAGAACCGAAGGAACCTGCTTCATTGTCATGCCACAACCGTAGAGGATGAAGCGGAGGGCGTCACCGCATGATTCCGCCCGCGACCGCGAGGGCGACTTGTGCATTCCCTCCAACTGCGGCGAGTCCGCGAGACTCCAACCCGGCGGGCGGCCGCTCCGGAGCCCGCCGTCCGGTCGGCTCACACGTGCGCCCCCACCCAGACGAGCAGATCGGCCGTCACCTGCTCCCGGTTGGTCTCATTGAGCAGCTCGTGGCGCGCCCCCGGATACAGGCGCAGGGACACCTCCCGCACCCCGGCGCGGCGGTAGGCGGTCACGACCTCGCGCACGCCGGCCCCGTCGCGCCCCACCGGGTCGGCGCTGCCCGAGACCACCAGGATCGGCAGATCGACGGGGGTGGCCGCGAAGGTCTCCGGCCGCCCGACCTCGACGCCGCCGCGGGCCAGGTCCCGGTAGAAGGCGGCGGTGCAGGTGAAGCCGCACAGCGGGTCGGCGATGTAGGCGTCGACCTCCGCGCGCTCGCGGCTGAGCCAGTCGAAGTCCGTGCGGGCGGGGGCGAAGGCCCGGTTGTAGTTGGCGAAGGCCCGGCGCTCCAGGAGGACGGAGGGGTGGCGGGGGCCGCGCAGGCGCACCTCGGCGCGGGCCAGGCCGATGCCGGCGCGACCGAGCAGGCCCGGGTCGCCGATGGTGCCCATGACGATGAGACCGGCGAGGCCCTCCCCGTGGCGGGCCGCGTAGCCGCGCACCAGGATCGAGCCCCAGGAGTGGCCCATGAGGACCAGCGGGGCGCCGGGCCAGGCGGCCTCGACGTCGGCCCGCACGGTTCCCAGGTCGTCCAGGATGAGGTTCCAGCCGTCGGCGTCATCGGTGTGACCGCGCTCGTCGGGCGCGGCGATCGTGGCGCCGTGCCCGCGGTGGTCGTCGGCGACGACGGCGAAGCCGGCCACCGCGGCGGCGGTGGCGAAGCGCTCGTAGCGCCCCGAGTGCTCGGCCATGCCGTGCACCACCTGGATGACGGCGCGGGGCGGGCCGTCGGGCAGCCAGCGGCGCAGCGCCAGGGCCCTGCCGTCGACGGCGGTGAGTGTGGCGAGCTCGGATCTCACGGCGTTCCTCGTTCCTCATCGGGCGGGCCGGTCCCAGCCTAATGGCGCCGGTCCGCCCCCTCGCCGAAACCGGCGGAAATGACACGCGAAACCGGCGGAAAGTGCACATCGGGGCCTTCTCACCGAGGACGTCGAGCACCCGGCCGGGTCGGGCCCCGGCGCGCTCCGTCCCCCGCGAACGCGTAGGTTTCCAGTCGAACGCGCACTTCCCGCCTGCGCGTTCGACTGGAAATCTGCGCGTTCGCGAAAAACGGGGAGGTCTCTGGTCCGCTCGCGCAGTACCACCCGCTTGACGGCGCGTCCGCGCCCCCGCTGATCACCGCGCCGGCCGTGGGGCAGCGCCTCCGTTCCTCGCCGGGCGGGGCCGGTTCTGCGACGGGTTCTGGCCGTGACGATGAGGATCCGGCCGCGATGGCGCGGGTCGGGGCCAGAGCCGATCTCAGGTCGGACATGGCGTCGGCGGCCACTGAGCCCAGGACGGTCGAGCCCGGGGCTGGCGTGGACCCGGGGCCGGCTTGCGTAATGCGAGCCCAGCGCGACGCAATCCACCCCGCCTCGCACAATGCGAGCCCAACGCGACAGAATCCGCCTGAGCGCGATCCGTGCGATCCCACCTCGCACAATGCGAGCCCAGATGACATCACCAGAACGACTCCTTCGGGGGCGGAGGCGGGGGTCGCGGCCTCCTTTCGGGGATGCGGTCCCGAATCGACTTCCTCCGGGGGCGGCGCGCGCCGACGGACAGCGCGCCGGATCCCGTGTCGCGTCCTTAGAGTCGTAGACCCTCTCACCGGTATCGCCGGAGTCTGAGTCCGGTCGTTTCACGGCAGCCAGCCGAATCGGCCGTCTTCACCGCGCCGCGTGGGGAACGACCATTTGAATCGACGTGCGTCGATCAGCGGATCCGCGATTCCCGTCGCGTCATGACCGGTCACCAGATCGATGCGGATCTCCTCCCAGCAGATCGCGCCCGTGCTCGCCACCTCGCCGGACGCATCCACCAATGCGAGACCGCGCGAGCAGTTCAGAAGCGCGAGGCGCCGGGCGGGTACGGGCCTGATCTCGACGATGGGGAATTCGGTGACCACCCGGGTGAAGGAGGAGCGGTCGTGAACGTCGCCGACCACGGCGCACCCGCGGCCCACGGCGCACAGGCCGCCGTCGTCGCCCAGCGCGAGCAGTCCCGCTGCCCCCTCCCGGTGGTCGGGTCCGGGCCGGATCGCCAGCGTGAAGGAGTCCTGCGCGGTGTAGACGTGCAGAAGCGCGAAGACCGGACCCGAGTCCGGGCACGGGTCGACGTCGATATGCCCGGATCCTCCCCACGCGACGTCGTACTCCTCCCGCTCAATGGCGAAGTCGGCCCCGATCAAGCCCTCGTCGAGTTTCGCGGCCACGTTCACTGCTCGACCTCGGCGGCTCCGGATGGATTATCGCATATGTCGTCGGTCCACCAGATATCGGGCAGGATGATCGACCACGGCTCCCACGGCTCCCACGTGTTCGCCACGACGCGTATCCAACCGTTCGTAAAATCAAGATGCAACCAGCCCGGGCCGCCCTCCACCGTCAGCAGCTGGTTCTTCTCGAATGCTTTCAGGCGGACGGAGAGGTCCTGGGGATCCATTTCGTCCCACATCGCCTCGCCCGCGCTCTGCCCCACGAAAGCGCCCCAAATCTGAAGCCCCATAATACCGGCGTGAATGACTGGAACGGTGTCCGACACCAGTTCGGAGCTCGTCACCGTGGCCGGCAGAATGGAATCGATGCGCTCACGAATGCTCATCGTCATGAATGTTCGGGCACCTTTCTGCGCGATTGCGGACCCGCGCGCGGTCCGGGCGGGCGCGCCCGCCGCGATCGGGCCGTCCCGATCGGCACGCGACCACTGTCATGACGCTCCCTCCGTCAAGGCTCCATCCGGCGGCGGTGGATGGTGCCGAAGTCGGCCCGGCCACGTGCCGGAGCCCGGACCTCGGCCCCGGCCACCGTGTCATCATCCCCCGCAATCGTTCCGTCGCACCAGTCCTGCGAACGGGTTGAGAATGCGGTCGGTCCTCGGGACCGGTACGGAGTGCGTCGGCCCCGGCCTCGGAACCGGCGCGGGGCGCGCCGCCGCCGACCGCGCCCCGGCGGGCGATCGCGCCCGCCGCGCCGCCCGGCGGCCGGGGGCTTCCGTTACCGTTGGCGTCGTCGGCGCCGA
>ERZ772993.461-NODE-461-length-19724-cov-15.081956_pt1 | contig 19724 bp, 18 predicted proteins | sample MGYA00580670_ERZ772993 | MGnify/ENA primary metagenome ERZ772993 (study PRJEB29015, sample SAMEA2737936) | human oral metagenome | biome: human oral; feature: human-associated habitat; material: dental | place: China | collected 2136 ... | reverse complement strand
TATCCCCGGAGGGTGCACCCTCCGGGGATACCCTCGCAGGACGCACCCACTGTCGCGAGTACACGCGCCGGCGGTCTTGTCGAGCGAATTGCCGACGGCAAGACTTACGCGACATGGACGACACGGCTATCGGTGAACACGTGGATGCGGCTGCCGAGAGGCGAGCCCGGGCGAGATCGTGGTGGGGCCTTGTCGCGACGCTGGGACCGGTTCTGGTCGTCGCAATGGACGGCTCCATCCTCTTCCTGGCGATGCCCAGCATCAACGAGTCCATCATGCCCACAACGGACCAGAGCCTATGGATTCTCGACGTCTACGGGTTCGTCGTCGGCTCTCTCCTCATTGCCTTCGGGAACCTCGGAGACCGGTTCGGGCGCAAAAAGCTCCTCCTGGCCGGCGCCGCCGTATTCGGGGTCTCCTCCGTGTGCGGTGCGTTCGCGCCCTCCCCTGGATTCCTGATAGGCGCCCGCACCCTCATGGGGCTCGGCGGTGCGACGCTCCTCCCGTCATGCCTCGCCGTCATCAGTGAACTATTCCCCGATGCGGCGCAGCGGGCGCGGGCGATCGGAATATTCGCCGCGACCTTCGCCGCCGGGTTCGTCATCGGTCCGATCATCGGGGGGATCATGCTCAACCACTTCTGGTGGGGGGCCGTGTTCCTCATCAATGCCCCCGTTATCGCCGCATTCTTGTGCCTCGCCCCGATCCTGCTGAAGGAGGTGCGCGGTTCGCGGCCCGGAAGAATCGATATTCCCAGCGTCGCCCTGTCCGCGGGCGGCATCTTCCTGTTCGTCTACGGCGTCCAGAGCGCCGCGGCGCAGGGCATGGGCCGGCTCAACGCGTCACTCATATTCGCGGGATCGGCGGTCCTGGTCGTCTTCATCCGCCGGCAGGCGCGGCTCGAGACTCCGCTTCTCGACGTCGGCCTATTCAAGGGGCGCGTCTTCACCGTGGCGATCCTGACCGGCCTCTTCTCGCTCCTCGTGTGGTCCGCGATCGCCTACCTGAGCATGACCTACCTCCAATCGGTCCTCGGATACACCGTGCTGCATGCCGCGCTGCTCGCCGTCCCCGGCGCCGTCGTCCTGACCCTGTCCTGCGTGCTCACCCCGGTGCTCGTCGAACGCACGGGGGCGCGGGCGGCCCTGATCCTGTGCCATTTCTCCGTGGCCGCCGGGATGCTGCCGCTGATCCTGACCGACGAGACCACGGGGCCGATGCTTTACGTGGCGTCGACCATGATCACCGGCGTTGGATTCGGCATTTCCTTCAGCCTGGTCGCCGACACCGCCGTGGGGGCGGTCCCCGAATCGCGCGCCGGGGCGGCGGGCGCCATCGCCGAGACCAGCAACGAGGTCGGCAACGCCCTGGGCATCGCGCTGCTCGGATCGCTCATGACCGTGGTGTTCCGCGCCTCCTACCCCGGACCGGAAACCGGAATCGGGGAGGTCATCGACGGCCCCGGCATCGGGTCGACGGCCTTTGAATCGGCCCGGTCCGCGTTCCTCAACGGCTTCCACGTCGTCGCCGCCGTCGCCGCGCTCATCTGCATCGCCCTGGGAGTCCTCGCCGCCCGCTGGATACCCCGCCGGGCGCCCGGCCTTTAAGATGACGGCGTGTACGAACTCGTCGCCCCCGCCCCGAGCTACCGGGACTCCTTCCTCTCCGCCGTCGCCGAGGGCGGTGAGGGGATCCTCACCGGACGCTGGTGCGCGCGCGGGGACCAGCTCGCCTCCCCCGGTGTGCTCGAGGAGCTGATCGCCCAGCTCAACGCCGAGGAGCACGACCCGCAGCCCGGGTGGGTGCCCGCGCTGCACCGCTGGATCGTGGACGGCCCCGACTACCTCGGGCGGATCACCCTGCGCGCCGGCCTGACTCCCCCGCTGGAGCAGGCCATCGGGCAGATCGGCTACGCGGTGCGCCCCAGCGCGCGGGGTCGGGGCGTGGCCACCTGGGCGCTCGGCACCATGCTCGGCGTCGCCGCCGGGCGCGGCATGGATCGCATCCTGATCACCTGCGACGACGACAATTCCATCTCCGCCGCCGTCATCGAGCACCACGGCGGGGTCCTGGAGGACCGCCGTCGGCTGCCCGGCGGGCCGCTGCGCCGCCGCTACTGGATCGACCTGCGCCCGAGCGCCTGAGCGCGAAGAGCGCGTAGGGTCGTCGATGTGGCTGGAGTTGATGCGCGCACGGTCTCGGTGATCCTCTTCGACGGGTTCGAGCTGCTCGACGTCTTCGGACCCGTCGAGATGCTCCATCTGGCTCCGGGCGTCACCATCGACTACGCGGGCCCCGCCGCGGGGCCGGTGACGAGCTCGCAGGGCTGCCGGGTCGTGGCGGGGTGCGGATACGAGGATCTGGTCGAACCGGATATCGTCCTCGTGCCCGGGGGCGGCGGCACGCGCAGGCTGGTCGACGACGTGCGGTTCCTCGGCCGGCTCGCGGAGATCGGGCGCCGGGCCCGCCTCGTCGTCTCCGTGTGCACCGGCTCGGCGCTGCTCGCGGCGGCCGGTCTGCTCGACGGCCGCCGGGCGACGAGCAACAAGCGCTCCTTCGCGTGGGCCAGCGGGTTCGGCTCCTCGGTGACGTGGGAGCCCCGGGCCCGATGGGTTCACGACGGCGACCGGTGGACCTCCTCGGGCGTGGCCGCGGGCATGGACATGACGGCGGCGCTCATCGGCGAGCTCTACGGCGCCGCGCGGATGCGCGCGATCGCGGAGCGGATCGAGTACGAGCCCCGCACCGACCCCGCCCGGGACCCCTTCGCCCGACTTCACGGTCCGCAGTGAGGCCGCCGGGCAACGATCTCGAAGCGCGTGCGCCACGGGCGCGTCGTCGGAGTAGAGGACGAGCCCGCGGTCGTCCGGCTCCGGCAGGGGCTCGGAGCCCGCCTCGAACTCGGCCCGCAGGCCGTGGTCGTGCGCGTGGCTCCCAGGGAGATAAGTTTCTCCGACTTCACCGGCCAGGTCGAGTGCTACGCTCCTTCCCGTCTGCTGCGTCGCTTCACCCTTTACTACGCTCCTTTTTCTCGTACAGTGGAGGGTGAAGAGGCGTAGCAGACGGAAAAGGGCGTAGTAGACGCGGGCGGGGACCTGGATGACCATTACCACGCGCGATAGTTGTATCACCGAAGAGAAGGGAAAAGACGCATGATCGACGCCAAGCCGACACTGGTGAGCATCTTCCTCAAGTTCGCCAACGAGGTGGACGCCGATCACCTGGACGACGCGAGTGTTGAGCCGTTCCTCATCGGAGCGATCTCGGCCGTCGACCCCGAGGACTACCCCGAGCGGGTGACCGACTCCTTCGGTGAGTGCTACTACGAAGGAGGGGACGACGACAACACGGTTGAGGCTGTTTCCGCCGTCGCCTTCGCCCGGGGTGTTGACGCCAGGATCTTGGACCGGTTCAACTCGGCTCTGGTCAAGGCGCTCGCCGCTGAGCAGGAGCGCGACGTCTAAACGACCGGTTGCTCGGGTATTCAGTGAGCCTTTCTCGCCAGGGGTCGTGGCCCGCGGGCCGGGGTCGGCGCGGGTGGTGCGGACGGAAGCCGTCCGGGGCGGTGGGAGCGAGTCGGTCCTGCGCTCGTCGAGATGTGCATTTTGCTCTCGAAATGTGCGGTTAAAAGTGCCCGCTCGAGTGCGAAGCGCACGTCTCGGCGAACAAGGGGGCCGGCTCCGCACCCATCCCTCCCGCGGCGACATCGCCGCCTAGCCCGATGATGGGCGCGGCCGGGTTCTTCTGGGGCCGGTCGCAGGGGTGTTGCACATTGGACAGGCGCACCCCCGTGGACCGATTCCGGGTTTTCCCCGCGATTCCGCGGTTCTTCCTGGAACGTCGGTTTCCAGTGGACGGGCTCCCATGTGCAGAAGGACCTGCTCTGCACATGGGAGAGTTTCAACGGTGTTGAACGCCGGGGCGTTTCCGCATGATTCCGCCGATCCATCGCCAGCCGGTCCCGGTCGAATGTGCAGCACCGTCTCGACCCGCCCGCTCCACGCATCCGAGCCCGGCGGCCCCGTCCCGACACCGCGGATGCGACCCCGACACAGGACGCTCAGACCTCCGCGCGCACGGGGCCGCACCACCCCGCACCCGCCCTCCCGTGCCATCACGCCGATCCCGACCGGTCTAAGGGTCTTCCTGGTGAGAAGAGGGCTCAATAGGCTTCTGCGGACTGCAGGAGGGCGCACTCCTCCGCCGGGAGCAGCTCCCACCCCGCGGGCAGCCGGGCCGCCCGCGGATCGCGGGGGCGGGTGGAGCGGAAGAGCACGGTCTCGGCGTCGTAGAACTCCGTGGTGGGCCCGACCCGCTCCATGCCGATGCGAACCGCCACGCGCTGCGAGGCGAGGTTCTCCGGGTCCGCGACGGCGACGAGGCGCTCCACCCCCGCGCGGTGCACGGCGTCGAGGACGGCCCGCGCGGCCTCGGTGACATAGCCGTGCCCGCAGTGCTCGGCCACCTGCCGCCAGCCGATCTCCAGCACCGTCGCCTCTCCCCCGCCCGAGGGCGGAATCGGCTTGATCATAATGAGCCCGACGGCGGTTCCCGCCACCGCCCGCTCGTCGTCGTCGGCGCCGCGCAGCTCGATGAGGCTGAAGCCCTGAACGGGATGGTCCGCCAGGCTCATGAAGTACTCCAGGTGCTGGCGCGCCGTGGCCTCGTCCGGCGTGATCGCGGAGGGGATGAAGCGGACGAGGTCGGGATTGGCGTGCAGCCGCCGCACGAAGTCGAGGTCGTCGGGGGTGAGGGCCCGCAGGCGCAATCGTTCGGTGAGCAGCGGAATCATGAGCGGAATACTGCCACGCTTCCGGTGCGGGTCCGCGAAACCGCGGCGGCCGGACCGGTTTCAGTACGGCGGGTCGGGCCGGTCCCGGCGAGGAGGCGGCCCGGTCCCGGCGAGGAGCCCCGGGCCGGGACCGCGATCAGTCGCCCAGGGCGGTGCCCACGGCCCGCGCCGCCCGGATCCACTCGTGATCGCGGGGCACGTACTTGACCTTCCCGGCCACCTGCTTGAGGGGCACGAGCTCGGTGCCCTGGCCGCGGTCGCCGACCATGACGCCGAACTTGCCCTCGGCGATGGCCCGCGCCCCGGCCACGCCCAGGCGCGTGCCCAGCAGCCGGTCCGCCGCGTTGGGGGTGCCGCCGCGCTGGACGTAGCCCAGGATGGTCACGCGCGCCTCCAGCCCGGTGCGCTCCTCCAGCTGCTCGGCCAGGGTGAAGGTGTTGGCGCGGTGCGAGGCCTCCAGGCGCTTGACCCCGCGCTTGGCGGCGGCCTTGGCCTCCGGGGTCGAGGCGTCCTTGACCAGGGCCTCGGCGTGCTCGATCTCCTCGCGGTCGGCCTTGTTGAGCGCGCCCTCGGCGACGGCGACGACGGAGAAGGTCGACCCGCGGGAGCGGCGGCGCTCGATCCGCTCGGCGATGGCGTCGACGTCGTAGGGGATCTCCGGCAGGAGGATGACGTCGGCGCCCCCGGCGATGCCGGCCCCCAGGGCGAGCCAGCCGGCCCGGTGGCCCATGATCTCGGTGAGGATGATGCGGTGGTGGGAGTGCGCGGTGGAGTGGAGGCGGTCGACGGCCTCGGTGGCGATCTCCAGCGCCGTGGCGAAGCCGAAGGAGGTGTCGGTGCCGACGATGTCGTTGTCGATCGTCTTGGGCAGGTGCAGGACGTTGAGGCCGGCGTCCATGAGGCGCTTGGCGTTCTTGGCGGTGCCGCCCCCGCCCAGGCACACGAGCGCGTCGAGGCGGTCCTTCTCGTAGTTCTCGACGATGGTGGGGATCATGTCGCGGACCTGGCCGTCGACGACCATGCGGTGGACCTTGTCGCGGCTCGTGCCCAGCATGGTGCCGCCGATGGTGAGGATGCCCGACAGCGAGGCGCCGTCGAGCTCGGTGAAGCGGTTCTCGGCCAGGCCCCGCATGCCGTCGCGGAAGCCGATGAGCTTCCAGCCGTGCTCCTGGATCGCCGCCTTCCCCAGGCCGCGGATGGCGGCGTTGAGTCCAGGGGCGTCCCCGCCCGCGGTCAGGATCCCGATGCGCTTGGTTGCCATGGCCCCAAGTATGCGCCGGGTCGGGCGGTCCCGTCCCGCCGGCCGCCGGCCAGCCCGGTCCGTGGGCGCCCGACGGCGTAGGATCCCTTCGCGGGCGGGACGCGCCCGGGCGCGCGAGAAGTCCCGGGAAGAATCCGGCGCCGCCCGGCGTTGTCATTGTCCGCGGGCCACGGGCCCGCCGCGTCCGGGCGCGGACGCGCACGCACCACCAGCGAGAGAGGCACGAGCATGGCAGACCGCGCACTGCGGGGCATGACCATCGGCGCGAAGTCGATGGAGTCCGAGGACGGCGTGGAGTTCGCCGAGCGGCAGATGATCACCTACGAGTGCCCTCTGGCCCACGTGACGACGGTTCCGATGTCCACCGAGGCCGAGGTCCCCCAGACCTGGGAGTGCCCCGAGTGCGGCCAGGTCGCGGCTCTGCGCGGTGAGGAGGAGCCGGAGGACGACGAGCCGAAGAAGGCCCCCCGCACCCACTGGGACATGCTGCTGGAGCGCCGCAGCATCGACGAGCTCAAGGTCCTCCTCGACGAGCGGCTCAAGCTGCTGCGCTCCGGGGAGATCTACCGGCGGCGCTTCTGACCGGCCCGGCGCGCGGCGCGCTCGTCGCGCGCGTCCATGAGCCACTGCTCCCCGCGCTCGATGGCGCGCAGCAGCTGGCCGCCGCGCTTGCGCAGGCCCCACTTGGTCACCAGGCTCAGCTCCTCGCCGAAGATGCCCCCGGACAGCTTGGACTCCCCCGCCTCGCGCTCCAGGAAGGTGATGGGCATCTCGACGATCCGCCCGCCGATGTCCGCCACGAGCTTGGTCATATTGACCTGGAAGCCGTAGCCCAGGGCCTCCACGGCCCCCAGGTCCAGGCGCCGCAGGATCGAGGCCCGGTAGACGCGGAAGCCGGCGGTGGCGTCCCTGACGCGCATGCCGAGCATGGCGTTGATGTAGAGGTTGCCGGCCCGCGAGAGCAGGACGCGCTTGGCGTCCCAGCCCTCGGTGGCCCCTCCCGACACCCAGCGCGAGCCGATGACCAGGTCGGGCTCGTCGGCCATCTGCGCGCGCTGGACGAGCAGGGCCAGGTCCTCGGCCCGGTGGGAGCCGTCGGCGTCCATCTCGACGATGAGCTCGTAGCCGCTGGCCAGCGCCCAGGAGAAGCCCGCCAGGTAGGCCGGGCCCAGCCCGTTCTTCTCCTTGCGGTGCAGGACGTGGATGTGCTCGTCCTCACCGGCGCGCGAGTCGGCCAGCGCGCCGGTGCCGTCCGGCGAGGAGTCGTCCACGACGAGGATGTTCGCCTCGGGCACGGCGGCGCGGACTCGGTCGAGGGCGCCGGGCAGCGACTCGATCTCGTTGTAGGTGGGGATGACGACGAGGACCTTCACTGCTCTCTCCGTGTGGTCGGATGCGTTTCACCGACGGCGCGACTGCAGCGCTCGGCCCAGGCGTCGCCGTGCGTCCACCAGGATACCCACGACGGTCAGTGCGGCGGCGCCGACTTGCGCGGCCCGGGCGGGCCAATCCCCCAGGCGGTCGGCCACGGTCAGCGAGGTCCGCAGTCCGACGTCGGCCACGAGGCTCGCCTGCGTGTAGGGGCGGGTCTGCTGCTCGACGACGCCCCGCGGGCTGATGACGGCGGTGATGCCGACCGTGGAGGCCTGGACCACGCTCCGGCCGTGGATCACGGCCTGCACCCGCCCCTGGGCCAGCTGCTGGGCGGCCTCGGAGGAGTGCAGGAAGCTGGCGTTGTTCGTGGGGATGACGATGAGCTCGCCGCCCTGGACGACGCCCTCGCGCAGGACGTCGTCGTAGGCGACCTCGAAGCAGATCCCCATGGCCAGGGTGATGTCGCGGCCCTGGACGGCGGCGCGCACCGTGAGGGTCTGCGGCCCGGTCCCCGGCGCCATGTCGGTGCCGATGCGGTCGACCTGGCCGGAGAAGCGCCGCACCAGGTCGCGCAGCGGGATGTACTCGGCGAAGGGCACGGGCCGGTGCTTGCGGTAGTAGTCCCCCGCGCCGCTCCCGGGCGTCCACACGACCATGTCGTTGTAGCGCACGTCTCCCTCGTAGGCGACCGCGCCGACCAGGACGGGGGCGCCCACGGCCCGGGCCGCCCCCTCGACGAGCGCGGCGGTGCGCGGGTGGTCGCGGGGGTCCAGGTCGGCGGCGTTCTCGGGCCAGACGACGACGTCGAGGGAGCCGGGGCCCACCCGCGCCGCGAGCTGCTCGGTGGCCTCGGCGTGGTTGCCGGTCACCTCCAGGGCGCGCTCGAAGGCGTCCTCGAAGTCCTCGGCGACATTGCCCTGGACGGCCGCCACGCGCACGGCGCCGTCCTGCGGGGCGGATTCGACGGGCAGGACCAGGGGGCTGAGCAGCAGGGTGCCCGCGGCGGCGGCCGCGGCCAGGCCCGGCACGAGGGCGCGACGGCGCGACTGGGCGACGAGCTCGGCCAGGCAGCCGCCGCTCAGGGCGACCAGGAGGCCCACGCCGATCGACCCGCCGTAGGCGGCGAAGGGCAGGACCGGGGAGTCGGCCATGGCGAAGGCGAGGCGGCCGAAGGGGAAGCCGCCCCACGGCCAGCTCGAGCGCAGCTCCTCCGCCCCGCACCACAGCAGGGCGAAGGCCGTCACCCGCCACAGGGCCGCCCGGGGGCCCTCCTCGACGGCGGGCAGCCGGGAGACCAGCGCCCACGCCGCCCCCAGGGCCGCCAGGTAGAGGGACTCGACCGCGGTCAGGGCCGCCCAGCCCACCGCGTTGCCCATGGCCACGGCCGCGAAGTGGAGCAGGGGGGCGAACAGGCCCAGGCCGAAGACGAGGCCGAGCCCGGCGCCCGCCCACATCCCGCGTTCGGCGACGAGCAGGTTCAGGGCGGCCAGGGCGATCGGCGCGGTCCACCACAGGCCCAGGGGCGGGAAGGCGGCGGCGAGGATCAGCCCGGCGCCGAGCGCCATGGCCAGGGACTCGAGCGGTCCGCCCCGCGGGCGGGGCGGGGTCCGCTCCTCCTCCCGCTCCCGCGGGGCCCGTGCCGCTGCGCTCCTCGCCTCCGAGGAGCGGATCGTCCGGTCCGCCTTCCGCGGGGACTTCCTCGCCGAGTCCGCTCCGCTCTTCACCCCCGGCGCCCGGTCCGCCTTCCGCGGGGACTGCGCCCGGCGGGCCGATCCGCTCCGCGGGCGGGACGAAGCGGCCCCGCGGCCCTTGGTCGGGCGCCGCGGGGCCGAGGATGCGCTCGGGCGTGCGGTCACGCGCAAAAGCATAGGCGCCCGGCAGGGCCCATCCCGCCGCGCGACCGCCCCGCCGCGCGACCGCTTCTCCCCCGGTGCGTCACGCGCCGGTCACGGACCGCCGCACCCGCGCCGCCAGCGCGGCCAGGGCCGCGAGCACCGACCCGACCAGGAGGCCGAGGACGAGGGCGGCGCCGGTGCCCAGCAGCCATGACAGGACCGGGTTGCCGCTCAGGTCGGCCGCGCGGGCGATGATGTGGTGGGGCCCGGTCAGTCCGAGCTCTGCGAGGCTGTGGGCGAGGATCTGACCGCCGACCCACAGCATCGCGACCGTTCCGAGAACCCCGAGGATCTTGAACACGACGGGCGCGGCACGCACAATGGCCCGCCCCGCCCACCGCCCCGCCGGGATGCGCGAGCGCCGCGCCAGGTGGATTCCGGCGTCGTCGAGCTTGATGAGCGCCCCGACCAGGCCGTAGACGGCGAAGGTGATGAGGAGGGCGATGAGGACCAGCACGACGACGCGCCGCAGCGAGGACTCGCCCTGAACCTGCGCCAGCGCCAGGAGCATGATCTCGGTGGACAGGACCATGTCGGTGGTCACCGCCCGGCGCACGACGGCGTCCTCGTCCTTGGGCTGGTCCTCGTCGTCGGCGTGCTCCGGGCCGAGCGCCCCTCCCAGGACCTTCTCCCCGCCCTCGAAGCACAGGTACATCCCGCCCGCGACGAGGGCGACCGGCAGGACGGCCGGCGCCAGCCAGCTGAGCAGCAGGCCGACGGGCAGGATGACGAGCAGCTTGTTGCGCAGGGACCCGAGCGCGATCCTCCTGATGATCGGCAGCTCCCGGTCGGGGGTGATGCCGGTGACGTACTGCGGGGTGGCGGCGACGTCGTCGACGGCGGCCGCCGAGACCTTCGCGGTGGTCTTGACCGCCATTGAGGCGGTGTCGTCGAGGGTGGACAGCGTCAGCTTGGCGAGCGTGGCGATGTCGTCCAGGAGGGCGAAGAAACCGGACATGGGACTCCTTGTCGGAGGATCTGCCTCGATGCCGATGGGGAATGAGCGCAGCGGCATCCCGGTCGGGGAGCGTATCACCGGCCGACCGGCGCCCGCCCGTCGGCGCGGGCGTGACGGGGCCTTCGACAGCGCGGCCCAGGACCCGGCGCACCCTATCCCCGGGGCTCAGTCCCTGCTTGATGACAACGCAAGCCGGTGCGCCCCGCCCCCGGGGGCGCGGGAGAGAACTCCGATCGTAGGGCGGCGGCTCGGGCGCGGGAGAGAACTGGAAGATCGAACTCAGCATGCGCCCGGAGGCGATCAGCGATTGGTCGCGGCGACCGGGCGAGCCGGATTCGGATCCGCGGATCGGGTGCGTCTGCTACGCCCCTTTCCCACTACTACGCTCTTTCACCCTCTACTGTAACGAGAAAAAGGAGCGCAGCAGAGAGAAAAAACGTAGCGGAGATAAAAGCGTAGCAGGCGATCGAGAAAGTCATTCTGGGGGCGTCTGAGAGTGTTTTCCGAGGGCGAACTCGCAGAATCCCGGATCTTATGAGCACAGGGTACCTCTCACCAGAACTGGCAACTCAGGAGCGGAGACTGGCGCTGCGGTGCGGGAGGTTAGATACAAGTGGGGGCGGCGCGACTCCCACGCGTGCTTCACCTCGCCTCTACATCATCCATCATCACACCAATCCTGGCCATCAAGTCGCAATTCCTGGCGAGAAAGACCCATTTCGACTTTCAGTATGGAAACGTTGTTGGTCACATAAACACAAATTATTTGAATTACTACAGCGCGTCTCTCAACTCGTCTTCCGTGTACCCGAACATGTAATCTTCGTCCCTGCCGCTCGAGGCCCAAATCAAGGCAGCGTCGTACACGTCCAAACTTTCATCACTTTCATCGTCATCATCGTATTCTGAAGAACAATAATCACAACGATAGGTCTCCCCGTCCCACTTATCCCACATGTCTAGCACTCGACTCAACCTGTGACCGCATTCGGGGCACATGGCATATCTGCTCATAAAATGACCTTTCCCGACTTTGATTGTCGTTACTCTAATTATCGGATATATTGATGTAGCCACTCGGGCATGTTCGGGTCATTTACGGACCAGGAGTCAACCTCTTCCTCTTCGCGCTCCCATGTGCTCTCGTCGCCATCGAAGAACTTCCAACGATGACACTTATACTTTGTAACAACACCGTCCTCGAGTCTATACTCGTTCCGATAATAATTTTGCCTACCATGACCTTTCCATTCATTCGTCGTGTAAATCGTTGACATTTTTATTCTCCTTTCCGATTCAACGTCTCACAATCAATACTATACTGGGTATTTCTCATCGGATATGACAACTTAAAGTTTGAGACCAGCGCGAACTGGCAGGCAATGGGATGAAAGTAATATGATATGCGTCGAGCCAGGCTACCCCGCATGTCCTCCCGCGTCGTCACACCGATTCCTGCCCGTCCCGGGACTCTTCTGGCGAAAAAGGATCGATGAGTCTCACCCCGCTCTCTCACCCATTTCTTTCCGCATTGCCACGCCATCCCAGTCTGCGGGCCGCTGCTCCCGATGAGAAAGACCCACTAATGACGGCCCGGGATAAACCAGACAAAACTCGCGAGTTCGCGATCTCCGACACATGCGTGAAGTGTAGCACCACCGGACTCGCATTGGAAGGAAGACTTCTCTGCATTCCCTATCACACGCCGGACCAGGCGACGACGCCGCGGGAGACGTCGAGGGAGGCGTCGGCGGCCGCGGCCGACAGGGCCGTCACGCGCTCGCGCAGCTCCCGGGGCGCCTGCGGCTCGGGCACGAGACTGGCCAGTTGGGCCAGGACGTCGAGCAGCTGCTTGGCCCAGCGCACGAAGTCGCCCGCCGTCAGATCGGAGTCCTCCAGCACCCGGGACAGGCCGGCGCCGCGGGCCCAGGCCTCCACCGGTCCCGCCAGGGCGGGCTCGGCCCCGGCGGAGGGCTCCAGGTGGGCGAGGGCCTCCAGGTCGTTGATCCGCCGGGCGACGCCGTGCTCGGCGCGCAGGCACCGCCCCAGCCCGGAGTCGGGCGCGACCGGCAGGGACAGGCTCTGGGCGCTCAGCCTCGGCTCGTAGACGCAGGCCGAGACGGCTCCGGCCAGTTCGGCCGGCCCCAGCCCGTCCCAGACGCCCTCGCGCAGGCACTGGGCGATGAGCAGGTCCCGCTCGGCGTAGACGCGGGCGAGGATCCGCCCGGCGCCGGTGACCCGCAGCTCCCGCTCGGGGTGGCCCCGGTCCACGGGCTCGAGGTAGCCCAGTTCGACGAGCACCCGGCACACGGCGTCGAAGAGCCGGGCGATGGTGCCGGTGCGCGATTCGATGCGGGCCTGGAGCCGATCCGCCTCGGCGACGGCCTTGATCCAGGCCCGCCCCACGCGGGCGTGCTCCTCCCGGTCCGGGCAGGCGTGGCAGGGGTGGGAGCGCATCTCGTGGCGCAGGACGTCGATCCGCTCGGCCGCCGGAAGGTCCTCGACCTCCGCGGGCCCTCCGCCGGCCCCGTCCCCGGTCGAGGTCGGGCGTCCGCTGGCCGCCGAGCCCGCACCCGCGCCCGCGTTCGCACCGGCCCCCGACCGGCGGCGGCGACGGCGCGCCCCGGACTCGTTCAGGGTCCCCGAGCGCACGGCCTCCACGAGGCGCCCGACGAGCCGGTCGCGCTCCCGCGGCCTGCGCGCGTCCATGGTCCGGGAGACCGACAGGGAGCCCACCCGCGTCACGCCGTCGGGCGCGGTGTCCGGCGTGAGGACGGCGATCCGCGAGTCCTCCCCCAGGACGGTCAGGGACGGCGCCCCGGTGCGATCGGCTCCGACCTCCAGGACGACCCCGTGCCTGTGCCTGCGGCCCTTGCGGTAGATGACGACGTCGCCGCGGGTCAGGGACTCCATCTCGCGGTTCAGACTCGTGCGGCGCGCCCCGCGGTTGTCGCGGGCCAGCTCCGACTGGGCCTCGGCGATGCGCCGGCGCAGCACGGCGTACTCGCGGAAGTCCCCCAGGTGGCAGTGCATGCGCTCCTCCAGCTCGGCCAGGCCCCGCCGCTTGGCGCGGGCCCGGGCGGCGAGCTCGACGACGCCCCGGTCGGCCTGGAACTGGGCGAAGGAGGACTCCAGGACCTCCCGGGCGCGCGAGCGCGTGGAGCGCCCCAGGAGGTTGACCGCCATGTTGTAGGTGGGGCGGAAGGCGGACACCAGCGGGTAGGTGCGGCGCGAGGCCAGGGAGGAGACGAAGTCCGGCTCCAGGTCGTCGGAGGCCAGGACGACGGCGTGGCCCTCGACGTCGATGCCGCGCCGCCCGGCCCGGCCCGTCAACTGCGTGTACTCCCCGGGGGTGAGGGTGACGTGGGCCGAGCCGTTCCACTTGCGCACCGACTCCAGCACCACCGTCCGGGCGGGCATATTGATGCCCAGCGCCAGGGTCTCGGTGGCGTAGACGACCTTGACCAGGCCGGCGCTGAAGAGCTCCTCGACGGTCTCCTTGAAGACGGGCAGCAGCCCGGCGTGGTGCGCGGCGACCCCGCGCTCCAGGGCGTGGGCCCAGGCGTGGAATCCCAGGACGCCCAGGTCGGCCCGGGGGATGTCGGCGGTGCGCCGCTCGACGACCTCGCGGATGCGCAGCGCCTCGTCCTCGGTGGTCAGGTCCACTCCCCCGGTCATCGCCTGGGTCACCGCCTGCTCGCACCCGGCGCGGGAGAAGACGAAGACGATGGCGGGCAGGAGGCCGGCCCGCTCCAGGGCCTGGATGACCGCCAGCCGCGAGGGCGGGCGCAGCCGGGCCGTGCGCGCGCCGCCCTCGCCGCGGCGCGGGGCGCGCGCCGCCCGGGAGACGCCGCGCCTCCACGGCTGGGGCGCCCCGCCCCGGCCCGACGCCGCCCGGTTCCCCGACGCCGCCCGGTTCGACTTGGGGGCCCCGGACTCCCCCGCGGCGGCGCGCCTGGCCGCGCGGATCGCCTTGAGCAGGTCGGGGTTGAGCGGCGGCTGGGCCGCGAGCCGGGCCTCGTCGTCGGAGTCCTCGACGGCCACCGGCACGGAGTACAGATCCAGCAGGCGCCTGCCGACCATCATGTGCTGGGTCAGGGGCACCGGCCGGTGCTCGGAGACGACGACGGCGGTGCGCCCGCGCACCTGCCCCAGCCAGTCGCCGAACTCCTCCGCGTTGGACACGGTCGCGGACAGGGAGACCACCCGCACCTCGGGGGCGAGGTGGATGATGACCTCCTCCCACACGGGCCCGCGGAAGCGGTCGGCGAGGTAGTGGACCTCGTCCATGACCACGTAGCCGAGCCGGTCCAGGTCGCGCGAGCCGGAGTAGAGCATATTGCGCAGGACCTCGGTGGTCATGACGACGACGTCGGCGCGCGGGTTGACGGAGGTGTCGCCGGTGAGCAGCCCCACCGACTCGGCGCCGTGGCGCGCGACCAGGTCCAGGTACTTCTGATTGCTCAGCGCCTTGATGGGGGTGGTGTAGAAGGTCTTGAGCCCGCCGGCCAGCCCCAGGTGGACGGCGAACTCGCCCACGACGGTCTTGCCGGCGCCGGTGGGCGCCGCCACGAGGACGCCCTGGCCTTCCTCCAGGGCCCGGCAGGCGCGCACCTGGAAGTCGTCGAAGGGGAAGTCGTAGCCGGCCGCGAAGCGCGCCAGCTCGCTGCGGGATTCGGCCTGGCGACGTCGGGCCTCGGCGTAGCGCTGTGCCGGTGAGCTCATGGGCCCCACCCTACGTGGCCCGCTCGGCCGGGCACAGCATGCGCACGGCCCCGGGCACGGCCTCCAGGCGCAGGGGCAGGTCGGCGATCGCCTCGCCGTCGGCCATGGGGTGGGGCGGGATCCGGCGCCCGGGGGCCGGCTCCAGGGCCTCGACGGTGAGGGCGCGGCTGCGCTCGCAGTGGACCCCCGGGTGCCCCAGGTGCGCCCCGCGGCGCAGCCGCGCCAGGTGCGCGAGCAGCCCCAGGCGCCCGACCGGGTCGAGGCGGATGATCTCCAGGAGCCCGTCGGCCGGGTCGGCCCGCGGGGCGATGTCGAGCCCGCCCCCGATGTAGCGGGTGTTGGCCGCGACCAGCAGCAGCGCCTCCCCCTCCCAGGCGCCCGCGTCCGTCACGATGCGGTACCCGTAGGGGGTCATATCCCGCATCTCCAGGGGGATGGCGCACAGGTAGCGGCTCTCGCCCCGGGGCCGGCGCATGGCGTTGGCGCGCACGTTGACGGCGGCGTCGAGCCCGAAGCCGGCCACGGCGAAGGACCACTCGTGGGCGTCGGCGACGGGCGCGCCGTCGGGCCGCGTCGCGTGGATGGCGTCGAGGTCGCGCACCCGGCCCCGCCCGCGCAGCGCGTCGTCGATGACCTGCGCGCAGGCGCCGACGTCGCCGCCGGGCAGGCCCAGGTGGCGGGCGATGTCGTTGCCGGTGCCCACGGCGATGAGGCCCAGCGGCACGCCGGTGCGCGCCACGACGTCCAGGCCCAGGTGGACCATGCCGTCGCCGCCCACGACGACGAGTGCGTCCAGCCCCCGGGCGTCCTCCAGCAGGCCGGTGGCGCACGCGCGGGCCTCCTCGTAGTGGGCGCCCTCGACGAGCAGGACGTCGTGGCCGGCGCCCAGCAGGGCGCGGCGGGCGGCTTCGGCCGCGCCGTTGTGGCGGCCGCGCCCGGAACTGGGATTGGCGACAAGACCGATGCGCATGGGAATGGGTGCGGGGATGGGCGGTTGGCGGGGAGTCCTCGGGAGCCTCAGGCGCCGGAGGAGGATGCGGAGGCGTCGGAGGAGGGCCCCGAGGAGGCGGCCCCTGCGGATCCGGAGGCCCCGGCCCCGATCTGCCCGGCGGTCGCGGACGCCGGCAGGGCGGAGGCCACGGGGCCGTCACCGGCCAGGGCGGCGTCGAGCTCGGCGTCGCGCTTGGCCCGCCGCCTGGCGACGGCCTTGTCGTGGTGCATGGAGATCCAGCACGCCCCGAAGTACAGGCCGCAGATGGGGATGGCCATGAGGATCATGGACCACGGGTCGGGCAGCGGGTTGGCGATGGCCATGAAGGTGAAGATGGCGAGCACCGCCCAGCGCCAGCCGGCGAGCATGGTCCGCCCCTTCATCAGACCCAGCCGATTGAGGGCCACGAGCAGCTCGGGCAGCAGGAATGCCACGCCGAATACGAGGATGATCCTCATGACGAAGGAGAAGTACGAGGAGTACTGCAGGTACCCGGCGGCGTCGGTCGGCATGAACCCGACCAGGATCGACACCGCGTGGGGCAGGATGAGCACGCCCAGGGCGACTCCGGCCGCGAACAGGAGCAGGCCCGCCACGCCGAAGATCCACGTGTACTTCTTCTCCTTGCGGGTCATGCCCGGGCCGACGTAGGCCCAGAACTCGTACATCCACAGCGGCGAGGTCAGAATGACGCCCAGCCACAGCGACACCCGGATCTTCAGGTCGAAGGAGGACAGGACGGTGTCGAAGTTGATGGTGACGTCATGGCCGTTCCTGCGCGCCACGGTGATCGGATACATAATGAGCTTGAAGACGCGGTCGTACAGGAGGTAGCCGACGACGGAGCCGACGACGACGCCGATGGCGGAGATGAAGAGCCGGTTGCGCGCCTCCCGGAGGTGGTCCCCGATCGACATGACCGCCTCGGGATTGTCCTTGCGCCTGGCCTTCGAGGCCCTCGGCAGCTTGACCATGCCGGTTCCTCCCCCGCGGGCTCAGGCCCGGGGCGCGGCGTCGTCGGTGGACTGCGGCGCCTGCTGCGGAGCGGCCTCGTTGGGCTGGGGCGCGGCCTGCCCGGGCTGGGTGGGCTGGGTGTAGTAGGTGCCCTCCTGGGGCTGCTGGATCTGGGCGGGCGGCTTCTGCTGGGCGCCGGCGTCGTCCTCCTCGCGCAGCTCCTTGACCTCCTTCTTGAACACCTTGAGCGACTGCCCCAGGTTGCTGGCGATATCGGGGAGCTTGTTGGCGCCGAAGAGGAGGATGAGCAGAACGAGGATAACGATCCAGTGCCAGGGCTTGAAAGCTCCCATGGTGATGTCCTTCCGTGTAGAGGCATCAAGCCCGGTGCGGCCCGATGAACGTGGACGAGTCTAGCGTCCCGCCAACACCGCCCCGTCAATGCCCTTGTGATGTTCCACCGTTGGCGTACCGCTCCAGCGCGCCGCGGGCCCGGGCGGCGGCCGCGGCGGCCAGCGACCGCGGTTCGACGCCGCGCAGGTGGCGCCCCGCCGACAGGACGAGCCCCACGAGCCAGCGCTCATCGCGCCCGACCACCCTCACGCGCAGGGAGCCGTCGGCCAGCCGGACGACCTCCTCGCAGGGGATCTGCTCGGCCAGCCAGCGCCCGCCCGGCTCCAGGTGGAGCACGGCCGTCTCGCCGTGGGCGATGCGGTCCGGGCGGCCCGCGGCCGCGGAGCTCGGGCGCGGGTGGGGGTCGGCCGCGCGCCCCGCGGGCTCGGCGCTGACGATCCGGTCCAGGCGGAAGGTCCGCTCGCCGCGCGCCGTGCAGCACCAGGCGAGCAGGGACAGGTGCGAGCCGTCGCTGACCAGCTCCAGGGGGTCGACGTCGCGCTCGGTGCGCTCGTCGGTCGCCGAGACGTAGACCAGGCGGAGGCGCTCGCGGCGGGCCGTCGCGCGCCTGACCGCGGCCAGGACGGCCCCGGTCCCTCCCGCGGGGGCGGGCGCTGCCGCGTCGCGCCGGTGCGCGCCGTTCGGCAGCCCGTCCCCTCCCGTGGGAGCGTTCGGCGGCGGCGCGGAGTCGGGTCGCTCGTATCCCAGGAGCGCGCTCACCGCCGCCTCGGCGCGCCGCAGGGGCGAGGCCGCCTCGGCGTCGGCGTCGAGCAGGCCGATGAGCACGCGCAGCGCCAGCAGCAGGGAGACGGCCTCCTCGCGGCTCAGGCGGATGGGCCGGTCCAGGCCGAGGGGCTGGGTCAGGCGCAGGCGGCGGGACTCGAAGTCGTCGGCGTCGAAGTCGACCAGGGCGTCCGGCAGGCCCCCGGGCAGGCCGGAGACCCACAGGGTGTACACGTCCCTCTCGATCGTGCGCGCGCCGACCCCGAAGTGGGCGGCGGCCTCGTCGAAGGAGGCGCCGGGGTGCTCGGCGACCCAGGCGGGCAGTGCCAGGAGCCGCACGAGGCGGTCGACGGAGGAGGGCCGTCCCATCAGCGCCCACCTCCGTTCAAAGCCGCGCCGTTCAAAGCGGCCTCACCCGGTGCGGCGCCATTCGGCGGGGCGCCATCCGGAGCCGCACCGTCCGAGGCGGCCTCGCCCGGAGCCGCGGTCTTGTCCGGTGCGGCGCCGTCCAGGGCCGCGGCTCCGCGCAGGTGCGCCAGGACCTCCTCGCGCAGCTGCGCGGGCTCCAGGACGACGACCGCGTCCCCCAGCGCCGCCAGCGCCCCGGCGAAGGAGAAGGGGTCGGCGTAGGGCACGGCGATGACGTCCATGCCGGGCTCGGGGCGGTGCGCCGTCGGCTCCTCCGCCGTCTCCAGGGCCCGCAGGCGCAGCTCCAGGGCGCGCCCGGCGGCCACGGCGAGGACGGCGACGAGGGGCGGCGGGTTCTCCGGCTCCGGCGCCTCGAAGGCCCCGGGGTCCCCGATGACCTCGATCTCGCCGTGGACCCGCGCCAGACGGAAGGTGCGCGACTCCCCCGCCCGCGTGTCCAGGCCGTCGAGGTACCAGGCCCCCTCGCTCAGGCGCAGGGCGTGGGGCTCGACCACCCGCCGGCGCAGCGAGCCCGAGCTAGCCGAGGCGTAATCGAAGGCGACCACGCGCCGTTCGTCGACGGCGGCCGCCAGTCGCGCGGGCACCTCCTGACCGGCCAGGTCCACGCTGAGGTCCGGCGCCGCCCCGGCCTCGGAGCCCGGCGAGACCGCCCGGAGCTTGGTCAGGGCCCGGCGCGCGGCGACCGGCAGGCTGCCGTCGCGCCACGCGGAGGCGGCCAGGTCGAGGGCGGCGGTCTGCGCCGCGTCCAGGCGCAGGGGCGCCAGGGCGTAGTCCTCCTCCTCGATGCGGTAGCGGCACTGGTCGCCCGTGCCCGAGGCCCGCAGGGGCACGCCGATCTGCCGCAGGATGTCCTTGTCGCGCTCGAACATGCGCCGGGCGCTGCCGCCGCCGGCCGGGTTGTAGCCGGAGACCCGCTTGATGATCTCGGCGGCCGTCAGACCCTCGGCGGTGTTGCGCAGAGCCAGGAGCAGATTGATCTCCCGCTCCTCGGCGGGAATCGCGGGGGTGGTCACCCGGTCAGCCTAATGGACCGTCGCCGCCAATCCTTCGGGTTCGGGGGTTCGGGGCGGAGGCGGCACTGCCGGGCGGCTTCCCTGTTGAGGGAGCCGAGGCGCCGACGCGTTGTCCGGGGCGCCGGCAGAGGGCGCGCGGGGTCCCGGGTCAGCGCCGCGGTCCGCGAGATCGCCGGGTAACCGCCGAGCACGTCACTTAACCCGCGAGCACGTACC
>ERZ772993.458-NODE-458-length-19773-cov-16.514606_pt1 | contig 19773 bp, 13 predicted proteins | sample MGYA00580670_ERZ772993 | MGnify/ENA primary metagenome ERZ772993 (study PRJEB29015, sample SAMEA2737936) | human oral metagenome | biome: human oral; feature: human-associated habitat; material: dental | place: China | collected 2136 ... | reverse complement strand
GTACTCCCCTCCGACGACTGGGCCCACGGCGCCCGCAAGGCCTGGACGCTGGACATCGGCGGTTTCGCGAGCGTGAGTACAAGAGGGGTAGCCAGCAATAACGACCAGCTCGTCGTCAGTAACTTGAATCCGCATTCAAACAACCGCGCAGAAATCAAGGTGACTGCCTACGACATCTCCGGCGACGAACCGCAGGAGCAGTGGTCCACGGATCTCGACTACCGCCAGACCCAGACCGACCCCTCCCATTACTACGTGCCGTTCTACTGGGGCGACTACCTCATAGTGGACGACAAGCTCCTCAGGGCCGATAATGGCGAGGTTTCCGACGCCCCCTGGGACGAGTTCCCAGGTATGAGGGTAGACCCAGGTATCAGGGGGGACTACGTCATCGCCTGCGACGAGGAGGACCACTGCTCGGCCTGGAACGCAGAGGATCCGGACCGGAAGCTGTGGGAGACCGACATCCCCGACAGTTTCGAATACGCGCACGATTATACTGGTGTACTTTTCAGAGGGGTCTACGAGGGGGACAAGACCATTGCGTTCGCATCGCCGGGCGTCGCGGTTGATTTGGACACCGGCGAGCTCTACGACTTCCACATCGATTACAGCATCGATTACAGCGAGGACAAGGAAGGTCTTATCAAGACCGATGAGTTTGTTCGCGTCCTGGCCGATGGGTGGTCGAAATACGATGAGAGCAGCGATCGGATCACGATCCTGTCGCCCACCGGCGAGGAGCTGGAGACCCTGGACGGCGGACTGCCCTACGACGCCGGCGTCTACCTCACCAGCAATTACCCCCGTCCGACTGCGGCCGAGTTGAAGTCGTACATCGAGGACGGAGACGCGGACTGGGCCCAGATCCGGGGCGAATACGATAAGAACTCGAACAGTGACTGCTCCACCACCCTCACGATCGGCGACTCCACCTTCAAACCGGCCGACGAATCGGGGAGCTGCATCGGATTGTTCCCCTATCCGTTGGCGGGACCACGTCTCTCGCTGTCCTCAGACGGATCCGTGCTCATGTCGTCATTAGAAGCATTGAGCACGTCCACGGGCAGGCAGATCGGCGGCATGTGGAGCGTCGAGGACGGAGAGATCATCGACTTGCCCGGAAACAAATTCTCCGGTGATTACACCGTTTTCTACCTGGTCAACCCCGAACTCATCGTGGCCTATGAGATTGGTGGGGGAAGCAACGCATCCAACGAGCTCACCGCCTACCGGCCCGATAAGAAATAGTGCGGGGAAACGTGAAACGCGTCGCCACCCTCGCTCACAGCGGCACCGCCTCGCGCACCGCGTCGGCGAGTGCGGCGGGCACCTGCGCGTCGGAGACCGCATCCGTCGGGAACCCGGTGAGCTCCTCGACCTCGCGGATGAACAGGGCGAGATCGAACAGATCGGTCCCGGCCGACGGTGTGACCACCAGGTCGATATCGGAGTCGAACCCGTCCTCGCCGCGCACCGCCGACCCGAAGACCCTGATGTTGCCCAGGCCGTGCGCCAGAGCCCGCTCACGGATCTCGTCGGCGTGCGCGGCGAGCGGGACCGAGGGCCGGTAGTCGGCGGCGCGGAGCACCCTCTCGAGCATGCGGGCCGATACCGCCCGGGTTCCCGACTCCATCTGGGCCAGGCTCGACTGCCGCAGGCCGGCGCGCCGGGCAAGTTCCAGCTGTGTCAGACCCGCGTCCGCACGTGCGGCGCGGATGAGCGCGGGAGCGTCATCGCAGCGGAAACGACCCATGAGAACAGCATAGAGGCTATTCAGAGGATGACAGTGGTGAAGACGCGGAGCATGAGGATGACGGCGGTGGCCCGCTCGAATGCGCCCAGGAGCCGGCATGCGCTCGGGCAGGGCCTCGGCGTGCCAACGGATCCCCAGGAGGTCGTGAAGTCGGTGGCTGTTCGTCCGGCGCTCGGGGTCGTCGGCGTGCTGATCGGGGCGGGACATGGCGCCCCGGGAGGATCGTTCCGCCCCGCACCCCACCGCGCTGGCACCGAAACCGCGGAATCACGCGGAAACCACCAGGCACATCCGGCGCACCGACCCGAACGATCCTCCCGGAGCGCCACAACCGGGACCCGGCGCGGCCGCCGAACATCCTGGCGCACCGCGAGAATCCGCCCCAGTGACCGCCCCGTCAATCACACTCGGCAAGCCATCGAACCACTGCGCAGCCAGGTCGGCTGAACCGATTTCGCCGAAACCCTGAGATGTGGATCACTATCGGTTCCCGGTGTTGCGTCCGCGATGCCGGGTCGAATGTGCGGTGTCAGAGCCGGTCCGGGCGATGCTGCACATTCGACCGGGAGCCGTTGGCGAAGGATCCGCGGAATCATGCGGAAACACCCCGACGCTCAAGGCCGGTGGAATCCTCCCATGTGCAGAGGGACCTCCTCTGCACATGGGAGAGCATCACCGGAATGTCGACGATCCGCGATAACCGCGTAATTATGCGGAAAACCCGGAGCCGGCCCGTGAGGGCGCCCCTCTCCAATGTGCAATCCGCACCCGCCCGTCCTTCGCGGGCCGGCCGCCGGCGCCGCGGCGCGGCCCGGACCGGTTCCCGCCCCCGCTCAGGACCGCATGCTCAGCTGCATGCGCTTGTTCTCCAGGCCCACGATCTCCTCGAAGACCTCCCGGTAGCCCTCGTCCTGCGGAGACATGCGCCGCTGCCGGCCGCGCAGCTCGGTCAGGCGCCGATTGACGCCCATGCGGGCCAGGGAGGTGATGACATCGCGCGCGTAGCGCTCGGCGGAGTCGGCGTCGAGCCCCTCCCCGGCGCCCCGCCTGCCGGCCACGGGCAGCTCGACGACGGCCAGGGCGGTCAGGGCGGCGTCCACCTCGGGGCCCGCCCCCAGCCGCACCTGCTCGACCCAGCGCGCCAGGGCGGCCCGCTCGACCTCCTCCCGGCCCCGCCCGTCGACCGCCAGCGCCCGGACCTCGTCCAGGGCGCGGGCGGCCCCCCCGGCGGCCTGGACGGCCTCGAAGACGGCGCGGTGCACCGGGTTGGCGAAGGCGGCGGCCTCAATGGCGTCCGCCCCGGCGGCCCCGGCCACGAACGGCAGCTGTACCATGACCGCCAGCGCCTGGCGCTCCAGGCCGGTGACCGGGTCGGTGACGGGCGGGAGGGCGGGGCGGGGGGCCTCGGCGGCGAGCGGGGCGCCTGCCCCTCCCCCCGGACCCGTCCCCGGCCCCGCCCCGCCGCGGCGCTCGGCGGCCCGCACGGCCGCGAGGACCTCGGACTCGGGCAGCCCCAGCCAGCCGGCCAGGCGCCGGGCGTACTCGCGGCGCAGGGCCCGGTCGCGGATGCCGGCCACGACGGGCGCCGCCGTGCGCAGGCCCCGCACCCTGCCCTCGGCGGTCTCCAGGTCGACGTGGGACAGGGAGGTGCGGATGACGAACTCGAACAGGGGCTTGCGGCGCTCCAGCAGGCGGGGGATGCCCTCGGCCCCCTCCTCCAGGCGCAGGTCGCAGGGGTCGAGCCCGTGGGGCTCGACGGCCACGAAGGTCTGGGCGGCGAAGCGCTGGTCCTCCCCGTAGGCGCGCAGGGCCGCCTTCTGCCCGGCGGCGTCGCCGTCGAAGGTGAAGATGACCTCCCCGCCGCGCACGCGGTCCCCGGCGAGGACGCCGGCGGAGGGGTCGGCGGCGTCCCCGAGCAGGCGGCGCACGATGCGCGCGTGGTCGGCGCCGAAGGCCGTGCCGCAGGTGGCCACGGCCGTGGTCACCCCGGACAGGTGGGCGGCCATGACGTCGGTGTAGCCCTCGACCACGACGACGCGGTGCCCGGCGGCGATGTCCCTCTTGGCCAGGTCGAGGCCGTAGAGGACCTGGCCCTTGTGGTAGATGGCGGTCTCGGGGGTGTTGAGGTACTTGGGGACGGAGGCGTCCTCGTCGGACAGGCGCCTGCCGCCGAAGCCGACGGTGGCCCCGGTCACGTCGCGGATGGGCCACATGATGCGGTCCCGGAAGCGGTCGTAGACGCGCCGCCCGCCGGCGCCCTCGCCGCACAGGCCCGAGGCGACCAGCTCGCGCTCGGTGAAGCCCTTGGACCGCAGGACGTTGGCGAGGTTGTCCCAGCCGGCGGGGGCGAAGCCGACGCCGAAGCGCTCCAGGGCGTCGTCGTCGAACCCCCGCGAGTACAGGAAGCGGCCCGCCCCGGCGGCCAGCGGGTTGGTGCGCGACAGCTGGGAGCGGAACCAGTCCTCGGCGACGCGGTTGGCCTCCAGCAGGCGCCGGCGGGTGCCGGGCTCGACGCCGTGGCGCACGGCGCCGTCGGACTCCTCGTAGCGCAGCCGCACGCCGGCCCGCCCGGCCAGGTACTCCACGGCCTCCGTGAAGGACAGGTGGTCGATCCTCTCCACGAAGGCGATGACGTCGCCGCCCTCGCCGCACCCGAAGCAGTGCCACAGGCCCAGCTGGGGGCGGACGTTGAAGGAGGGGGTGCGCTCGTCGTGGAAGGGGCACAGGCCCTTCATGGAGCCCGCCCCCCCGCTCTTGAGGGTCACGTGCTCGCCGACGACGTCCTCGATCCTGATGCGCTCGCGGACGGCGTCGATGTCCTCGCGCTTGATGAGTCCCGCCATGGGGCCATCCTAGGCGGCCCGGGCCCTCAGACCTGGGAGAGCAGCCCGCAGAGCCTGGCGTGCCAGGTGCGGGCGGAGGTGTCGGTGAGGGAGGCGATCTGGTCCACGACGGCGCGCAGGCGCCCGGCGTCGTCGTCGGCCCGGCGCCAGGCGTCGGCGAAGATCGGTTCGAGGTGGCGGTCCCCGGAGCCGACCAGGGCGTCGGCCAGGTCGAACAGCTCGGTGCGCTGGCGCAGGTAGACGGGCTCGTGCTCGCGCGGGGCCATGACGTAGCGGACGGCGGCGCCCTTGAGGACGAGGATCTCCGCGGCCGTGTCCTCGGGGATGACGAGGTCGGCGTCGTAGCGGGCCAGGGGTCCGCGGCCGAAGGCCCGGCGGGTGGCGTCGGCCACGGCGGAGACGAAGCGGCCGATGAGCTGGCTGGTGAGGTTCTTCAGGGCGGCGGCGTCGGCCGGCGAGCCGGTGTAGGACCCGATCCAGCAGGGCAGGGCCGTCAGCCGCTGCCAGGCCGCCTCCAGCCCCGCGGCGTCGGCCTCGCGCCCGTACCAGTTCAGGGTCGCCTCGACGACGGCGCCGGCCTCCCCGGGGCGGCGCAGGAGCGCGGGGTCCATGCGGCCCAGGGCGATGGCGTCCTCGACGTCGTGGACGGAGTAGCCGACGTCGTCGGACAGGTCCATGATCTGGGCCTCCAGGCAGCGGCGGGCGGCGGGGGCGCCGTCGCGCATCCACTCGAAGATCTGCCGGTCGTCGTCGTAGCAGCCGTACTTGCGGGCGCTCCTGCCCTGCGGGCCGCCGGGCCCGCCGCCCTTGGGCCAGGGGTACTTGGCGACGGCGTCGAGGCTGGCTCGGGTGAGGTTGAGGCCCACGCTGCGGCCGGAGGGGGTCAGGGTCTTGGGCTCCAGGCGGGTCAGCAGCCGCAGGGTCTGGGCGTTGCCCTCGAAGCCGCCGATGGGGGCGGCGATGACGTCGAGGGCCTTCTCCCCGTTGTGCCCGTAGGGCGGGTGGCCGAGGTCGTGGGCCAGGCACGCGGTGTCGACGACGTCGGGGTCGCAGCCCAGGGCCTGGCCGAGGGAGCGTCCGACCTGGGCCACCTCCAGGGAGTGGGTGAGACGGGTGCGCACGAAGTCGTCGCTGCCCGGACCCAGCACCTGTGTCTTGGCTCCCAGACGTCGCAGGGCGGAGGAGTGCAGGACTCGGGCGCGATCGCGCTCGAAAGGGGTCCGTTGCGGGTTCTTGGCCGGTTCGACCACAAAACGCTCAACATCGCGCTCGTGGTACCTCACGAGATTATGAGCGCCCTCACTCAAGCGGCCCGTCTCGGATATTGACATGGTCAAAGGGTAGTCAAGGGCACGCTAGGATGACGGCGAGGTCCACACAGAATTATCTGGAACCGCTGATATAGGGCGGTCCGGTGGCCGCCCCCGGTTCCCAGCCCCGGGCGCGGCATCCGGGGGAAGGGAGCCACCTGCCGTGACGACCACGACGACACTCGTCCACCGCGCCCACAATGGTCCTCTGGAGTGGTGGCGCGACGGGCTCGTCTACGAGGTCGCCTCCCCCGAGCTCGGCGCCGTCGAGCTCGCGGGGGTCGAGCACCTCGTGGACCATGTGGCCTCCCTCGGCTTCACCGCCCTCCTCCTGCGCCCCAGTCTCATGGACGCCCGCAACGACCTCGACCCCTTCCGGGAACTGGTCGGGCGCGCGCACGGGGCCGGGATCAGGATCGTGGTGCGGGTCTCCGGCGCCCTGGGCCCCGTGACCGGCCCTCACGCCCGCGACGACGATCGCATCGTGGTCGGGGCCGAGCGGGAGGGCGAGGGCATTGTGGAGCGGGCCGAGGCGTTCCTGTCGGCGGGGGCCGACGGGATCGACCTGGGCACGATCATCCCCCCGGAGGTCACCGAGCGCACCGACCTGGCCCGGCTCACCGAGTACTTCTCGATCCTCCACGGCCTCATCGCCGGCTACACCGACGACGGCATGATCGGCGCCGACGTCTCGGCCGACTACCCCCGGACCCTGCACCACCACCTCCAGGAGGACTGGCTCCACCACCTGCGCGACGACGCCCTCATCCTGGCGCGCTGGGACGCGGAGTCGATGACGGCGCACCTGACGCGCTCCCTGGACGACCACGACCGCTTCGGCGCCCCGCCGGTGTGGCGCTTCCTGCCCAGTTACCGATTGTGCGAGGCGACCGATCCCGGCGACGGACGGAACTGGTTCGCCGTCGACGACGGACGGCGCCGGCAGCGCGCCACGGCCCTGCAGGCGCTCGCACTGGCGCTGCCGGGCTCGGTCTACCTGCGGCAGGGAGACGAGGTGGGCCTGCCGGACTCGGACAAGCCGACGGCGCCCCTGGAGCTCGCCGGACTCGTCAACGCCCGCGCCCACGACCAGGGCAGCCTGTTCGGCTCGCCGCTGGCGACGGTGCGCCACGCGACCCACGTGCGCCGTGAGCGGCGCCTGGCCGCCGCGCCGCTGGCCTTCGTGACGGGCCTGGACTGGTGCCCGCCCCGGACCCTGACGCTGCTCGCGCGCGATGTGCTCGTCATGGTCAACACGACCGACGAGCCGGTGATCCTGCCGCAGGGCGCCGACGTCCTGCTGTCCTCGCAGGGGCTGGAGCAGGCCGAGGGCAGGCTCATGGTGCCCACCATGACCACGGCCTGGCTCGATGCGGCGAGCGTGAGCTGAGCGGGCGCGGACCGACGCCCGCAGAGCACCACCTGCATGTGATCTGTGTCATATTTTCGTAAGGGCCGTACTGAATCTTGCATGGCTTGCACGATCTCGTTACATTCGTCCTTGTAACGGACCCAGTCCCCCTCCCGATTCGAAGGAGAATCACGGTGACCCTTACGCGCCGGTCTTTCCTGTCCATAACAGCCGTTGCCGCCGCCCTCACCGCCGCCGTCGTTTACGGTTCCGACTCCGGCGGAGCCTCCTCCGCGAGCGGCAACAACCTGATTATCTGGGCCGACCAGAAGAAGGCCGACTCACTGACCGAATTCGCCAAGAAGTGGGGCGAGCAGCAGGGTATTACGGTGACCGTCCAGACGGTCGCCAATGAGCTCCAGTCCAACTTCATCACCGCGAACCAGGCGGGCAACGGCCCCGACGTGGTCCTCGGCGCCCACGACTGGATCGGCAACCTCGTCCAGAACGGCTCCATCCTGCCCATCGCGCTCTCCGCGGAGGCCCGGGCCAACTACACCGACATCGCGCTCCGGGCCGTCACCTACGAGGGCCAGACCTACGCGGCCCCCTACGCCGTGGAGTGCGTGTCCCTCTTCGTCAACAAGGACCTGACCCAGGTCACCGCGCCCACCACCATCGAGGAGCTCGTCGCGGCCGGCAAGGCCGCCGGCACCGAGGTCATCCTCTCCCTGCCCGTCGGCGAGAAGGGCGACGCCTACAACATGGAGCCCATCTACACCGCCGGCGGCGGCTACCTGTTCGGCAAGGACGCCAACGGCGGCTACCTCGCCGACGACCTCGGCGTGGGCGGCGAGGGCTCGATCGCGGCCGCCAAGAAGATCGGCGCCCTCGGCGCCGAGGGCGTGCTCAGGAACTCGGTCACCATCGACAACGCGATCTCCCTGTTCACCGAGGGCAAGGCCCCCTACCTGGTCTCCGGCCCCTGGGCGCTCGGCGACATCAAGAAGGCCGGGATCAACTACACCATCGCCAAGATCCCGGGCTTCGGGGACATCGAGGGCTCCGCGGCCACGCCCTTCGCCGGGGTCAACTGCTTCTACGTCGCCTCGAAGGGCAAGAACAGGGCCTTCGCCGAGACCCTCGTGGCCGACGTCGCCAAGGACTCCTCCTTCGCCGAGGCCATGTTCCCCCTCAACGAGCTCCCGCCGGCCCAGAAGGACCTGGCCGACAAGCTCAAGTCCTCCAACCCCGACATGGTGACCATCTCCGAATTCGCCGCCGCCGCCGACCCCATGCCCGCCATCCCCGCCATGAGCGCGGTGTGGCAGCCGCTGGGCCTGGCCCAGGCCAATATCGTCAAGGGAGCCGACCCGGAGCAGACCATGAGGAGCGCCGGCGAGGAGATCAAGCGCAATATCGGCTGAACCCCGTCACCGGAGCCCGGAATACTCCGCCCCACCCCCGCTTCTCCCCCACCTCAAGCACCACCCGTGCTGGAAAGGCTCATCGACAATGACGACATCCTCCCCCGCCGCGCCCCGGGAGAAGTCGACCAGCGTACCCGCCATCCTCGGCCGCGTCGCGGTCCTCTCCCTCACCCTGGCCGCCGCCATCTACCTCGTGCCGCTGCTCATCAAATTCCACATGTGGGCGTGGCTCGTGATCGTGCTGCTGGCGGCCGCGGCGATCTTCGCCCTGTACTCCACCAAGCGCTTCATCCCCGGCAAGTACCTGTTCCCCGGCTCCTTCTTCCTCGCGGTCTTCCTCATCGTCCCCATCGTCATGACGGTGCAGACCTCCTTCACCAACTTCGGCGACGGCTTCCGCGACACCAAGGAGGAGGCCATCACGACCATCACCAACAACTCGGTCGTCCAGGCGCCGGACTCCCCCACCTACAACCTCACGGTCGCCACCACCGGCTCCACCACGGGCGGTCCCTTCACCCTGTTCCTCGTCGACACGGGGACCAATGAGGTCCTGCGCGGCTCGGACGGCGAGACCGTCCAGAAGGTCGACCCCTCCACGGTCACCGTCGAGAACGGCTTCGTCACCAAAGCCGACGGCTACACCATCCTGTCCAACGCGGAGGTCAACAGCGCGTACAGCGCCATCACCGGCCTCACGGTGCCGGTCTCGGAGACCACCACCGTCAAGGTCCAGGGAGTGAAGTCCGCCTTCGAGGCCACCAGGACCATGGTCTACGACAAGGCGACGGACTCCATCACCAACACCAAGACCGGTGACGTCTACACGGTGCAGAAGGTCGGCATCTCCGAGTACTTCGTCAACGCGAACGGGAACAGGCTGCCCCAGTCCTGGAAGCAGAACGTCGGACTGGCGAACTACTCGCGCCTGCTGTCCGACGGCAAGATCGCCGGCCAGTTCTTCCAGGCCTTCCTGTGGACGCTGATCTTCGCCTTCGGCTCGGTCCTGCTGACCTTCATCCTCGGCTTCTTCCTGGCGCTGGCCCTCAATGACGACCGGATCAAGGGCAAGAAGCTCTACCGGTCCTTCCTCCTGCTGCCCTACGCCGTCCCCGGATTCATCTCCCTGCTCATCTGGTCGAACTTCTACAACAAGGACTTCGGCCTGATCAACCAGGTGCTGCACGTGGGCATCCCCTGGCTCAGCGACCCGACCATGGCCAAGATCGCCATTCTGCTGACCAACACCTGGATGGGCTTCCCCTACATGTTCATCGTGTGCACCGGGACCCTCCAATCGATCTCCTCCGACGTCAAGGAGGCCGCCAAGGTCGACGGCGCCACCGGCTTCCAGGCCACGACGAAGATCATCACCCCGCTGCTGCTGGTCGCGGTCGCCCCGCTGCTGGTGAGCTCCTTCGCCTTCAACTTCAACAACTTCAACGCCATCCAGCTGCTCACCCAGGGCGGACCCTTCGCCGAGGGGGAGTACACCCGCGGCGGCACGGACATCCTCATCTCGATGATCTACCGCATCGCCTTCGGCGGCTCGGGCGCGGACTACGGCTTCGCCTCCGCGGTCTCCGTGATCCTGTTCATCATCACCGGCGTTCTCGCCGCCATCCAGTTCCGCGCCACCAGGGCGCTCGAAGACATCAACTGAGCGCGGGAAGGAAGCATCACCATGGCTAAGACCGAATCCACCACCGGCCCCGACGGCGCCCCGGCCGCCGCCGACCCCGGGGCCGCCCCCGAGATCGAGATGAACCGGATGCCCTTCGGGCGCTGGTTCCGCGAGATCGGCTGGCGCCACGTCATCGGCGTCCTCGCCATCCTCTTCGCGGCCTTCCCCGTGCTCTACGTCATCTCGGCCTCGCTCAACCCCCTGGGGACCGTGGCCTCGACGAGGCTCATCCCCACCCGGATCAGCCTCGTCAACTACCAGACCCTCCTGTCCGGCGCCCGCGGGCCGTTCCTGCGGTGGTACCTCAACACCATCATCGTGTGCTCCGTCGTGGCGGCCTCGCAGATCTTCCTGTCCGTCCTGGCCGCCTACGCCTTCAGCCGCTTCCGCTTCAAGGGGCGCCGCGGCGGGCTGCTGGCGCTGCTGCTCATCATGATGTTCCCGGCCATCCTGTCCATGATCGCCCTGTACAACATGATCTCCGACGTCGGCCAGATCCTGCCCGGGATCGGCCTCAACACCCTGAACGGCTACTGCCTGGCCCTCATGGGCGGGTCGCTGGGCCAGGTCTGGCTCATCAAGGGCACCTTCGACACGATCCCCAGGGAGCTCGACGAGGCCGCCATTATCGACGGGTGCACCCACTGGCAGGTCTTCCGCATCATCCTGCTGCCCACGCTCAAGCCGATCCTGGCCACGACCTTCCTGCTGTCCTTCGTCGGCATTATCAGCGACTTCCTCCTGGGCTCGATCTTCCTGACCGACAACTCCAAGAAGACGCTGGCCGTGGGCCTGTACGGTCTGCTGTCCGGCGACCGGTCCAACAACCTGGGCCTGTTCGCCGCGGGCGCCGTGCTCACCATGATCCCCGTCATCGCCCTGTTCCAGTACCTCCAGAAGTACATCGTCGGCGGCGCCACCTCCGGCGCCGTCAAGGGCTGAGCGCGGCCCGTGCCCGCTTCCGCAACGCGGTCGTCCGGCGTCGGGAGGACCATCGGGTCCGTCTCGACGCCGGACGGCGTCGCGGGGCTCCTGGCCGAGCCCCACCACGACACCGGACCCGCCCACCTGATGGGCGAGCGCGCCCCGGGCGCCGAACTCACCGCCCGGCTGTGGGTGCCCGCGGCCCGGTGCCCCGAGCACATCTTCGTGCGCCAGGTGATCGACGGCGAGCCCGTCTTCAGCCCGCTCACCCGGGTCGGCACCACCCCCGCCGGCGCCTGGTGGGAGGGCGCGGTGCGCCTGGTCAACCCGATCAACCGCTACCGCTTCCTCCTCCTGACCCCCGGCGGGCGGGAGCCCTGCACGTGGTACCACGCGGCCGGCACGGCCGACCACGACGTCCCCGACTCCACCGACTTCGCGGTGCTCGCCCGGGACGACGGCCCGCAGTGGGTCCCCGACGCCGTCGTCTACGAGATCTTCCCCGACCGCTTCGGGGCGCGCACCGACCCCTCGCAACGGCGCGCGCCGCACTGGGCCGAGCCGCACGACTGGCTCGATGAGCCCCCGGCCTCCGGCCCCGCCGCCGCCCGCGCCTGGTACGGCGGGGACCTGGACGGCGTCGTCGACCACCTGGACTACATCCAAGGACTCGGCGCGAACACCGTCTACCTCACCCCCGTCTTCCCGGCAGCCTCCACGCACCGCTACGACGCCACCAGCTTCGAGCGCGTCGACGAGCTCCTGGGCGGGCGCGAGGCCCTGGCCCGATTGTCGGCCGCCCTGCACGCCCGCGGCATGAGGCTCGTGCTCGACCTGACCACCAACCACACGGGCGTCACCCACGAGTGGTTCCGCGCCGCCGTCGCCGACCCGGACTCGCCCGAGGCCGGCTTCTACTTCTTCGAGCACCACCCGGACGTCTACGCCTCCTGGATGGGCGTGCCGACCCTGCCCAAGCTCGACCACCGCGCCGACCAGCTGCGCGACCGCCTGCTGCGCGGCCCGGGCTCGGTCACCGCCCGCTGGCTGCGCCCGCCGGTGTCCGCCGACGGCTGGCGTATCGACGTGGCCAATATGACCGGGCGCCGGGGCGCGGTCGACCTGGCCCACCGGGTCGCCGCCGACATGCGCGCCACCATGCGCGACGTCGAGGCGGAGACCGGGGCGCAGCTGTGGCTCGTGGCCGAGCACGGCCACGACGCCTCCCGCGACCTGGAGGGCCCCGGCTGGCACGGGGTCATGAACTACAAGGGCTTCACCTGGCCGCTGTGGACGTGGCTGGTCGACCCCGACCCCGCCGCCCGTCCGGACTGGCTCGGGATCCCCGTGCCGTTCCCCCGCCTGGGCGGCGGGCAAGTCGTGCACGGCCTGCGCGCCTACGCCGCCCACCTGCCGGCGAGCGCCCTCGGACGCTCCATGAACCTGCTGTGCTCCCACGACACCCCGCGCCTGCGCACCGCCGCCGGCTCCCGCGACGCCCACCTCGTCGCGGCGACGGCCCTGTTCGCCTCGCCGGGCGTGCCGACCGTTTTCTCCGGCGACGAACTGGGGGCCACGGGGCGCACCGGGGAGCACTCGCGCACGACCATGCCCTGGCGCCCCGACGGCGCCGGACGGCATTCGTCCGACGAGCTGGAGGACCGCGGGTCCTGGGGCGAGGTCGATCGCCGGACACTCGCCCGCTACCGGCACCTGGCCGCCCGACGCCGGGAGCTGGTCGCGCTGCGCCGCGGCGGGATGCGGTGGGTGGCGGCCGAGGAGGACCTGCTCGCCTTCACGCGCACCCACCCCGAGGGCGACGTGCTCGTCCTGCTCGCCCGCGCCGCCACCGGACCGGTGCGCCTGCCCCTCGCCCGGCTGCCGGCCCGCCGGGTGCGCGAGGCCGAGTGCTTCGACGGCGTGCAGGTGCGCCTGCTCGACGACGGCGCCCCGAGCGTGGAGGTGAGGGCCTCGGGCCCGGGGTCCGCTCTCCTCCCCCTGGACCCTGACGCGCCGTGAAGCCCGACTAGGATCGCCCCGACGGATCAACCCAGGAGAACGACGTGCACCAGCGCATCACCCTGTCCGACATCGCCGATCAGGCGAGCGTCTCGACAGCCACTGTCTCGCGCGTCCTCAACGGCAAGTCCAATGTTGCCGAGGTCACGCGCAGGCAGGTGCTCGTGGCCCTCGACCTGCTGGGCTACGAGCGGCCGGAGACGCTGCGCCAGGTCTCCAAGGGCCTGGTCGGCCTCGTCATCCCCGAGCTGAGCAATCCGATCTTCCCCATGTTCGCCCAGGAGATCGAGCAGCTCCTGGCGTCCAGCGGGCACACCCCCCTGCTGTGCACCCAGACCCCGGGGGGCACGAGCGAGGACGAGTACATCGAGATGCTCGTCGAGCGGGGCGCAGCCGGCATCATCTTCGTCTCCGGCCGTCACGCCGACACCTCCGGCGACGTCACCCGCTACCAGCGGCTGCGCGAGCGCGGCGTGCCGCTGGTGACGATCAACGGCAACGCCCCCACGATCAAGGCCGCCGCCTTCGCCACCGACGACCGCGCCGCGGCGCGCATCGCCGTCGAGCACCTCATCAGCCTGGGCCACCGCCGCATCGGACTGGCCATCGGCCCGATGCGGATGGTGCCCGCCCAGCGCAAGCACTCCGGCTACGAGGAGGCGATGCGCTCCGGGCTGCCGGACGAGCCGCTGCGCGTGGTCGAGACCCTCTACACCTACGAGGGCGGGGCGAACGCCGCGCAGCTCCTCCTGCCGCAGGGCTGCACGGGCATCGTGTGCGGCTCCGACATCATGGCGCTCGGCGTCATCCAGGGGGTGCGCTCGGGCGGCCTGAGAGTCCCGGAGGACGTGTCCGTCATCGGCTACGACGACTCCCCCCTCATCCCCATGACGGACCCGCCCCTGACCACGGTGCGCCAGCCGGTGACCGCCATCGCCCGGGCCGCCGTGACCACCCTGCTCGCCGGGATCGCCGGGAGCCAGACCCCCGACACCGAGATGCTCTTCGCCCCCGACCTCATCGTCCGCGGTTCGACGGCCCCGGCCCCCGACTCGCAGCGGGGCGCCTGAGCCGGCCCGGGGCCGGGCCGTCCGGCGCGGCGCGTGCGCTCTCGGCGAGAGGCGCGGGGACCCGAGTCCGGCCCCGGACCGGGCGGGCGCGGCTCAGCGCGACCAGGTGCGGGCCAGGCGGCGCCCCATGTCCTCGACCCGCCCGGCCGCGGCCCGGGGTCCTCCCCGGTCCCAGGCGCCGCCCGATCCGCCCGCCTCCTCCAGCGCGTAGACGCCGACGACCCCGGCCCCGGCGAGCTCGGCGCGCGGCACCGCGGCGCGCCCGGCCACGAGGACCGCGGGCAGGGCCAGTTCGGTCGCCACCGAGCCGACGACGGCGGTCAGGCTGTCGGCCAGGACGTCGTAGACCTCGCCGGCCGTGGTGATGATGAGCTCGGCGCGGCGGGCCGCCGAGGCCAGATCCACCAGCTGGGCCATGAGCCGGGGCCCCGGCAGGGCCCGGGCGCCCAGGGCGCGCAGGACGAGGGCGGCGCCCCCGGCGGCGCCGGTGCCCCGGGCCGTGACGGACACCGCGGGCCCGGTCCTCTCCGGCGTCGCGATCACGGGCAGGGCCCCGACCCGGGGCGCGGCCAGCTCCACCAGGATCCGGCGGGCCCGGGCGCAGGCCCGGCGATCGAGGTCCTGGGCCTGCTGGGCGCTCAGATCGCTCAGGGCGGTCAGGGCCTGGCCGGCGCCGTTCATGCCCCCCAGGGGCGCGTCATCGGCCAGGGCGAGGACGAGTTCGCGCCCGGCCACGAGCCCGAGCGCGGCCCGCAGCCCTCCCATGCCGTCCAAGAGCCCGGCCCCGCCGTCGTGGACGGCGCCGCGGGCCAGCCCCGCGATGAGCACGTCGTCGGCGCCGGTGGCGTCCAGGGCGGCGGCCAGGACCTCCCCCAGGCCCCGGGTGGTGCCCTCGCGGGCCTGGCGGCCGGCCAGGGCGCGGTCGGCGGGCGGGGCCGTCAGACGCGCGGCGTCGAGGAACCAGGTCGCGCTCCGGGGCCGGTGGGTCCCGGAGCCCGTCTGCCCCGGCGCCGTCTCCGGGCCCGTCCGCACCGCCGGCCCGTCCCGTTCCGCCGATTCCACCGGGCCCGGCGCCGTCTCCAGGCCCACCAGGTCGACCTCGCGGATATCGCCCAGGGGCCCGGCGCCGTGCAGGACGGTGCGCGAGCGGATCCGCGCCGCGGGCAGGGCCAGGGCGCTGCCGGGCCCGCCGTCGGGCACGGGCAGGGCGGTGACCTCGTCGTCGGGCCGGGCGGCGAGCCACCCGCTGCGCAGCGCGGCGGCCGCGGCGTCGGCGCTCAGGCCGCCCTGACCCGAGACGAGCGGGACTCCCCCGGGCTCGGGGTGCATGCCGCCCGCGGCCAGCAGGACCCTCACGGCGGCTCAGGCCCCGACGTCGGGCCCGCCGTCGCCGCCGGGCGCATCGTCGGCCCCGCCGGCGCCGGCCCCACCGGGCCCGCCGCCGAGCGCGACGGCGCCGCCCAGGCGGGCCAGCAGGAGGGCCTCGGCCGTCACGATCCGCTCCAGATCGCCCAGGTGCATGGACTCGTCCTCGCTGTGGGCGCGAGTGTCGGGGTCCTCGATGCCGGTGACGAGCACCTGCGCGTCGGGGAAGGTCTCCTGAAGGGTGGCGATGAAGGGGATGGAGCCGCCCTGGCCGATGTCCACGCAGTCCCGTCCGAAGGCCGTCGTCAGGGCCCAGCGGGCGGCGCGGGACGCCGGGGTGTCGGCCGGGGCGTCGAAGGCGGGGCCGGTCTCGCCGGGCGTCACGCTCACCCGGGCGCCGAAGGGCGCGTGCGCCTCCAGGTGCGCCGTGAGGGCGGACAGGGCGGAGGCGGGGTCCTGGCCCGGGGCGATGCGCAGGGACAGGCGCGCCGTGCAGGAGGGGGCCAGCACGCTCCCGGCCAGGTCCAGGGGGGTGACGTCCATGCCGATGACCGTCAGGGACGGCTTGGTCCACAGCCGCGCGGTCAGGTCGCCGGTGCCGATCAGCCCGACGCCGTCCAGGACGCCGGCGTCGGCGCGGAAGTCGGCCTCGGGGTAGTCGGGGAAGTCCGGCGCCGCCTGCGGACGGGAGACCAGGCCGGGCACGGCCACGTCCCCGTGCTCGTCGTGCAGGGTGGCCACCAGGCGGCACATGGAGGTCACGGCGTCGAGCACCGGGCCCCCGTACTGGCCCGAGTGCAGGGCGTGGTCCAGGACGTCCAGGCGCACGTCGACCTGGACGAAGCCGCGCAGGGACGTGGTCAGGGCCGGAACGCCGACCCTCCAGTTGGACGAGTCGGCGACGATGATGACGTCGGCGGCGAGCCGGTCGCGGTGGGCGGCCAGGAAGGCCTCGAAGGACGGGGAGCCGATCTCCTCCTCGCCCTCGATGAAAACCGTCACGGAGCAGGGCGGCTCGCCGCCCCCGAGCCCGGCCAGGACGCGCAGGGCGTGGACGTGGGCGATGACCCCGGCCCCGTCGTCGGCGGCGCCGCGCCCGTACAGGCGTTCGCCGCGGCGCTCGGCGGCGAAGGGGTCCGCCTGCGCCCACGCGCCCGGGTCGCCGACGGGCTGGACGTCGTGATGGGCGTAGAGCAGGACGTGCGGGGCGCCCGCCGGCCCGTCGGCGTGGGCGAGGACGGCGGGACGGCCGGGGGCGCCGTCGGGCCCGGGCGCGGACAGGACCCGCGCCTCCAGACCGGTCTCGCGCAGCAGACCGGCCACGTGCTCGGCGGAGCGGGCGACCTGGGACTGGTCGTGGCTCGAGGCGGACACGGAGGGAATGGCGACCAGGCCCACCAGATCGGAGACGATGGTCTCGAAGGAGTTGCGGACACGACTGCGGACGGCGTCGACGGTGATCATGGCTTGCAGGGTATCGCGGGTGAGCGGTTAACCTGGGCGGGTGAAGCTGTTCAAGAAGGACCGGGCTCCGTCCCAGGCCGAGGCGCCGGTCGAGCCCGTCAAGACCGTCGGCAAGGGGCGCGCGACCCCCAAGCGCAAGGACGCGCAGGCCCGCAGGCTCCACCCGATCGTCCCGGTCGATCGCAAGGCGGCCCGGCGCGAGGCCCGCGCCAAGCGGGACGAGGCGTGGGAGCGTCAGCGCCGGGCGATGATCACCGGCGACGAGCGCTACCTGCCCGCCCGGGACAAGGGCCATGTCAGGCGCTACATCCGCGACTACATCGACGCCCGCTACTCCATCGGCGAGCTCTTCATGCCCTCGGCGATCCTGCTGCTGCTCATCACCGTGGGATTCTCGGCGATCCGGGGCTCGCAGGCCCCCAACCTCCTCGCCTTCTACATCATGGTGGGGATCTACCTCCTGTTCTTCGCGGCGATTTTCGACGCCCTGGTCTGCTGGTGGCTCGTGCGACGGCGCCTGTACGCCAAGTTCGGCGAGGAGAGGGTGCGAGGCGAGGGCATGATCATCTGGTACGTGTTCGCCCGCTGCATGAACCTGCGCCGGTGGCGCCAGCCCGCACCGCAGGTCGCCCGGCGCGAGTACCCGAGCTGACGGCGCGGCCTGGCCGGTACCGCCGTCGGCGCGCCGAGCCGCCTTCCGCGCAGTGCGGAAACGGGCTGACGGAGGGCCCATGAGCCGAGATCACGACCCCGTCTTCCGCAGAGCGCTGAAACGGGTGGTCCCGATCCGCGAGCCCGAGCACTGCCAGCCGCCTCGCGCACAGCGGCGGGGCCGACGTCGTCCCGCCGGGCCCCGATCCCATAGGCTGACCGCATGGTCGCTTACCGTCACCTCGGCAGCTCCGGTCTGAAGATCACGGAGATCACCTACGGAAACTGGCTCACCCACGGCTCCCAGGTGGAGTCGGACACCGCGATCGAGTGCGTGCACACGGCGCTCGACCTGGGCATCACGAGCTTCGACACCGCCGACGTCTACGCCAATACGGCGGCCGAGGAGGTCCTCGGCCGGGCCCTGGCCGGTCAGCGGCGGGAGGGGCTGGAGATCTTCACGAAGGTCTACTGGCCCATCGGGCCCGAGGGCCCCAACGACGTCGGCCTGTCGCGCAAGCACATCATGGAGGGCATCAACGGCTCGCTGCGGCGGCTCGGAGTCGACTACGTCGACCTCTACCAGGCGCACCGCTACGACTACGAGACGCCGCTGGAGGAGACCATGCAGGCCTTCGCCGACGTCGTGCGCGCCGGCAAGGCCCTGTACATCGGCGTGTCGGAGTGGACGGCCGAGCAGATCCGCGCCGGCCAGGAGCTCGCCGGTCAGATGGGCCTGCGCCTGGTGTCCAACCAGCCCCAGTACTCCGCCCTGTGGCGCGTCATCGAGGAGAAGGTGGTGCCCGCCAGCCAGGAGCTCGGCCTGGGCCAGATCGTGTGGTCCCCGATGGCGGAGGGCGTGCTGTCCGGCAAGTACCTGCCCGGCGCGGAGCCGCCGGCCGGTTCGCGGGCCACGGACGAGAAGGGCGGCAAGCGGATGATCGCCCGCTGGATGAGGGACGAGGTGCTCACGGCGGTCCAGAGGCTGCGGCCGGTGGCCGAGCGGGCCGGGCTGTCCATGCCGCAGCTCGCCATCGCCTGGGTGCTGCAGAACCCGAACGTCTCGGCGGCCATTGTGGGGGCCTCGCGCCCGGAGCAGCTGGTGGAGAACGTCAAGGCCTCGGGCGTGGTCCTGGAGCCGGACGTGCTCGCCGCGATCGATGCGGCGCTGGAGGGCGTCATCGAGCGCGACCCGGCCCTGACCCGCTCCCCCGCGACCCGGCCCGCCTGAGCGCGCCGGCGCGCTTCTTCGTCGAGACGTGCATTCCGCCCTCGAGAACGACGGTCGGAACTGCACTTTCGAATGCGAAGTGCGCGTCTCGGCGTCAGGGGCGCCCGGGGGCCGGCGCCGCGGCCCGCGAGCACGTCGGGTAACCCACGAGCACGTCGGGTAACCCACGAGATCGTCACTTAACCCGCGAGCACGTCTGCCAGAGGTACGTTCTCGTGGGTTAAGTGACGTGCTCGCGCGGGCCGAGTGACCTTCCCGCGGGCCCGTCCGGTCGTCGGGGTGCCCGTCATGGTCGCAATCGGGCCCGCGGCCGCCCTCCCCGGAGGGTCCGCGGCGGCAGATTGTCCAAATCTGTTGCAAAGGCCCGGATCGGGCCGGAGCACCGGAGGAGAATCGTTGATATTCCGCGCTTCTTCTCGCGGCCGATCGCGCCGCGGAGCGCCTTTGCAACAGATTTGGACAAGTTCCCGCCCCGGCACGCCCCAGGAGCCCCACCCGCCCCGGTTTTCCACAGGTTCGATGATGGTGCTGGCGTCGGGGGCGCGGGTGCGGTTATGGTCGGGGCGTCGGCGCCCCGCCCTGGGGACCCGGCCGGCACCTCGTACCTATCCGAGCGCGTCCCCCAATGGCGGTGGTTCAGCATGCTCCATGCACATCCCGCGCCCTCCCCGAGGG
>ERZ772993.456-NODE-456-length-19783-cov-16.915247_pt1 | contig 19783 bp, 16 predicted proteins | sample MGYA00580670_ERZ772993 | MGnify/ENA primary metagenome ERZ772993 (study PRJEB29015, sample SAMEA2737936) | human oral metagenome | biome: human oral; feature: human-associated habitat; material: dental | place: China | collected 2136 ... | reverse complement strand
GAGGTACGTGCTCGCGGGTTAAGTGACGATCTCGCGAATCGGCCGGGGGCGTCGGGGCGCCGGGGGCGGGGGACGGGCACCGCTGGCCGAGACCGGACCGCGGCACGCGCGACTTCCGCCGGTTTCGTGTGCGGTTTCCGCCGGTCTCGCGCGTCTTTTCCGCCGGTTTCGGTGAAAGGGGGAGGGGCGGGGCTCAGTCCAGCTGCTCGAACTTGCGCGCCCAGGCGGTGCGGATCGGGTTGGCGTCGGCGATCATGGCGTCGAAGCGCTCGTCGGCGATGTCGATGACCTCGCCCAGGGCCGCACGGGCCTCCCGGGCGGGGGAGCTGTGCACCCGCGCCCAGCCGCGGGCGATGAGCCGGCGGCGGTCGGCGATGCGGGCCACGCACATGACCAGCGGCCGGTCGAACTTCTCGCGGTAGGCCCCGTCCAGGGCCCGCAGCTCGGCCGCCTCGGCGTCGTCGAACTCCCCCAGGGCGAGGGAGGCGGTCTCCAGCCGGGCCCGCTCGTCACCGGCGTCGGACAGCAGCAGGTCGACGACGTCGGTGTAGCCGCGCACGAGCGCCTCCTGCTCCTCCGGCGCGGCGGCCAGGACCTCGTCCTCGAAGGCCTGGCGCAGCGCCGTCGTGGAGGCGAAGGGGCGCGAGTCCCACACGCGCTCGGCGGGCCAGGCGGCGCCCTCGTACAGGCGCGAGAAGGTCTGGACGAACTGCTCGCGCCCCATGGCGCCGACCTCCTCCAGGCTCACGGCGCGCCCGGCGACGACGGCGACGTCGGCGCCCCCCTGGCGGCCCACGTGGAAGAAGAGCAGGTTGAGGATCACGGCGCTCAGCGCCCCGATGGTCACGCCCGAGCCGAAGATGATCCGCAGCCAGCCGGGCATGGCGGCGGCGATGTCCGGCTTGAAGGTCACCAGCAGCGCCAGCCCGAGCGAGGTCGAGACGATGACGGCGTTGCGGTTGTCCCTCATGTCGACCTTGCCGAGGGTCTGGATGCCCACGACGGCGACCGAGGCGAACATGGCCAGGCTCGCCCCGCCGATGACGGGGGAGGGGATGGCGGCGACGACGGCGCCCGCCTTGGGCACCAGCCCCAGGACGATCATCATGGCCCCGGCGGCGGTGACCACCCAGCGCGAGCGCACGCGCGTGAGCCGCACGAGCCCGACGTTCTGGGCGAAGCAGGTGTAGGGGAAGGAGTTGAGGATCCCGCCCAGCAGGGTCGACAGCCCGTCGGCCCGCAGGGCGGCGGCGATGTGCCCGGGGGTGATGCGCCTGCCGACCACCTCGCCGGTGGCGAAGACGTCGCCGGTGGTCTCCACGGCGGTGACCGCCATGACGATGACCATGGACGCGATCCCCGCGGCGGACAGGCGCGGGACGCCGAAGTAGAAGGGCGTGGTCACCCCCAGCGGGGCGGCGGCGGCCACGCCGGAGAAGTCCACGTCGCCCAGGGCGGCGGCCGCGCCGGTGGCCGCGACCAGGCCGATGAGCACGGAGATGGTGGCGATGAATCCCTTGAAGATGCGCTGGACGGCGACGATGAGGGCGATGGTCAGCAGCGCGTAGCCCAGGCCCTTGAGCGTCAGGGCGCCCACGAGCGCCTCGGAGGCCCCCTCGGGCGCGTTCGCCCCCGGGGAGACGATGTCCCCGGCGGACACGCTCATGAGCGTGGTGCCCATGACGGTCAGCAGAGTGCCGGTGACGACCGGCGGGAAGAACCGCAGGAGCCGCGCGAAGTAGGGGGCGGCGATGAAGGTGAGGATCCCGGCGGCGATGATGGAGCCGTACATGGCGGGCAGGCCCCCGGTCCCCCCGGCGCCGCCGGAGGCGGCCATGCCGATGGCGATGAGCGGGGACACGGCGGTGAAGGTCACGCCCTGGATGAGGGGCAGGCGCACGCCGATCCTGGGGCCCAGGCCGGCGGACTGGATGATGGTGGCGATGCCGCAGGTCAGCAGGTCGGCGTTGATGAGGTGGACGGTGGTGGCGGCGTCGAGGTTCAGGCCCTGGGAGATGACCAGGGGCACGATGACGGCCCCGGCGTAGAAGGCGAGCACGTGCTGGATTCCCAGCACGGCCAGGGCGCCCACCGGGGGGACGGCGTCGACCGGGTCGGGCGCGGTGCGGGCCGGGGTGTTCGGGGCTGCGGGCCGGGGTCGGGCGTCCTGGGTCATGAACGGGGTCTCCTCGGGGCCCCGCCTGGTGCGGGGCGGTGGAAGGTCGGAACGGCGGAGGCGGACGGGCACATTGTGCCGCGGGGCACATCCGCCCGGGCCGGTGGGACGTGCCGTGGCGGCCCGTGGTCCATCTCACATGGGCGCCTCCCGCGGGGCGGGCCGGCCCCTCAGCCGGCCTCCAGGGCCCGCAGCAGCGGCGCGTAATGATCGGAGATCGCGGCGCGGTAGGCGTCGACGTCGCCCTTGCGGGCGGCGGAGAGCATGGCGCGGTGGGCGTTGGCGGTGAGCCTGATGTCCTCGGGGCGGGGGGCGCCGAGCATGGGCACCGTGAGGGTGTGGACGGACCAGAAGGCGTCGTTGAGGTGGCGGAAGAGCTGGTTGGGCAGGGGCTTGAGGAGCATGGCGTGGAAGAGGCGGTCCTGCTCGGTGAAGGTCGAGCCGGCGTCGGCCAGGCGCTCCATCTCGATGACGACCTCGTCGATGCGCCTGTCCTGGCGCCCGTGCCAGGCGGCGATGACCTCGTCGGCCAGCGCGGAGTCGAGCAGGGTGCGCACCTCGACGACGTCGCGCAGGCTGCGGTAGTCGTCGCCGGGCTTGAGCAGGCCCCGGAAGACGAGCGACTCGATCATGGGGCGCATGGAGACCTGCCCGACGAACATGCCGTGCCCGTGGCGCACCTGGACGATGTCGAGGGCGACGAGGGTGCGCACGGCCTCGCGCACCGAGGAGCGCGAGACGCCCAGGTCGGCGCACAGCTGGGCCTCGGTCGGCAGGGGGTCGCCGGGTTTGAGGTGGGTCTGGAGGATGTAGTCCTTGATCGCGTTGATGGTCGCGGCGGCCTGCGTCGTCGGCGCCTCGTTGAGGGAGGCGTAGGTTCCGCGCTTCGATCCCATGGCAGTCATCGTGACCATCACTCCATTGCTCGGTTCTGTCCCGCGGCCCCTCGGGGCCGGCGCCCGGGGGCCCGGGGGCCGTCGTTGCCACAACGTTACTTTCTGAGGGTGGCGGGGGGCCGGTGAGCCCGTGCTAGAGTCATCCTATCAACGTCAGACAACAGACGTCCGACTTCAGGAGATCATCAATGACGATCATCGCACCCCGCGCCTCCCGACGCGACTTCATCCGGCTCACCTCCACCATGGGCCTGGCCGCGGGCCTGGCCGCGGCCCTGGCGGCCTGCGGCGGCGGGAGCGGCTCGACGACGAGCGCGGGGGCCTCCGGTGCGGCCGGCGCCCGGCCGAGCGTCGATCCCAGCGCCAACGCCGCCGCCTCCAACCCCGACGGCGTCATCACGGCCGGCATCTCCTACGAGCTGGGCACCACCGGCTACGACCCGATGACGACGACGGCGGCGCTGACCGTCGCCGCCAACTGGCACACCATGGAGGGCCTGACCGAGCTGCACCCCGTCACGCGCGAGTGCTACGCCGCCCTGGGGGCCGACCTGCCCGTCAAGGTCGACGAGACCACCTACGAGGTCGCCCTGCGCGAGGGCGCCGTCTTCTCCGACGGCACCGCCGTGACCGCCCAGGACGTCGTCTTCTCCTTCGAGCGGGTCCTCGACCCCGCCAACAAGTCCCTCTACGCCCAGTTCATCGCCTTCATCGCGGGCGTGGAGGCCAAGGACGAGCGGACCGTCACCATTAAGACGTCCCACCCCTACTCGCTGGTCGCCGAGCGCCTGAGCGTGGTCAAGATCGTCCCCAGGGCCGCCGCCCTGGCCGACCCCGCCGCCTTCGACAAGAACCCGGTCGGCACCGGCGCCTACGTCATGAAGGACAACGGCGCCGCCAGCCAGACCATCGTCTTCGAGCGCAACGACAAGTACACCGGCTCCCACCCGGCCCTGGCCAAGAAGATGACCTGGCAGATCCTGCCCGACGACACCACGCGCACCAACGCGATCACCTCCGGCGCCGTCCAGGCGATCGACGCGGTCCCCGTGGCCAACCTCGCCTCCATGTCCGATCCCGTCAAGGTCGCCGCCCAGCAGGGCTTCTCCCTCCTGTTCGCCATGTTCAACAACCGGACCCTCTCCGACGCCAGGGCCCGCCAGGCGATCCTGTACGCCCTGAACTACGAGGAGATCTGCTCCACCGGCATGGGCACCCTGGCCACCCCGGCCACCTGCTTCGTCCAGGAGGGCCACCCCGCCTACCGGCGGGCGAAGACCGTCTACGGCTACGACGTCGAGAAGGCCAAGTCGCTGCTCAAGGAGGCCGGCATCACCACGATCAACATCCTGTGCAGCGACCACGGCTGGTTCTCGGCGGTGCGCCCCATCATCCGCGAGAACCTCGAGGCGCTGGGCGTGAGCGTCAACTACGACGAGAAGAAGTCCTCCGACGTCTACTCCTTCGTCGACGGCGACCAGGGCGCCTGGGACGTCGTCATCGCGCCGGGCGACCCCTCCGTGTTCGGCAACGACGCCGACCTGCTCCTGCGCTGGTGGTACGCCGGCGACACCTGGACCGACCAGCGCATGCACTGGAAGGGCTCCGAGGCCTACACCGCGGTCCAGGCCAAGCTCGACGAGGCCGTCAAGCTCGAGGGCGAGGCGCAGATCGCCACGTGGCAGGAGCTGTTCGACCTGCTGTCCGAGCAGGTGCCGCTCTACCCGATCTTCCACCGCAAGACGCCCACCGCCTACAACTCCCAGACGCTGGTCGGCTTCCAGCCGATCGCGCTGACGGGGCTGTCCTTCGTGGACATCGGCTCGACCGCGGCCTGAGGGCCTCCGGCGCCGGGCGGGCGCGGCGCGACCGAGCCCGCCCGGCGCCGGGTCCCGCGCAATCAACCCCGCGCAATTCAAGGAGCACACCCGTGTCCACCCTCCTCCGCCTGATCGGCCGGCGCCTCGTGGCCCTGCCCGTCATGGTGCTGGGCGTGACGCTGCTCGTCTTCGTCGTCATGTCGTTCTCACCGTCCGACCCGGCGCGCCTGGCGCTGGGGGAGGCCGCGTCGGCGCAGGCGCTCGAGCAGTACCGCATCGCCCACCACCTCAACGACCCCCTCCTGGTCCGCTACTGGAACTACCTGGTGGGCCTGGCCCACGGGAGCCTGGGCGAGGCCTCCCACGGCGACAGGATCTCCGACATGGTCGCCGCGGCCTTCCCCATCACCCTGCAGCTGACCTTCATCGGGATCGCGCTGGCCGTCGTCGCCGCCACCGTCCTGGGCGTCGTCGCGGCGCTCCACCGCGACCGGTGGCCCGACCAGGTCATCCGGGTCGTGTCCATCCTGTGCCTGGCCACGCCCTCCTTCTGGCTGGCCCTGCTGCTCATCCAGTGGTTCGGCGACATCCCCGGCGCCACGGGCTCCTTCCCCTCCGTCGTCACCACCTGGGTGCCCTTCAGCCAGGACCCGGCCGCCTACGTCCGCCAGATCTGCCTGCCGGCCCTGGCCATCGCCGTGCCCAACACCGGCACGCTCACCCGCGTCGTGCGCACCGCCATGGTCGAGGAGCTCGACCGCGACTACGTGCGCACCGCCATCGGCGCCGGCATCCCCCGGCGGGTGGTCATCGCCCGCAACGTCCTGCGCAACGCCCTCATCACCCCGCTGACCGTCCTGGGCCTGCGCCTGGGCTACGCCATGGGCGGCGCCGTCGTCATCGAGATCATCTTCAACATCCAGGGGATGGGCCAGCTCATCTTCAAGGGGATCAAGGACTCCGACGTCAATATCGTCCAGGGCGTGTCCATCACCGTGGCGCTGGCCTTCATCATCATCAACATCGTCGTTGACATGCTCTACGTGCTGGTCAACCCGAGGATCAGGAGCGTCTGATGCCCCACCGCCGCACACTCGAAGGGCTCTCCCGGCCCGGGCTGCGCCTCCAGGGCTGGAGGAGGCTGCCCGCGGGGTCCAAGATCGCCGTCGTCATCCTGGCCCTCATCGCCGCCATGGCGATCCTCGCCCCCGTCGTGGCCCCCTACGACCCCGGCGACACCGGCCTGGCCAAGATCGAGCGCACCGTCCACGTCGAGGGGATCGGGGACACCGTCATCTCCGACACCGCCGTCCCGCCCTCGGCCCAGCACCCGTTCGGCACCGACAAGCCCAGCCGCGACATCTTCTCGCGCGCCGTCTACGGCGCCCGCGTCTCGCTCGTGGTGGGGCTGAGCGCCACCGGGATCGCCCTGGCGCTGGCCGGCGTCCTGGGGGCCGTGGCCGCCACCGGCCGCAAGTGGGTCGGCGAGCTCGTCATGCGCGTGCTGGACGTGCTCATGTCCTTCCCGGGCATCGCGCTGGCCGCCGTCCTGGTCCTGGCCATGGTCAAGCGCCTGCCGGTGGTCCCCGTCATCATCATCGCCACCGCCGTCGTCTACACCCCCCAGCTGACCCGCGTGGTGAGGGCCAATATCCTCGCCCAGTTCGGCGAGGACTACGTGGCCGCCTCCAGGGTCATGGGGGCCCGGGTCCCGTGGATCCTGTTCAAGCACGTGGTGCGCAACTGCATTGCGCCGATCATGGTCTACGCCACCGTCCTGGTGGCCGACGCCATCGTCTTCGAGGCCTCCCTGTCCTTCCTCAACGCCGGCATCAAGTCGGTCAACACCCCCACCTGGGGCAATATGCTCTCCGAGGGCAAGGAGCTCCTCCTGTCCGGCCACTGGTGGCCGACCTTCTTCCCCGGCCTGATGATCCTCATCACCACCCTGTGCCTCAACGTCCTGTCCGAGGGCCTGACCGACGCCATGGCCTCCCCGTCCATCCGCACCCGGGTCGACGCCGCCGACGTCGAGGCCGACGAGGAGGCCATGCGCGCCCGGGAGGCCGTCGGGGCCGACGCCGGCGCCGCCGCCAAGCCCGACGACGCCGGGGACGGTGCCGGGGCCGCGAAGGCCGTCGGGACCGACGCCGGGACCGGCCCGGCATCCGCTGCGGCGGGCGGCGCCGCCGGGACGGTGCCGCTCGCCGAGCGCCTGGCCGCCCTGCGCGCCGCCGAGCTGGCCCGCACGGACCGCCTGGTCCCGCCCTCCCCGCAGGCGGAGCCGGTCCTGGAGGTGAAGGGCCTGTCCATCGCCTTCCCCGCCCAGCACGGGGACGTCGACATCGTCGACAACGTCTCCTTCTCGGTGCGCCCCGGCGAGACCATGGGCCTGGTGGGCGAGTCCGGGTGCGGCAAGTCGATCACCTCCATGGCCGTCATGGGGCTGCTGCCGCCCACCGCCCGCATCACCGGCGAGATCGCCTTCAAGGGCGCGGACATCCTGGCCATGACCCCCGCCGAGCACAACGCCCTGCGCGGGCACGAGATGAGCATGATCTACCAGGACGCCCTGTCCTCGCTCAACCCCTCCATGCTCATCCGCTCCCAGATGAAGCAGCTGACCCGTCGCGGGGGCACCCGCAGCGCCGAGGAGCTCCTGGAGCTGGTCGGCCTGGACCCGGCGCGCACCCTCAGGAGCTACCCGCACGAGCTGTCCGGCGGCCAGCGCCAGCGCGTCCTCATCGCCATGGCCCTGACCCGCGACCCCGCCCTGGTCATCGCCGACGAGCCCACCACCGCCCTGGACGTCACCGTCCAGAAGCAGGTCATCGACCTGCTGGGCGAGCTGCGCGAGCGGCTCGGCTTCGCCATGGTCTTCGTCAGCCACGACCTGGCCCTGGTCGCCAAGGTCGCCCACCGCATCACCGTCATGTACGCCGGGCAGGTGGTCGAGCAGGCCGCCACCTCCGAGCTGCTGACCAACCCCGTCCACGAGTACACCCGCGGCCTGCTGGGGGCGGTCCTGTCCATCGAGTCCGGCTCCCAGCGCCTGCACCAGGTGCGCGGCACGGTCCCCAGCCCCGGGGAGTTCGTCAGGGGCGACCGCTTCGCCCCGCGCTCGTCCCACCCGGGGGTCGGTCTGAACACCCGGCCCGTCCTCAAGCCCGTGGCCGGGGCGAACGAGCACTACTACGCCATCACGCCCGAGCTCGAGGCGGTCCTGGCGGGGGAGGCCCACTGATGAGCACGCGCACGAGCACGCCCGCCGCCGACGCCTGGGACCCGCGCACCGACCCGGTCATCGAGCTGCGCGGCGTCCACGTCATCCACCGCTCCCGCACCGGCGGGCTGCTGCGCCCCGACACGGTCCACGCCGTCGACGACGTGTCGCTGGCCGTCCGGCGCGGCCAGACCCTCGGCCTGGTGGGCGAGTCCGGGTGCGGCAAGTCCACGACCGCCCGCGTCATGGTGGGCCTCCAGGCCCCCACCCGCGGCGAGGTCCGCTTCAAGGGGCGCCGGCTCGGCCGCTCCGCCGCCGAGCGGCGCGAGCTGGGCAGATCCGTCTCCGTGGTCTTCCAGGACCCGGCCACGGCGCTCAACCCGCGCATGATCGTTCACGACACGCTCATCGACCCGCTCAACGTCCACGGCATCGGCTCGGCCGCCCAGCGCGAGGCCCGGGTCCGCGAGCTGCTGCACCTGGTGGGCCTGCCGCCCAGCGCCCTGGGCGTGCTGCCCCGCCAGATCTCCGGCGGCCAGCGCCAGCGCGTGGCCATCGCCCGGGCCCTGGCCCTGGACCCCGACATCATCGTCGCCGACGAGCCCACCAGCGCCCTGGACGTGTCCGTGCGCGCCCAGGTCCTCAACCTCCTCCAGGACCTCAAGGCGGCGCTCGGACTGGGCCTGGTCTTCATCAGCCACGACATCAACACGGTCCGCTACGTCTCGGACCGCATCGCGGTCATGTACCTGGGCCGGATCCTCGAGACGGGCCCGACCGAGGAGATCTTCGCCCACCCGCAGCAGGACTACACGCGCACCCTCCTGGGCGCCGTGCCCAGCCTGCTGGGGGCCTGACCGGCGCCCGGCCGCCGACCGCAACCGACCACCCCGTAGAAAGAACACACATGGACACCCGCTTCACAGGCGTCATCCCCCCGGTCATCACCCCCCTCCTGGACGGGCGCGTCGACCTCGACAGCCTCGACCGCCTCGTCGACATGCTCATCGGCGCCGGCGTCGACGGCCTGTTCCTCCTGGGCTCCTCCGGCGAGGCCGCCTACCTCACCGACTCCCGGCGCGAGGCCGTCGTGGCCCGCGCCGTGGCCCGCGCCGACGGGCGGGTGCCCGTCCTGGCGGGGGCCATCGACACCACCGCGCCCCGCGTCATCGAGCAGGCCCGGCGCGCCGCGGCCGCCGGCGCCGACGCCGTCGTGGCCACCTGCCCCTTCTACGCCCTCAACGACGCGGCCGAGATCGAGGACCACTTCCGGGCCATCGGGGCCGCCGTCGACGTGCCGCTGTTCGCCTACGACGTGCCCGTGCGCCTGGGCGGCGCCAGGCCGACGGCGGACGTGCTCGTGCGCCTGGGGGCCGACGGCGTGCTGACCGGCGTCAAGGACTCCTCGGGCGACGACGTCGGCCTGCGCCGCCTGGTGGCCGCCAACGAGGCCGCCGGCCACCCCCTGGCCCTGCTGACCGGCCACGAGTGCGTCGTCGACGGCATGCTCCTGCTGGGCGCCGACGGCGTCGTGCCCGGCTACGGCAATGTCGAGCCCCGCCCCTACGTCGAGATGTGGGCGGCCGCCCGGCGCGGGGACTGGGAGGGGGCCCGCCGCCTCCAGGAGGGGATCTGCGCCGGCTTCGAGATCGTCCACGCGCCCCGGGGGCGCTCGGCCGACGCCACCGGCATCGGCGCCTTCAAGACCGTCATGCAGGCCCAGGGCACCATCGCCTCCAACGAGATGGCCTTCCCGGTGCGCGCCCTGGAGGGCGAGGTCAAGGAGCGGATCCTGGCCATCGCCCGCTCGCGGGGCCTGATCTGAATGAGGCCGCCGTCCGCCGCCGGAGTGCGGCCATCGCGCGCGCCCCGGCCCGGGGGCGCGCCCGAGGTCCTCGTGGGCGTCGACCTGGGCGGCACCAAGATCGCCGCCGCCCTCGTCGGGGCGGACGGCGCCCTGCGGTCGGCGACCCTCCGGGCGCCCACGCCCGCCGACCGGGGCCCCGGCGCCGTGCTCGACGCCGTCGCGGACCTGGTCGAGCGGGTCGTGGCGGGCGCCGCGGCCCCCGGCCGGCCGGGCGCCGTCGCGGCGGTGGGCATCGGCTCGGCGGGCGTCATCGACGCCGAGCGGGGCGCGGTGCTCTCGGCCACCGACGCGATCGCCGGGTGGACGGGGACGGACGTGGCCGGCGGCGTGTCCGAGCGCCTGGCGGCCGCCGGCGTCCGGGCCCCCGACGGCGCGGCCCCCCTCGTGCACGTCGACAACGACGTCAACGCCCACGCCGCCGGCGAGGCCCGGTTCGGGGCGGGGCGGGGGCGCTCCAGCGCCCTGGTCGTGGCCGTGGGCACGGGCGTGGGCGCGGCCCTCGTCCTGGACGGGCGCATCCACCACGGCGCCCACTTCCTGGCCGGGGAGATGGGGCACATGCCCTGCGGGGAGGCGCAGGGGGAGACCTGCACCTGCGGGCGGCCCGGCCACCTGGAGGCCGTGGCCGCCGGGCCGCAGATCGCCCGTCGCTACCGGCGGGCCACCGGGGACGAGACGGTGACCGGCGCCGTGCAGGTCGAGCGCCTCGCCGAGGCCGGCGACGCCGTCGCCCGACGGGTCTACCGGCAGGCCGCCCTCGCCCTGGGCCGGGCCCTGGCCGGCGCCGTCACCGTCCTGGACCCCGAGGCCGTCATCATCTCCGGCGGCCTGGCCCGCTCCGGCGGGCTGTGGTGGGGGCCCCTGCGCCGGACCCTGCGCGGCGAGCTCGTCGACCTGGTCGCCGAGCGGATCGAGATCCTGCCCGCCGCCCTGGGCGGCGCCGCCCCCATCATCGGCGCGGCCCACGAGGCCCGCCTGCGCCTGGCCCGGGCCCCCGGCCCCGCCCGCCCCGGCACCGGTTCCGATACCGGTCCCGGCATCGACCCCGACACCCGACCCCGACAGGAGGCGCCATGAGCCGACTCCACCCCGTTCTCCACCGCCTGCGCGGCGGCCTCATCGCCTCCGCCCAGGCCTACCCCGGCGAGCCCATGCGCGACCCGCGCACCATGGACCAGGTCGCCCGGGCCTGCGCGGCCGGCGGCGCCGCCGGCATACGCGCCCAGGGCCTGGCGGACCTGGCCCTGATCACCCAGCACGTGGACGTGCCCGTCATCGGGCTGTGGAAGGACGGCCACGACGGCGTCTTCATCACCCCCACCCTCACGCACGCCATCGCCGTGGCCGCCACCGGCTGCCAGATCGTGGCCCTCGACGCCACCGGGCGCCCGCGGCCCGACGGCCTCACCTTCGCCCAGACCGTCGCGGGCCTCAAGGAGGCCCGCCCGGACGTGCTCGTCATGGCCGACTGCGGCTGCCTGGACGACGCCCGGGCGGCCCAGGACGCGGGCGCGGACGTGCTGGGCACCACGCTGGCCGGCTACACGGGCGAGCGGCCCGTGACCGAGGGCCCCGACATCGAGCTCGTCGACCAGGTGGCGGCCATCGCCGAGGTCCCCCTCGTCGTCGAGGGGCGCGTGCACACCCCGGCCCAGGCGGCGCTGGCCATGGAGCACGGGGCCTTCGCCGTCGTCGTCGGCACCGCCATCACCCACCCCACGACCATCACCTCCTGGTTCGTCCAGGCCCTGCGGTCGCGCTGAGCGGGCGGCGCGCCGATCCGCGCGGGCCCGACGGCCCGCCCGCCGATCGGTGACGCGTGTGGCTGGTGGTGCTCCAGATGTGATTAAGAGATCTCAATTCGACGGCACGCCGTGAGAGAACGCCGTCATATCTGACAAAACGGGCGGTTTGTGCATAGCGTTACCGCCAGCGGCGCTCACCGGGCGCCCATCCACGATCGAATCGAGAGGCAGATACATGTCCGTCAACCGCACCGAGCTCATCGCAGCCATCGCCGAGAAGGCCGGCCTGACCAAGACCGACGCCGACGCCTTCCTCGGCGCGTTCCAGGACGTCCTGGTGGAGAACGTCGCCAAGGGCGAGACCGTCAAGATCACCGGGCTGATGGGCGTCGAGCGGGTCGAGCGCGCCGCTCGCACCGGCCGCAACCCCCGCACCGGCGAGGAGATCCAGATCCCCGCCGGCTACGGCGTCAAGCTGACCGTCGGCTCCGCCCTGAAGAAGGCCGTCGCCAAGTGAGCGCATGACCGGCCCCGGCCGACGACGCCGCCGCGCGCGGCCGGGACCGGGAGCGGGGGCGCGCCACCACCCGGTGGCGCGCCCCCGACGTTCGCGCGCCGGCCCCGGATGGGACCGGGGGAGGAGGCGCGGGGCGGGGCCCGTCGTCCCGGCGGATGAGGCCCCGGTCCCGCCGACCGCCTAGCCTGAGGCCATGAACAGCACCGGGGACGCCCCCCGCCCCGCGCCCGACGGCGCGCCGCCGTCGGCCCCCGCCCTGATCTGCCAGGGCCTGGCCAAGGCCTTCGGCCAGAAGATCGCCGTCAACATGCTCGACCTCACCGTGCCGACCGGCTCCATCTACGGCGTCGTCGGCCCCAACGGCGCCGGCAAGACGACGACCCTGTCCATGGCCACCGGGCTCCTCGTGCCCGACGCCGGGCGCGCCCTGGTCCACGGCGTGGACGTGTGGGCCGACCCCCTGCGCGCCAAGGCGCTCCTGGGCGTGCTGCCCGACGGACTGCGCACCTTCGACCGGCTCAACGGCCTGGAGCTGGTCACCTACTCCGGCCTCCTGCGCGGCCTGGGGCGCGACGTCGTCGTCCCCCGCGCCACCCAGCTCCTCCACGTCCTGGGCCTGTGGGAGGCCGGCACCACCCTCGTGGCCGACTACTCCGCCGGCATGCGCAAGAAGGTCCACCTGGCCTGCGCCCTGGTGCACTCGCCCTCCGTGCTCGTCCTCGACGAGCCCTTCGAGGCCGTCGACCCCATCTCGGCCCGCACCATCCAGAGCATCCTGACCGACTTCGCCGCCGCGGGCGGCACCGTCATCATCTCCAGCCACGTCATGGCCACCGTGCAGCGCCTGTGCACCCACGTGGCCATCATCGCCCGCGGGCGGGTCCTCACCGCCGGGACGACGGCGCAGGTGGCCGCCGGAGAGGACCTGGAGGACCGCTTCACCCAGCTCGTCGGCGGCCCGGCCGCCAGGGAGGAGCTGTCGTGGTTGCGACCCTCGTCCGACTGAGGTGGCGCCTGACCCTCAACTCGCTCAGGGCCAACGTCTGGGCCCTCATCGGCACCATCGTGGGGGCCCTGTACGGGCTCGGGCTGCTCCTGGCGCTCGTGGCCGGGGCGATCGGCCTGGGCGGCCTCGGCGCCGACGCGGCGGCGCCGGTCCTGGCCGCCGCCGGCGCCCTCACCGTCCTGGGCTGGGCCCTCGTCCCGCTCATGCTCACCGGCGTCGACTCCACCCTCGACCCCAGGGCCATGGCCGCCTGGACGGCGCCCTCGCGCCCCCTGGCCATCGGGCTCGCGGTCGCCGCGGCCACCGGCGTGCCCGGCGTGATCACGGGGGCGGGGCTGCTCCTGCCCGTCCTCGTGTGGGCCGTCGCCGGGCAGTGGGGGGCCGCGCTCCTCGCCCTCGCGCTGGCCCCCGCCGCCCTGGCCACCTGCGTCCTGCTCAGCCGCGTCGTCGTCATCGGCGCCGGCGTCTCGACGTCGCGGCGCGGGCGCGACCGGGCCGGAGTGATCGCCGTCCTGGCGATCCTCCTCGTCTCCCTGGCGCCCTCCCTGCTCAACCTCGGCGCCCGGCTCGACAGCATCGACCTGGAGGGCCTGCGCACGGCCGCCCGGGTGGCGGGGCTGACGCCCTTCGGGTGGGCGCTGGCCGCCCCCGGCCACCTGGCCCGGGGCGAGGCGGCCGCCGCCATCGGGCTGAGCGCGGCGGCCCTCGCGCTGCCGGCGGCGCTGGCGCCCGTGTGGGAGCGGGTCGTGGGGCGCGTCATGACCGGCCCGGTGCGCTCCGACGCGCACTCGCGGGCCTACGACGGCGCCGCGGAGGGCGGCGCGCAGGCGGGCGCGGGCGCGGCGGGCACGGCCCGCGTCCTGCCCTGGCACCGGCGGCTGGAGAGGGTCATGCCCTCCCCGGCGGCCGCCGTCGCCGCGCGGTGCCTGCGCTACTGGCGCGCCGACCCGCGCTACCTCGTCCAGGCCATCTCCCTGGTGATCATGCCCGTCCTGCTCGCCGTCATGATCGCCATGGGGCGGACCTCGATCGTCGACGCCGGCGAGACGGCCTCCCTGGCCCCGGGGCGGGCCCCGGCGGTGCTCCTGGCCGCACCGGTCCTGGCGGCCCTCCTGTCCGGCTGGGGCCTGCACAACGACCTCGCCTTCGACTCCACCGCGCTGTGGACGCAGGTGTCCGCCTCCGTGCGCGGGCGCGACGACCGGCTCGGGCGCATCGTGGCGGCGGCCCTGTGGCAGACGCCCGTCATCGCGGTGCTCGCGCTGGGCGGCGGGGCGTGGACCGGCCTGTGGCGCGCCCTGCCGGCGGTGGGCGGGCTGAGCGCGGCGCTGTACGGATGCGCCCTGGCCTGGTCCAGCCTGACCGGCGTCCTGCTGCCCTACGAGGTCAATGCGCCCGGGGACAGCCCCATGAAGTCGCGGACCTCGGGCACGGCCTTCATCGCCGCGCTCGTGCAGATGGTCGGCATGGGGGTCATCGGCCTGGCCGCCGCGCCCGTCATCGCGGGCTTCGCCGTCATGGCGCTGGCCGGGGCCTGGGGCTGGGGCTGGCCGTTCCTGGCCGCCGGGGTCCTGTGGGGCGCGGGGGCGGCCTGGGCGGGCATCGCCGTCGGCGGTCGCCTGCTGGACTCGCGCGGGGTCCGGATCCTGACCACCATCCGCTCCTGGCCGGGCCACGAGGAGGCCCGCTAACCTGGGGGCCGAATGGACCTGCGCGGACCCGGCGCCCGCCGGGCCCGCCGACCGACCAGAGGGAGAACCATGGAGCTCATCGTCCTGGACACCGCGTCCCAGATCGCCGACCGGGCCGCCGACGCCATTGAGGGCCTGCTCGCGCGCAAGCCCGACGCGGTGCTGGGAACCGCCACCGGATCGAGTCCGCTGCCCCTGTACGACGAGCTCGCCCGGCGCTGCCGGGCCGGGCGGATCTCCTTCGCGAAGGTCACCGGCTTCATGCTCGACGAGTACGTGGGCCTGCCCGAGGACCACCCGGAGCGCTACGCCACCTTCATGGAGCGCAACCTGCGCTCGCGCGTCGACATGCGGCCCGGCGCGCTGCACGGCCCCGACGCCCTCAACCCCGACCTGCAGGCCGCCTGCGAGGACTACGAGGCGGCCATGGCCGCGGCCGGCTACTGCGACCTGCAGATCCTGGGCATCGGCTCCGACGGGCACATCGGCTTCAACGAGCCCGGCGGCCCGCTCGACTCGCGCACCCACGTGGGCGTCCTGACGGAGCAGACGCGCCGCGACAACGCCCGCTTCTTCGACGGCGACATCGACGCGGTCCCCACGCACTGCCTCACCCAGGGCCTGGGCACCATTATGAAGGCCCGCAAGCTCGTGCTCATCGCCACGGGCTCGAACAAGGCCGAGGCGATCGCTCACCTCGTCGAGGGCGAGGTGAGCGAGGACTGGCCCGCCTCCGTCATGCAGCGCCACCCCGACGCCCTGGTCCTGGTCGACCGGGACGCCGCCGCCCGTCTGAGCCGGGTGGGCTGAGGCCGCCCGGCCCGCCCGGGCGGGCCGGGTCCCGCCCGCGGCCTCCCTCCCCTTTGCCGGGACCGGTGGGGGCGGTCCGGTCGGCGGGACCGGTTCGCGGCCCCCATTGCGGCGGGCCGTCCGCGGAGATGCGGGTTTTCCGCCGGTCTCGCGCGACTTCTCCGCCGGTTTCGGTGAAGGGGGGAGACGGGTCCCACAGAATCGTCGAAGATCGGACCCGCGGGCCGGGCCTAGACTGACCGCTATGAGCGAGCCTCTCGAGCCGATCGCCGTCGGCACCGATACCGCTGATCCCTCCGGCCCCGCCGAACCCGGTCGACCGCTCTCCGAACCCTCCCAGTCCGCGGGCACCGCCGTCCTGGAGCGCGAGGAGCTCCAGTCCACCGACGACGGCGACGCCGACCGCTTCGCCCACTACGTGCGCAAGGACAAGATCGCCGCGGCGGCCGCCACCGGGCGCCCCGTCGTCGCCCTGTGCGGCAAGGTCTGGACGCCGGGGCGCGACCCGTCGAAGTACCCGGTGTGCCCCACGTGCAAGCAGATCTACGAGGAGATGCGCCCCGGCGGCTCGGGCGGCAAGGGCCCCCGCTTCCCGCGCCCGCCCTTCGGCCGGGGCGGTCAGTGAGCCCGTGAGCCCCGTCCGCGGGTCCCGGGCGCACGGCTCGCCCTCCCAGCCCTCCATCTTCGCCGCGGAGAGCCTGCCCCCGGCCTACCCGCGGCGCGCCGCCCGGGGCACGGCCGGGTCGCTGCGGGCCTGGCAGGCCGCGGCCCTGAAGAAGTACCTGTCCGCCATGCCGCAGGACTTCCTCGCCGTGGCCACCCCCGGGGCGGGCAAGACCGCCTTCGCCCTGCGCGCGGCCACCGAGCTGCTCGCCGCCGGCGACGTCCACCAGGTCACCATCGTGTGCCCCACCGAGCACCTGAAGTACCAGTGGGCGGAGGCGGCCGCCCGCGTGGGCATCCGCATCGACCCCAGCTACACCAACTCCCAGGACGCGCTCGGCTCGCGCTTCAACGGCGTCGCCCTGACCTACGCGCAGGTCGCCGCCAACGCCAACCTCCACCGCGCCCGCACCGACGCCCGCCGGACCCTGGTCGTCCTCGACGAGATCCACCACGGCGGGGACGCCCTGAGCTGGGGCGAGGCCATCCGCGAGGCCTTCACCCCGGCCCGCCGCCGCCTGGCCCTGACCGGCACCCCCTTCCGCTCCGACGCCGCCCCCATCCCCTTCGTGCGCTACGTCGAGGAGGGCGGAGGGGTCAAGCGCTCCCGGGCCGACTACTCCTACGACTACGCCGACGCCCTGCGCGACGGCGTCGTGCGCCCCGTCATGTTCCTGAGCTACTCCGGGCAGATGCGCTGGCGCACCCGCACCGGCGAGGAGGTCGCCGCCCGCCTGGGCGAGCCGCTGACCAAGGACATGCAGGCCCAGGCCTGGCGCACCGCCCTGGACCCGGAGGGGGAGTGGATCCCCGCGGTGCTGGCCGCCGCCGACCAGCGCCTGACCGAGGTCCGCCGCCAGATGCCCGACGCCGGGGGCCTCGTCATCGCCTCCGACCAGGCCAGGGCCCGCGCCTACGCGGCCCGGCTGCGGGCCATCACCGGCGAGGAGCCCACGGTCGTCCTGTCCGACGACACCGGCGCCTCCAGCCGCATCGAGGCCTTCGCCGCCTCCACGGGCCGCTGGATGGTGGCCGTGCGCATGGTCTCCGAGGGCGTCGACGTGCCCCGCCTCGCCGTCGGCGTCTACGCCACCTCGACCTCCACGCCGCTGTTCTTCGCGCAGGCGGTCGGCCGCTTCGTGCGCTCGCGCGCCAAGGGCGAGACCGCCAGCGTCTTCCTGCCCTCGGTGGCCCCGCTGCTGGAGCTGGCGGGCGAGCTGGAGGTCGCCCGCGACCACGTCCTGGGCCGGCCCCCCTCCGAGGAGGACCGCCTGTTCGCCGGCCCCGAGGACCGGCTCATCGCCGAGGCCAACAGGCGGGAGAGGGCCTCCGAGGACCTCCTGGGCGCCTTCGAGGCGATGGGCTCCACCGCCGAGTTCGACCGCGTCCTGTTCGACGGCGGCGAGTTCGGCACGGGCGCCGTGGTCGGCAGCGTCGAGGAGCAGGAGTACCTGGGGCTGCCGGGGCTGCTCGAGCCCGAGCAGGTCACCGCCCTGCTGCGCCAGCGCCAGAACAAGCAGATCGAGGCGCGCAGACGCGAGTCGGCGGCCGCGGCGAAGCGGCGCGCCGGCTCCGGGGCCGACGACGCCCGGCGCCGCGCCGCCGCCCGCAAGGAGCTCTCCCAGCTCGTGGCCGCCTGGGCCCGGCGCTCCGGGAAGCCCCACGGCGTCGTCCACAACGACCTGCGGCGCACGTGCGGCGGCCCGGAGGTGGCGGCCGCCTCCACCGAGGAGATCGTCGAGAGGGTGGAGACGCTGCGCCGCTGGTTCGTCGGCAGGCGCTGACCCGCGGAACCGGCGAGAACGGCACCTCGGAGCGGCCCGGCCCCGTCATATTCGCGAGCGCGCGGGTTTCCAGTCGAACGCGCGGCTGGGAGGTGCTGTTATGTCTCAGGACATCGGTGACAGTTCTGTATCAGGACATCGGTGACAGTCGGGTCTTCTTGCGTCCGCGTCCGCCTCGGGAGTTGGTGGGGTCGGGGCCGTGGGTGGAGACGTAGGTGACGCCGGGCGCGGGCCAGGTGTGCTGGACCAGTACCTGGCCGTCGGGGGTGGCGAAGACGACCGTGTCGGGGTCCCAGGTGATCTCGACGTCGCATCCGGCGTGCGCCCTGGACACGAGGAAGGCGATGGATCCTAGAGTGACGGTGCCGTTGGCCCGGATCCGGCTTCGTCGTTCACCGCGCCGCGGGGTTCTGGAGCGGGCCGGCGGTTTGCGGGTCGTGAGGGCGGGCTCGTCGTGCACTCGGTCGGGTCGGGGCGGGTCGGCGACGGGGGTGGCGTCCCACGCCTGCTGCGGGGTGATGCGCCCGGGTAGGCCCTGGTGGGGGCGCCGGGTGTTGTAGAGGCGGTCGAAGGCGTCGACCTGGGCCTGGAGGTCGGCGATGGACTCGGCCGGGGGCTGCTTGTCGAGGTAGCGGAGCAGAGTCTGGTGGAAGCGCTCGTTCTTGCCCTGGGTGGTGGGTTTGTAGGGTCTGCCGGTGATGGGCTCGACCCCGAGGGCTCGCACGTGCTCCACCAGGCGTCCGGCGTGTCCCCGTCGGCTGGGGTTGAGGGCTGCGCCGTTGTCGGTCAGGAGCCTTTGCGGCACGCCGTGGGCGGCGACGCCCTTGTCGAACACGGCGATCGCGGCGTCGCTGGTCTCCCCCGGAGCAACCAGGGAGGCGACCGCCAGGCGGGAGTGGTCGTCCTGCAGCTGGAAGATGACGGCCTTGCGCCCGCCGGCCAGGACGTACTCGGTGGCGTCCAGCTGCCAGCAGGCGTTGGGGGCCGGATAGACGAACCGGCGCCAGGCCGAGCGGGGGCGCTTGCGGGGCTCGCTGCGGGCCACGCCCTTGCGGCGGAAGATCCGCGCCAGGGACGCGGGCGAGGGGGCCTCCAGCCCCATCGAGCGCATCTTGTCGTGCACCGAGATGGGGCCGTGGTCCAGCCCCGAGGACTCCAGCGCGCTTCGCACCGCCAGAGCCCGCAGGACCATCTCCTGGCCGATCCGGGTCGGGCTGGATGCCGGGCGGGTCGAGCGCGGCTCGAGGGCCGCCGCCGGTCCTTCGGACCTGGCCCGGGCCCGTATCGCGTAGAACGTCTTGCGGGAGATGCCCTGCTCGGCGCAGAAGGCGCTCACCGCGCCCCTGGGGGCGTCGTCGGGCCACTGCGCGATCGCCAGGCGGACACGGGGATCAACACGAGGATTCTGTCCACTCACCCCGCAATCCCAGCGGAAGTGTCACCGCCCCGAGCCCCAGAACTGTCACCGATGTCCTGATACAGAACTGTCACCGATGTCCTGAGACATCACAGCAGATGAGAGGTACGCGTTCGACTAGAAACCTACGCGTTCCCCGAAGAACGGCCCGCGAAGAACGACGGGCCG